>Ga0209777_10003588_pt1 | contig 19066 bp, 25 predicted proteins | sample FrelakmetHBP12HB_FD_187147 | JGI IMG/M metagenome (GOLD analysis project Ga0209777, IMG submission 187147) | Freshwater lake sediment microbial communities from the University of Notre Dame, USA, for methane emissions studies -HBP12 HB (SPAdes)... | ecosystem: Environmental > Aquatic >...
GAATTAGTGATGGTGCTATTATTGGGCATTATGCCGTTATTGGCCATAACGTCATGATTGGGGACGGTGCTATTATCGGAAATTATACCTTTATTGGCAATGATACTACAGTTGGGGATGGTGCTCATATTTATTATCATGTCAGTATTGGCAATCATTCTATTATTAGTAGTAATGCCAGAATTATCAATGATTCCATTATTGGAGACGGTGTTCGTATTGGTACGGATGCCATTATTGGCCCGAATCAAACAACTGAAAAACTGAATAAATATTTTATTTCTACTTATCCCGAGAAATCCATTTTCTGGAAATGGGTAACAAAAGATTTTATGTCTCCCGGATGGGGGAGACTTCCGGGGTGGGAAAAAATTACACCAATAAAGTATGCGATTGGAAGTACAATCGAGCAGCCCGATGCAATAATATCTGACCGACAATGCGACATCGGATTACATGTATTTCGACCTGGAATTCGTCCAGAGTTTGTGGGATTATGTAGCGTTACAAAAGCGGAATCTCTCATTTGTTTAGAAGTAGAAGTAAATCGAGAAGATATTTGTTTCGGAGGACTTCCAGGAAATTCGGATAAACTGAGAGTCAAGAAACTGAAAGTAATGGGCATCAAAATGGACGCCATTCATTCTACCTGCTAAAGGACCGTAGGTTTCTGACGAATTGTGTAATAAGTTCTTGCCATCCACATCTTTGCTGGCATTTTCTTTTTAGTGGGGAATAGTTATTAACGATGAGTGACAGCGAATTAGTTCCAGCAATTTTAACCGTAGTTCCCAAGATACTGCTTAAGGGAGTATATTATATTGGTCAGTACGGTACAAGTGGTTATGCTACAGCCGCAAAGGGATATTTATATCATTATTTTACTAATGGAATACCTATTACCTGGGAGCCTCTTTATTTTGATAATTCTCAATTAAGCGATGATAATCTTTATGATGTTGTTGTAAAATCCCTAATCAACAAACCAATTGCTCACCACGATATGGTTATTATGCATTGTACTCCTGACCTGTGGCCTACGTATTGGAGGGAGAAGTCGAAAATATTAAGCAACAAAATTGTCAATGGTTATTGTACTTGGGAAACAGATCGCTTGCCTAAAAATTGGGAGAAATATATCAATGAATCCGTTAGTGAAGTGTGGTGTCCATCAACATACAATAAGCAAGTATTTCAGGAATCCGGAGTTACAAGACCAATTCGAGTTGTTCCTCATATATTTTTACCACAACCTCTACCCCCATCCGAAAATGTTGAACTACTTGATACAAGAAGCGGAGATAAAATAAAGAAAGACGGGCATTATACATTTTATACTATTGGAGAGATGAATATTCGAAAAGGAATTGGGGATACTATTCGGGCTTATTGTAGAGCATTTAAGTCATCAGACCCAGTAAGATTGATTTTGAAGGTTCATTATCGTAATTATCGTTCGGAAAACAAGAAGAAATGTGAGAATCTGCTGGCAACAGAACTTAAAAAGTATTCTCCCCATCCTCCAGTTATTTGTCTTTTAGAAAATATGATACCAGATGAAATGTTGGCTATTCATTCCATTGGAGATTGCTACCTGGCATTGACAAAAGCCGAAGGATTTGGGCTTACCATATTTGATGCTTATAACTATGGAAAGAAAATAATTGCGACCGGATATAGTGGGTATCTTGATTTCTTAGGAATGGATCATGAAGGTCTGGTACAATATAAATTGGGACCAGTCAAAGGAATGTCATCTTTTTGTTCCAATTACACCGAAGAGCAGTCGTGGGCATATCCCGATCTTGACCATGCTATTGAGTTGATGAGAAAGGCGGCAAATGTTTAATCAACTCGATCAAATTTTCCAGAAATACAATACCGATAAATCATCGTTGTTCCACGATTATTCCGTTCCTTATTCTATGTTTTTTTCAGCATTTCGTGCGAATAAGTTATCTCTTTTGGAAATCGGGGTACTAAACGGAGCATCCCTCAAATCGTGGTATGATTTTTTCGAAAATGCCACAATAATAGGAATAGATGTCGATAAAGGATGTTGTGGATATTCGAATGACAGAATAATAATAGAAATAGGAAACCAGACGGATATTGAGTTTCTCGAAAAAATTGACAACAAATATGGCGGCTTTGATATTATAATTGATGACGGCGGACACACTTGGCATCAACAAAAAACTACATTTCAATTTTTGTTCAGAAAATTAAAGCCGGATGGAATATATGTTATTGAAGACCTATCAACCTCTTATCTAACCGGACAAGTATGGGATACTGGAGGACAGAATACCGTAGATTTTTTGAAGAATATTATTGATGACTTGAATCTCAACGGAAAAAGTATTTGTGGCGTGAAAGAAGTTAAAGACCAAATATTAAATTATTACGAGTCGTGGGTAGAATATATGTTTTTTTCTAAAGGATTTGCATTAGTTAAAAAACGAAAGAATGCTGTTGGAAAACATTCACCATGAAAATCCATTTCAGCGACAATAACAAAATATGGCCGAGGTTAAATCATTTTGTAAAAACCTTGAAAGCCGATGGGCATGTTGTATCTGTTTCTTTTGATATTGCCGGCGGAGAAATCCCAGATGCGGATATATGGTTCGTCGAACATCATACCTATCCATTTATATGTTCTCTTCCTAATAGTGGTGAGATAATACCAATTCTCAATAGTCTCAAGGAAAAGTTCCTAAAGTTCAAAGGAAAACTAATTTTCTATGCTACCGACGATGAAAGTTGGTGTTCCTGCCGAGGATTAGACCCAGAAATATTAAATCGAGTAGATGCCTGGGCGGTATTCGTACTACACGATATAGGACATCAATGCCGGCCATTAGGCATAGAAAATAAGTTTGTGATGATTCCCCGTTATACAGTCGATTACAAAAAATATGACGAATCTATCATTAAGAAAAATCGAATTCAATTCATAGGGGTACTGACTGGAGCCTATCGGATGATTGGTAAGAAAAACTGGAGAGCGGAGTGTATGCTTAAAATAGATAAAACCCCCAGACTTAAATCTCATTTTATTGGGGGAATAGTGGGCAATCAAGTTCTCGAAGTCGCACAGAACGAAGAATATAATAAAACCTTTCAGCACGTGGTTGTCCCCCGCATTCCTCACCCAGAAAATGAACGTCTCGTGGAGCGTAGTACAATTACTTTATGTATTCCTGGCAATACCATATGGTCTTATAGACAACCACTGGCAATGCGATCAAAAACGGCAGTTATTACCTTCCAAAACTTACAAAAAGACCCGGGGCATTGGTTATATGATAATGTATTTGGAAATGAGTTTTATTATGTCAAAGAAGACCTGTCTGATTTTGAAAGTGTGTGCGACTATGCCTTAACTCATTTAAAGGAAACTACTGAACGGGCAGAAGCTGGATATGAATTATATCAAAAATATTTTAGCCTTCTTCCTAACAACACATACCAAGATCATGTGTGGAAACAGGTAAAGGATAATTTTAGCAGTTTGGGAGTGCATTTTTGATGGATATTGCTTCTTTTACTATCTATGGCGAACGGTGTACTGGGACTAATTTTGTTAGAAAATTGATGTTTGATAACTTTAAATTAGTCAATGTCAATTTAACTGCGGATGCCTCGGGGTGGAAACATTTTTTTGGATTGCCTAAAAACAGGGATGCCATTAAAAACTCTGCGGATTGTGTTATTTTATCTATCGTTAGAAATCCGATTGATTACCTAATGTCATTCTATAATAATCCACATCACCAGCCGAAAGAAAGGCTTAAAGATTTCATTACATTTCTAACTTCGAAGTTTTATTCGGTGGACCCCAATGGCAAGGAAATGATGGTTGATCGTAACATGAATAATACTCGGGTACGATACAAAGATATTTTCGAGATGAGGAGCATAAAAAACAGGTTTCTATATTTAACTATTCCAACACTTACTCCAAACTGTTATTTTATGCGGTACGAAGACCTTAAGAACAATCCGAAAAAAATCATCGGAGAAATAGAAACAAAGTTTAACCTTGTTCGATTATCATCCGAATTAGTAGTCGAACCGAAACGAGTTATGCCCCAGGGAGAAGCGTGGTTTCAATTTGTCCTATCCAACGATCCTCTCAAAGAGAATTATGTCATCAAAGAGTCGCAGGCAAAAGATATTATAAAAAACCGACTGAATTTCGAAACCGAGGAATTGATCGGATATGACAAAAATACCATTATAAGGCGTCTCGTTTGATATTTATATTCATGAGCAATCGCCCAATTAAAGAAAACGCCTTCGACCCCGCTCCAGGAGGAACTGCCGGAGCCATTACTTATCAAGCTCCATACGGCACTCCCGCTGGCCCCAATCAATCACAGAATCCTGATTCATTTGCCAGTAGCAGTCGTAATCGGGCACTTGGAAGTAAAAGTAATACTGCCAAAGAATTACCTAAAAGAGGAAATATAGGCAAAGATTTAGATGCTATTTATGCCAAAAAAGATGTTCCGTCACCCGACGAAATAATAGCAGGAATAAAGTTCGAAATGGGACAACAAAATAAAAAGAACAAAGCCGAGGCCAAACAAACGGTTTTAACCAATTTGAAGAAAGACCCACATTTTTATAGTGAACTCAAAATGATGAATATAGATGACAAAAGTATGGTGGACAATATGACCGAATCAAAACACCCCAACGATGCTCCAGCAAAATCCAAAGTTACTCCCAACGTTGAAGAGACCAAAAAGATTTTTACCGAGATGGCAAAAGGTTACGGCAAGAAATATGTTGTTAATTCCCAAATCTGCGACGTTATGAAAGAATTGTGGGCCGCAAAACGAGAGAGAAGTGCTTGGCGTACCAACAAATAATTTAGTTGTTTGCCTGATTTCTTCTCTCCAAAAATCTTCCTTCCAGTTCCAAAACTAATGCGATTTAGTCTTTTTGCATCATATTTATATCCATATGAGAAACTATCGCAAGTATCTTTTACGTCAATTGGGACTTAAGGAGTCTCAATTTCTTCCCAATCCGCCCAAAACGGATGATTTCCCTGGCATTGATCCCATGGATTTTATGTCTCCCACCGCTCGTCCTACTCCTATAATTGGAGTATCAATTCGAGGAAGTAGTACCGGAGGTTTGCCTTCAGGTGCTGACCAGCAAGGTGATATAAGTCCAACCAATTTAGGCGGATATGACCGAGTTGAGCCAGAAGGTCTAAACAGCAAACTTGTTGATAAGACGCCAGTTAATCCTCAAATCAATCAAGAGCAAACTCCTATTGTAGATGCCCCGCAAACAAACAACACCATAACACATCCTCATCAAATCCAGCGAACAGCCAATGAGGAGCCGCAAGCAACTACTGGAGCCTCTACTGATAGCGATCCTACTCTAAAATTGAAATCGGCAGAACCCGAGACAATTGATGTTGATATTGCACAAGGAGGAGACGAAGAAGAAGAAATAGAAAGAACCGACGACCATCCTTCATCGAAACTTCCCACAACGGCTTTGAGCGAAACTTTTGAGCGTCATAAAAAACTCATGCGAGAAAAACTCGGACTCACTGAATCATCTTGTATATGTGGCAGTCCAGATTGTATGTGTAGTTGTAAATCTACTGGTGATGCCTGTCATTGTGGTCATGAAGGAGCGAAAATGAATGATATTCCTGAGTGTGCTACTTGTGGCTGCGGCAAGTTAAATACTACTCATGATATGAAGGAAACGGAAGAAAAAGATAAACAACTCGACGAGAGCAAACACAAGCCTGGTTGTCAATGTGGATTCTGCAAGAACAAAGGTAATTTTGGCAAGAAAAAGAAAGAAGTCGAAGAGGGTGAGGACGAAGATAATCAGAAAGATAGTCCCGACTTCAAGGAAAAGGACGAAAGGCAATTTCGCAAGGACCGCTCCGCCTCTAAGGAAGGGGATGCCGTTCGTGCTGACTTCGATAAGGACAAGAAAGAGAAGATGGATGAACAGCAACGTATTGACGAAAGCTATGCCGCTCCATTCCAACGTATGCGTGGTCTGGCTGGTCTTGGAAATGTAGTACTAACGTCAAATGGTCTTTGGGAAAATGTCGGAGCCAGTGAACCATTTAATACCCATTGGAAAATGGATAAAGAAAAGGCGGGATATGTCAAAATTGATGAAGAGAAATTGAAAAGAATCAAAATGACGTTGGACCGCAAATCCAAACGGGGCACTCTTTCCAATAAAGAAATGGAACTTAAAAAACGACTCGATGAAGTATTGAAAAAACGACAGAAAAATGGAGCAATCAATCCCGCCTATGCTGCTAAATCCCTGCAACAGAACTTAAAAAAAGGCATCATAAAAAGGTCTGATATAAGAAAACTTGGGGTTGATGTTAAAGAAGAAACTCAATCTGGGAAAGTTGATCCTTATTGGAAAAAGAATCCATCAGTAACAACTGGTGGAAAGCCATATTTCTGGTCTGCACATAATGACAGGGGTCGACCAATTTATTGGGTAGTATGGGATAGAGTTTATAAAAAGTGGGTAGTACAGGATTCCTCTCAAAAACTCATTGCTAAATTCGATTCGGATTCCCAAGGAAAAAAGTACGTCGAATACTTGTTAAATAACAAGCCAGAAGATTATGTGAGATGCGAACCGATCCATCTTATAGGCCAGGATAAACCGTAATTATGTATGGATTTGGAGGGCGATAAAAATCTTATGACGCCCGAGCTAAAAAAGATGCTTGGGCCTCTTGCTTCTTATCTAATTCGACATCTTGGTATCCGGGAACTTCCTACTCTAAAATTAGTTAATAGTCAAAAGAATGCTGATAATCCTCTTGGTCTCACCGGGCATTACGACCATCAAAAGAAACAAATTACTCTTTATATTACGGGCAGGCACGATATTGATATTTGCCGGTCTTTTTGTCATGAAATGATTCACCACTGGCAAAATGAACGAGGAACTCTTCATCCAGAAGATAAAAATGAAAAATTGCCAACCGATAATAATACCAGTCCACATTATGCCCAGAATAATTTGTGGCTCCGCAAACGAGAAATGGAAGCATATCTATTAGGGTCTTTGTTGTTTAGAGATTTCGAGGATGAACAACGATATGGACCTTCTCCAAACGAACCGTTGTTGCCTAAACCTTACGATTAATCCATGAACGAAGAATTCGATACTTATCCCACAATGCCTGACTTCGATTCGCTACTTCATCGGCGAATAGTATCAAAATCAGAAACAACCTCTGAGCCTTCAATTGCTCGTGGACCATTCGATCCTTATCAGACAATGCTTCAACGCAAGAAGAATGAAACTTCGCCTATTGATCCTGCTACTATACAAAAATGGCCCGAAGAGGATACCAAGGCTTTAGAGGATTATTGTACGAAAATGGGAATTGTTGGGATTTCCACTCGCATTAATCCAAAGTTTGCACTAATGCAGTTGAAACGACAATTAGGCGATTATGGTGGGGGTATTCCCGAAGGATATGAGAAAATAGGCATTACGAATAAATACGGGCCAAATTATCCATATACCGTAACTCCAGAAAATAAGAAAGTTATTATCCACGGATAGCGGTTTGGAAAAAGAAGCAACTTTTGCATCGGTAAGTAGATATTTATTCTCGACGCATGGATATTATAGAACAAAAACCGCAATGGGGAATAAATTATCGAGAAGGATATGACGGATTTGTTACTAGGCGGAGAGATTTTATAGCCGCCGGTATAGAATGGTTCGAAAGATGGGATGAGTTGCCAGGATTGCCTCCAGTCACACATACATTCAAGATAATTGAAGAAAATAAAACCATTGAGGCACTTGCTGATGGAGTTCGGTTCGGTAATATAGATGATTACTTAAAAGACCCTGACGGTGCGTTGCTGGTAAGAAAACCTGCCGGATGGACTGCGGGAATGGGATTTAGAATGTCAGTAGAAGCCCATCAATATCTGGGAGAAAGATATAACTATATACTTATTGCAGCAATGGCAGTTTCTAATACTTATTTTGGAAGGCATATAGATAATTGGACTCATGGAAAGTTTTCACTGTGGCTGGAAGGAGTTGCGGATAGAAAGAAGACCGATATTTGTTCTTCGCTGATTGCACGGGTGGATGGAGCTATGCCAGAATTAAAAGGAAAATCGGTATTAGCACTTCCTCCATTTAAGATTATGCCAGTTATGCTGTTCGGAGACCCAGTAATTTATACTGATGGTGCGATTGAATTGATACCTTAAAATATATGAAACTGAAGAAATCACAACTAAAGGAAGCAATCAAAATGGTTGTTCGGGAGTGTTTGAATGAACGATGTGGGGGTGGCAAAGGACATCTTGCTGGTGGCAAAAAAGGCGAACGCATGTTTAAGCATATTAAAGCAGGCTACAAAGGTGAAAAAGACCCCGAGACTGCTGAACGCATTGCTGCTGCTACTGTAAATAAACAACTTGGTAAAGAGCAAAATGAACAAGTAGGAGCAGATGTAGTTGCGGATGAACAGGAACAAGAAGAATGTGGCAGTATGGATGAACGAAAGGGCAAGAAGAATTGGATTCAGAAAGCCGTAAAGCATCCTGGACGATGTGCTAATATGGGAGGTCCAGAATGCCCGGAAGGAAGTCCTCAATATAATCTCGCCAAACGATTCAAAAAAGGCGATATTCATAAAGCCAATGTCGGCAAAGAAGAACAAGATGAAGCCGGTCTAACCAGTGAAGATGACGAACATGAAGATGAACATCACAAATATGATGAGTCGGAGGAAATTAAATTGATTAGAGTGATGTCTCATATTGCTAAAAAGCTGGAAACTATGCATAAGGGAATGAAGGAAGATTCACTCGATGAGGCATCCTATAAAGTTGTTGATCCTCATGCATACGAAGATCAGAAATTAGACAAAGCTCGTAGTATTCAAACCGATCCAGAAGTAAATGAGGATAAGGAATATGCCGCCGCATCCAATAACTGTTGCCCAAGATGTGGAACTGCGTTAGCCGATAAAGATGGACGACTACACTGCGATAATCCAGATTGTATGCATAGTCGGAGATGTCATACATTCAAGCGGTATGTTACTCCTAAAGAACCGAAGGTGCGTGAAAATTATAGAGTCCAAACTCGGTCATATGTTACTGTTAAAGACAATCCTAATGATCCAAATGTAATGCGTGATCCAGAGAATCCACAATCAAATGGAGCATAATATAATAAAGCATTTTCATTAAAATAAGTTGCATTATTAATTGCAATGAACCATACTATAGGAAGTATGGTCAAACCATACACACACAAGGAAATTATATGACAACATTCTATGTAGTAGATAAAACACTTAAACCGTCACAAGACATGCGGTTTAGCAGTTATTCCGAATTCGTCAAGTATCTGGGAGGCATGTGCCAACGAGCATACGGACAGAATCAAAAAGAACGCACCCAACTTCTCACCGAATGCGGTTATGGGGATGATGACTATAACTCGACTCTATTTGTTCGCTCAATGCAGGAACAATACGAAATGGGAGTCATACGTGAAGGTCGTCGTACTCAGTGTGACGTGACGGTTCTGGTAGCCTTCCAAAAGCCAGAATTCGGGGATTAGCAATATCCATTAAAAAAGTTATGCTTGAGGTTAATTGGAGTGCTCCATATACCATTCGTGAAGGTTTCGCCACCAAATGGCGGAGAGAATGGTGCATACCAAAAGAACAAATCAGTGGATTTTTTGCTTTCTGGAGAGCCAATCGCTTTAAGATGCTTGCGGATGGATTCACTGTCACTAAAAGCGAGAAAAGTGGTAGATGGTATTTATATGAAACCAAAGACAATATAGCCCTATTCCGAGTTTTTGGTGATGAAGCCCCCTCCTATAAAGAATACGATATTCCTTTTATTCTTCCTGCCTATACTATCGCTCAAACGGATGGCTTGCGTCCTTGGCAAGTTGAAGCGGCTGGAAACCTTGTTTCGGCAATTAACCAATGGGGAGCCGCAGGAGATGGTTCAGATTTAGGAGTGGGTAAAACGTTTGAATCCCTCGGTGCAATTCGGGATTTAAATGCTCCATTCGTTATTGTTTGTCCCAAACCTGTAATGCATCAGTGGAAAGATGTTATTAACAATCATTTTCACATGGGAAACAACATGAAGGGCATCATAAATTATGAATTACTTATTCGTGGGCGTCGTGACTCTGAGATAGCATCTTTTATTCTTCATCGACATGCTAAACGGGCTACATTTGAATGGAAACTTCCAAAAGATACCATTATCGTGTGGGACGAGGCACATCGACTGAAGAACTTCAAGACTAAAGCAAGTAAAACTTGTATAATGGCACACAAACAAGGATATAGACAGTTATTCTTAAGTGCTACTATGGCTACTTCGCCCTTAGACCTTCGTACCATTGGTACATGTACGGGACTATTTAAGACAGCCAAAGAGTATTATCAATGGGCTTATGCGCATGGAGTATATAAAGGCAAATGGGGATTAGAGTTCAATAATAATCCTGATGTGTTACGACAGATTCATAAATATCTTTTTGAGCAAAAAGGTGTTCGTTTGCGGAGAGATGATATTCCCGGATTTCCTGAAACTGAAATCATTGTTAATGCCTATGATATGGCTGAAGAAGACGCTGCTAAAATTAGAGAAATCTATAATGAAATGCAGAAAGAATTAGATGTCTTAAAGAAAAAGAGTAAAACCGACGAGAGTGAAATGGCTATTCGCATTAGGTCATTACAACGGGCAGAAATGATTAAAATCCCATTAATAGAAGAAATGGTGAAAGATGGCATAGAAGCAGGAATGTCGGTGGTTGTATTTCTTAATTATTGCGATTCTGTTGATGCATTGGCGGCTCGGCTTGGCACAACATGTATTTATGATGGAAGAAATGAGAAAATACGGGATAAAAATGTTAAATTATTTCAGGATGATAAGGAACCCATTCTTGTTACTAATATTGCAGCGGCAAAAGAGGGAATAAATCTTCAGGATTTACATGGAAATCGTCCCAGATTGACTCTTTTTTCTCCTCCTTATTCGGTTATAAAATTGAAACAGGCACTTGGCCGAGTACATCGAGAGAACTCAAAATCGAAATCGATCCAGAAAATAATTTATATTGCCAACACGCAAGAGGAACGGGTAGTTGAATTAATGGGAAAAAAATTAGAAAATCTTGCGATGATAAATAACGGAGAAATTACTGATGACAATTTGAAAATCGGGTGATATATATAAGAGGAACCATTTGTTGTGAAAATAATGAATCATACAGCAATAAAAACATTTGTCGCTCGTTTATCTGCTCAAAGCATACATGAGTTTGATGTGGATTGTGAATTATTCGAAGACCCTCTTTTAGAAGCTGCCACTCGTGCCGTTGAGAAGGAACGAACAAATAAAGAAATAGTTATAAGACCTGTGATTCAATGCTGGGCAAAGAAAACTCCCAATAAGACCTATGTATATAATTCTTATTGGATACTTGTAAATGCGGGTCGTTATGACCGTGCTGAGCGGCTGCGGGAGAAGTTTAGAATGCAAACGGATTTTGATTTAGCAACCCAACCATATCATGGAAGCAAGCCCTGTAAATTGTCCTGACACTCCTACCACTTCTTCTCTAACACAAGAAGTTACTGCCAGTTTTGTTAAAGCCAATCTTCTTCATGCAAAAGGTGAAGATCGTTTTATTACTCTCCTTTATAGAAAAATAGAAGAATTGGAAAAAGATGTTGTTGATCTTAAAACCAAGAAAATCATAGACGAAACTCAAATGCCTCCTGAATTGCTGGAACAAGCAGGTATGTTACCGTCCACGAGGAAAAGATTTAAGCAAGGGAATGGGTATCGTCCCTTAATGCAGTCAGAAATCGAAGAAGCCATAAAACATTCTCCGTTTTGTTCGGAACAGGCTAAGTGGTTAGGAATTGGAATTGGGGCATATAAAAGATATGCTGTGCAATATGGTCTGTGGCGTCCAAATCACAATAGGAAAGGAGTTAAGAAACCTTGGCATCCTGAAAAGGGAAGATACCCGCTTTCCAAGATTCTTGCTGGAGAAATGAATGGAAACCCGGGAGTTACTGATTGGATGGTTAGAACAAAACTAATGAGAGCAAAGACATTTCCAGAGAAATGTGCTATTTGTGGATATAATAAAAGACATCTGATAACCGGAAGACCGGTTTTGCTTGTTGACCATATTGATGGAGATGTTCATAATTATAAACAAGAGAACATCCGCCTCCTCTGCTGGAATTGTACAATAGAATGCGCTCGGGGCTATATTCGTCGAGGAATCCATAAAATCGCCCCCGGATTTTTCCCTACGGAGTGAGATATTTATAATCATATGATAAATGGGCAACCGGTACATATTCTTAATCAGATGGGGGTCATTACTTCTTTCTCGGTAGCAAAAAAAGTTTCCGAGGAAGATGTTTGTAGATTTTATGCCAAGGGAAAAAAGATGGGGAAAAGTGAGCGGGAACTTGATAATATACTCCGAGACAAAGTTGTAGGAGAGATTGAAGAAGCCGTAGTAAATCACAAGATTCCTGGACTTCTTAGCCCACAGGAGTTAATGGCTGAAATGGGATTGCCGCCTGGGATTATTAGAAATATGCCGGAATTGAATAGGTTAATTATGGTCGTAGGTCACAGATTAGCGGAAAAGAAATATGATCGAATGTCCCTTTGCTACTTTGTTAATTCTCTCGTCAACCTCATGGGTCTCACCGAATCCGATTTCGAAAAGTTTCACCGACAGCATAGTCGAGACGATGATGATGGAAACGACGAGTTCAAAGATGCTTGAATGGTGGAAAGAACCATGGTTTCTTGAATGGGAACGATTGGCTAGACATACAAAAAATGAGTAACAACATAGCATTAATCACGGGTGCAAATGGAATGGATGCCAAAACTCTGACCCATTTGTTACTAAATAAGGGATATAAAGTTATTTTAACCTACCGAAGAAACTCGTTTTTCGACGAAGAAAACATAAAGAAATTATTCCACGAGGATTTAGTAAAAAATCAAAATGCGAGATTGGAATGTGAAGTTTGTGATGTATCCTGCCAGAATAGCGTGACGGAATGCATTAAATCCGCAATAGAAAAACATAGCCGAATAGATGAATTATATCATTTAGCGGCGATGTCTCATGTTGGAAATAGTTTCAAGCAAAAAGAACTTTCCATTATCGTAAATGGTCAGAGTCATTATTATTTCCTGGAAGCCCTCAAGAATCATAGCCCGAAGACAAAGTATTATGGTGCAATGACATCTGAATTAACGGGTGGAGTGCCAAATGGATCATTCGATGAAAATGGCAAATGGAATCCAAAATCTCCATATGCCATTGGAAAAGCGTTGGGAGCAAGATGGATCGATTTCTACCGAGAGTCAGTAGATTCTAATCTGTTTGCCTGTTATGGAATCTTATTTAATCATAGTAATACCTATCGATCTTTGGATTTTGTCGTTAGGAAAATTACTAATGCTGCGGCTAAAATTGCATTGAATAAATCTCACGAGTTAAAATTAGCCCATCTGGATTGGGCTAGGGATGAGCATTGGGCGGACTTCGGGTGTGAGATAATGTGGAAAATGCTCCAGTTAAATGCTCCAGAAAACTTTGTCATAGGAAACGGAGAAGAACATTGGGGAGAAGAATATGTCAATGTTGCCTTTAACTATTTCAACCTCGATTGGAAAAAATATGTAAAGTTTGACAAGAACTTAACTCGTCCCAATGAGGTTATTAGATTGCAGGCCGATTCGTCTAAAGCACAAAAGTTACTGGGGTGGAAACCTAATAGAATATCGTTTCAGCAACATATTGAATTGCTCTGTAAGTATGATTATGAATTGGAAAGCGGGAATAATCCTTCTCGGCCAAATGTTTTTGAGTTATTTCCCTGAACCCGACCCTTTCGATGGTTATTTCTTAATAAGAAATGGACCCCAATCAGCATGTCGGGCTTTTCTAATGGTATGAGATACTGGAATAGGTTTCGGATTATGAGGATTTATTTTCAGAACCAATCCGACTTCCGAGTTTAATCGATCACCCTTGCGATTATTGATTTCTTTTGTAGTCAGTACCGTATTATCATAGGTATCACTTCCTCCTCTTGAAATCGGTACAACATGATCAATAGTTGATTTTTCGTATTCCAATTCTTCCCCAGTATAACCATCGAGCAGATTATCTCGGATGGCTAATGCTTCTCTTGTCGGTTTCCCTCGGAACTTCTTTATGGGTACTTTGGCATAATTCTTTGCAATAACGACCGTGGGCACTCGGATATGCATATGAGGAGAATGAATGCTTAAATCCCACGGACGAACCGGAAGTGTAATCCATTCATCCCATCCAACAGGATTGACATACTCGTGGGTATTAAAATCTGGAGTACCATCTTTGTTGATGGCATAAACAATATCTATAGCCAGAACTACATTCGTAATTAAATCACAAATAGTTTTGGATACCAGTTTGATCCCAACTGGTTGCCAATTACGATTGAGAGTCAGACAAATAGCCTTATGTGCTATATTTCCGTTCATGCCAATAAATATACCACTATTTGCACCAAATGTCAAGTTTAGGCTTTTTGCCTTGCGGTGCCTGAGGAATATAGCAATCCAATAGTTTGACCTGAAAAAACATCATTGGGTTGTCGGGATGAAAACCATAAGATTCATTATTCCCAATGAGTTTAACCATATCCCAATGTTGTGGGGATGCGAGATTAGTACAGGATTGCAAGAAATAGACCCCAGAATTGAATCCACTAACCACGGTAATATTCATTGTTTGAAGTTGATTATTATAAGAAAACGTGAGTTTTGCAGAATCATCCCGAAGTGGACTTACTAGATTTAATCTTCCGCCAGAAATAGTATTACTTCCAAGGTCTGTTTCTGGAATAACTCCCACTAGCAATCGTTCAATCCAATATTGATAGGGTTGATAAGGATATTTATTTGCAATAAGAACCAATGCCGAAGTCACCGAAGGAGTTGCCATACTTGTACCGGAATTATAGACATATAATGGATTTAAGCCAGTAGTTACTATTACTCGTCCAGGTGCTCCCAAATGAACTGTTGTTGGTCCCCATGCTGCTGGTGAGTATTTAGTTCCAGTTCTTGTAATAGACGTTACTGAAATCACATTATCAAATCTCCACGATGATGGATAGTCGGGCGATGTATTTACATTTTGATTGGCATCCGGGGCAGCACATACAATAATTGCTCCATTTTGCTTGGCAAATAATACTGCATTGCTTAATCCTGCATTATTCTCAGAAGTACCCCATGCCAGATTTATAATTCTGGCATTTTGGTTAACACACCATCTAATAGCAGTAGATATTTCATCTGTACTTCGATAAGTTACCTTGGCAATAATCACCGAAGATAAGTTCTGCAACATTCCTTGAACGCCTATGCCATTTTGTTTAGCAAAAATTACACCACCAACACAAGTACCATGCCCCGAGGCATCTGATAGATCGCTGGTATTGCCGCTGAAAGATAAACCATTAAAATCTGGATGATTTGAATTTATTCCACTGTCGATTATAGCAAACCGAATCCGATTGATATTTGTGGGAAAGAGTCCTAAGTTCTTGGCGTCGAGATAACCAGTATCTACGGTCCCTCCGGCATCCGCCGAATAATAATTGTTATTATAATAAGTAATGCTGGGCTGACCAGTATTCTTAAGATGCCACTGGTAATCTATTCGATAATATTGACTCGGACTTTGAAAGTAATAGACGACATTGTAAGGGGAATAAATGGCATAGGGATCAACTGGAGGTACTACCACCGATATTGCCGATATTGATGATATTAACAAAACCAGAAATGAGAAAATATATTTTATCATTCCAAACCCCGATTTTTTATTTATTTGCTGAACGGCTTAATAATAAGAGAATCTTCCTTGCGTACCCATCCCGCTTTTGCCATTTCCGCTTCACTAATAAGGTTTATGCTCTCGTGCAAAGTCATCAGCATGACCGTAACCCGTTTCTCTCGAAGTTTCTCTGCAAATGGAGAAAGCAATTTAGAAAATGCAGGAACCACGGCCATCTTCTGAATAGGAGACTCGACATCAATGTTAATGACGAGAATCGAGTTGGGCTTAACATCATCTACGTTAATTGTCGTCACCTTATCGGCAGGCAATTTGATTTCAGACGGAGATTCTGCTGGTTGTTGTTCTGGTGTCATATATTATTTCTTGAGTTTGTTATTATTCAGTTTGGGGCACGTTTCGTATATGCGATTAGTCCACGCAATATTGCTATAATTAGCATACCAATTGCGGAAATTATACCCGACAACCGGTCGTTTTCCTTTTCCAGCACTTTTTGACGCTTTTTTAGCAGAATCCATATGCTTCTAATCTCATAGTATATAGAGCCTGACGTACACTTCGATTCTGGTTAATACGTTTAAGAATAGATTGTATTTTGGATTGAATAGCAAACTTTTGCCAGAAGCCAGCAGCATTCAATTGCGGCTCATATGAATACAATTCATCAACAAGTTTGGAGAACTCTTGCTCCATTTCATCAATTCGTTTGTCGATTGGACCACAGACTCGTTCTCTCTCGGCTATTATAGCCTTTGGATAAAAATACGAATCGGCCTCCAACGGAAGATTGTTTATATTAAAACGTTCGATGTTCATGCTTTGTTTATAAATGTTACTTCATCGAATTCGGGCACTTCTGGACGCTGATATTTAGCCAACATATCATCAATAACTTTTTCGGGAATATCTCTTCCACCATTTGCCACTCGTTTCTTAATTCGTTCCATTACTGTTGCTTTGTCGAGTTCAAATACTACCGCATGTACTTTGGCACCATACTCATGGGCAATATCGATAAAATCCTTACGTGCTTTTCGATACATATTAGTAGCATCGACAATAACACATTTTCCTTCTGTTAATGCTGCCTTCATAGCAATTTTAGTTGCAAGAAATGCTTGAGGAACAACTGCTTGATTGCTTTCGCTTCCGCCGATTAATGTTTGAAATTCGTCAGGACAAACACGCTCAATTCGAGGGTCTTCTTCCGCAAGAGTCTGACCAAATGTAGTTTTGCCCGAACCTGGCGGACCTACTAAAATCCAGACTATCAATTTCTGGTTCATTATGACTCTACTATACACTACTCTTTCGCTTCTGTCAATGTCTTTCGAGCACTTTCCATCACCGAAAAGATGTTCTGCCCGCCAATAGGATTGAGAGTGTGGATATAGTACTGAGGAATTGGTACATTTCTTGCTACACACAACTCGGCGAGCCATTTGGCACAATCATAGCCCGTTTTTTCTTTGAAGAGTTCATATCGAATCCTACCGAATGATGGGGAGTTTTTATCACATGCCGCAATAATTTCGGTATAATGCTCTGTTCCAAGATCATGATCAAAGGACACAACTTCGGGAATGCCTCTTTCGGCGATGATCTCGACGAATTCGTCGTAGTTGCGAGCAATTATCCAACTATATCGAGGCAATTCAATCCATGACAGTTTGCTTGGTATTCTATCTGGGTCGTCATCTAAAAACAGGGCATAACTCATATTCTTTTCGGTAATTTCGATCCTCGAACAAATACTGGAAACATGTGAAAATATTTATCGGACTTTTCGAATGTTTCATTCCAAATGATAGGATTATTACCCATGCTTACTCGATGAATATAATGATATTTATTTTCTTTCATCCAACTCGATATCATTGGCTTGAAAATCTCTTTTTTATTATAGTAATCGCAAATGCTTTCTATTCCTCGTACACGGTAAGCATAAAGATCATGCGTTTTAAGATAATACGGAATGCACCTCTGTGTTCTCACTACTATAGGTTGTTCGTTTGGTGCGCCACTACCATATGATTTCATGATGGGATGCCAGGGGTCATCAAACTTATGGATGAATACTGGAAATGGAACAAACACAAATCCCGATTCAGTAATTTCGTCTGGTGTCCATAAATCGTGAGGTTCGTGATAAGCTCCAGGATATTGATGACATAATTTCATCCTGTCATATATTGGATTTGTTGGCTTGGCATTCGCTCTATTTCCAATAAAAGTTGCAAAAGGCAACGCAACTAATGATTTTAGGAAATTTCGTTTATTCATATTCAGCAGGTCTCATTCCATTATCATCAATGATGACCTTCAGATCGGCATCGCTTGGTTCTGGAACATATTTTTTCTGTCTTACGAGAGCATCGAAATATATCCCATAATGTGTCGCAATCATTTGCCAATACTCTATTGATTGGCTCTTGCAAATAGATTTATTTAATTTGTGGAGGATATACTGAAGGCGTCCGAACTCATATTCCTTAGCATCAATTCCAAAATTATCAAGGTCTTCTTGAGTCAATGAAAATTCCCGGCATGGCTTCGTTGTCATTTAACAAACCTTTCCAAGCCATCAAGGTAATTTTGAATTATCTGTTCTCCTTTATCACGGTCGGCATCGATTAGAATTAAATCATTCTCAAAAAAGTACGGGAGAGAATAGGTAAAGGGAGGGTCTGTATTCCAAACGAGTAAAGTATAAAGCATTGGGTAATATTTCATCTCGGTCAGACTGCAATTAGATTCTTCCCGAAACGAACATTGTACAATTCCTTCTGAAATTCCTCCGTCACTATTCTTAAATTTAACTCTTTGACCCCGAAAAAACTTCTGCTTACTTTTTATTGTTTGTGGAGAACTCCCCTTCAAAGTAAATGAAAAAGACAATATTCCTAATCCAACCAATGCTGATTTGAGAAAGTTTTTTCTGTTCATATTGCTACATTATTTCACTCGTCCACGGATCAATTGCCCATCCTGTAAAGGTGGGGTCGTGCATTAGATTCAATGCCACATTTTCTCCACGGCAATCATTAAATGTAGGATAGGATTGTAATTCGTTTCCCATAATAGCAAATAAAAGTCCTGCTTTGAGATA
>Ga0209777_10003590_pt1 | contig 19057 bp, 15 predicted proteins | sample FrelakmetHBP12HB_FD_187147 | JGI IMG/M metagenome (GOLD analysis project Ga0209777, IMG submission 187147) | Freshwater lake sediment microbial communities from the University of Notre Dame, USA, for methane emissions studies -HBP12 HB (SPAdes)... | ecosystem: Environmental > Aquatic >...
TCCATCCACTGGGATCGCCCACCCACTCTTTAAACAAGGGATCATTTTCTCCACCGGGAAAAAGAAACTGTTTAAAACCAGGCTTTTTGATTAACGCCTGAACCTTTGTTTTTTTCTCACAAATTGAATTTAAATATAAAAGCCTTAGGGCTGTGTCTATTTTATCGCCCAAACTGTTTACTTTTACGCCTGTTACCGTTTCGCTCGTCGCATCTTTCTGGCTTTGTAAATTAAACAGTTTTCCCATCCCCTCAGCTGAAATTGAAGAGCGAAAATACATGGCTTCGGTTAGTTTGAAAAGCGCCTCCCTTATCGACATCATTACCCCAAATGCATTAACGATATCGTGTCTCAAATTTAGTTCATGTCTCATTCCTTCAAAACGAGAGGATATTTCTTTACGCTGTTCCGGTGTGCCAAAATATGCAACAGGAATCTCGATTCTCCTGAAAGTAACCGGTTGATACACTTTCTCATGTGTTTGTGGGTCTATCTTCTCAACCCTGTAACTCTCAGGTATCGTCCTGGCTAAAGAAAAACCTTCCTTTATGGCATGTCCCCCTACTTCCCGAGTTGTCCCAAAACATTTTTCGTCATACCCAATTGGAAGTGCACCACCGCGTTTCCCCCTAAGTTCAACCTGGTCTTCTTCATTTAAAAGCTGTACTAGTCCTCTCTCAACTAGAAGTGTCAGGGGTCTTCTGAATGCCTCTTCTCTGTCTTGAAGAGTATCTGCCAAGTGTTGAACCCGAAAGTCCTTCCTCTGTTCAACATTGGTCTTAAAAGTCTCATTATTAAGTATGTGGTCTCTCAATATTTCAAGAACTGTTTCCGGGTCTGAATGTCTGGCAAGAGCTGTTTCAACTGCTCTACCGGAATCGTATTCGCTTCCCCTGGACATACGGCTGGTTTCCTCCCACATTTCCCTCTCCCGACGGGCTTGTTCCTCCGGATCAACCGCCTGCAGTCTGATATCCGGCATTCCTTTTTGTGCTTCAGGTTGAGGGAACTGTTCTGCAGCCCTGGCTGTTTCTTCGGCGCCGGGAAGTTGGGCCGGTTGGCCCAAAGACCTGAAAGCATCAATTGAGGATTGTTCTGGTGACATGTTGTCGGGCATACCTGAATTATATAACAAGAGTCAGAAATTAGTACAGAGTACGTGGTGCTTGGAAAAACTCCGGGTGTGAAAAAGGGTGGTAGTTGAAACAAAACGTTCACGAAGTACTCTGAGTACAGGGTACTGAGTCAAACCCATTGGTTTGATGCTCTTTGACCCTGCCTTAAGAGCATGGAACAACATCCGATTCCGCAAAACGTTTCTTCTTACCAATTTAAGTTGGTGGGAGATATGACCCTCAAACAATTTTTCGAACTGGCTGGGGGACTTCTGGTGGCACTTATTTTCTATTCATCTCCGCTTATCGGCATCGTCAAGTGGCCATTTGTGATTGTGTCCGCGCTTCTTGGTGCCGGTATGGCGTTTGTTCCCCTGGAGGAGCGCCCCTTGGAACGGTGGATATTGGCTTTTTTCAAAGCAATTTATTCCCCCACTGAATTTTTTTGGAAAAAAACTGTAACTCCGGTTAAGTTTTTTCAAAACGAAGCAGTTGGGACTCCCCCGTCGTCCGCCTCTCCGGAACAGGAAGCCGCCCTTAAGGCTTATCTTACCAACACAAAACAAGGCACAGGGCCACTGGCTAAACTTGAGGTGGCCGAACAAGGTTTTTTAACAACACTGGGTGGGCTTTTTGCAGGAGCCAAAAGCCAGACACCCGCCCCCGCTGTAGTTAAAACGGAACTTAAAATTCCGGCTATAGTTCCGGTAAAAATTCCGCGGCAGACTATACCCCATTTAATCGTTGAGGAAAAACCTAAACTTGCGCCGTCTATCAATGCTGCCGCCCAAAGTGTTACGCCAACCATGGCTGGTGAAGAAATTGTTTCAACAAAACAGGCTATATTCTCAGTCGATGCGGCTCCGCCCAATCCTCCGACAACTCCAAATGTTGTAGTCGGACAAGTGGTTGATGAAGAGAGAAAAATTATCGAGGGGGCCATTATGGAAATACAGGATGAGACGGGCCGTCCCGTACGTGCCCTAAGAAGCAATAAGGTCGGGCATTTCATTACGGTTACCCCGCTGGACGCCGGCAGATATCAAATTGCTACCGAAAAAGACGGCTATCAATTTGCCCCCGTCAGTTTTGAAGCTATGGGCCAATTGATTCCACCAATCCTTGTACAAGGAAAGAGGGCTGAAATCATGCAGGATTTTTCAGTTCTAAAACCGGCTAACCAATTTAATACCCAACCGATAGCTCAATTATAATTTTATGTCATTACCCAAAATTCCATTTTTAAGCATTCCGGATAAACCCCTTGTGTCTACAACCCAGGAACACCTTCCCATCGCTGATATTACAAACGACGTCGTCGTTTATAAAGACGGGGGTGCTGCCCTGGTAATGGAATCCACATCATTAAACTTTGGTCTTTTGTCCGAAAAGGAGCAGGCCGCTGTTATTGCAGCCTATGCCGCAATGATTAATTCCCTAACCTTCTCTGTTCAGATTGTGGTCCTTACTCAAAGAAAAGACATAAGCTCATATATAAGTTTTTTAGACGAGGAGTCTAAGAAAATTACTCAGCCGCTTCTTGCCAATCTGATGCAGGAGTACAAGAACTTCATTATGGATTCTGTTAAGAAGAAGAATGTTCTTGGAAAAAGATTTTTTGTTGTACTTTATTTTTCACCCCTTGAGCTTGGGGTCGGAAAATCCGTTGCCGCCATAACAAAGCGGGCCGGCCCTTTACCTTTTGCCAAATCATACGTCATCAAAAAGGCAAAAATTGCGCTTTACCCCAGACGTGACCACTTAATCCGCCAAGCCGGGCGACTTGGAATTAAATTTAAGCAACTTGGAACCGCCGACCTAATTGACCTTTACCATTCCGTTTATAATCCCGAACATCCAGCAGTTAAAAAGGAACCGGAGGTAACACTGGAACATGAACAAAAATGAAGCCTACAATTAACAATTCACAATTAACAACTAACAACCAGCCCGAGATCAAACCCAAAGTCGTTAACCCCAACCTCGCCATTTCTCAGGGCATGAAACTGCTCGACGCAATCGCTCCGCAATCAATCGAGGAGGATTTTGATTACATAAAAATCAACGATATTTATTTCCGGACATTATTCGTTGGGGGTTATCCGAGGTTTGTTGCACCGGGATGGCTTGAGCCGGTTGTCAATATCGACACGTCTTTGGACATTTCTTTTTATGTTTACCCTGTAGACGGGAAAACGGTCCTTGATGACCTAAGACGTAAAATCGCCGAGATGGAGGCTGAAATGTCAACTGATATCGAACGCGGAAAGATTGTAGACCCCGTCACCCAGGCCAAACTTGAAGACGCCCTTGCTCTTCAGGAGCAGCTCGTCAAAGGAATTGAAAGATTTTACGAATTCAGCTTCTATATAACCATTCCCGCCAACTCTGTGGAGGAGCTTAATCACATAACTAAACAGGTAGAGTCTCAACTGGGATCCTTAATGATTGTCAACAAACACGCGGTTCTTGACCAAGAGTCGGGATTTTTGTCAACCGCCCCTTTTGGAATGGACAGGCTCAATATTACCAGGAATATGGACACAACTTCTGTCGCCACAACCTTTCCTCTGACTTCAACTGAACTTTCAAGCGACCGTGGAGTTTTATATGGCATTAATTCCCAAAACGAATCGTTTATTATTTTTGACCGCTTTAGTCTTGAAAATGCCAATATGACTATTTTTGCCACATCTGGCGCCGGCAAATCTTATTTTGTCAAGCTTGAGGCTTTAAGGTCCTTAATGATCGGCACAGAAGTTATTGTTATTGATCCTGAAAGTGAATACAAGCCTCTTACTCAGGCGGTTGGCGGCGAATATATTTCATTTTCTTTTAATGCTCCGGCAAAAATAAATCCCTTTGATTTGGCTCAAATCAGGGAAGAAGGCGAAAACCAGCTGGGCCAAAAGATTCTTTCCCTGCATTCACTTTTAAAAGTAATCATGGGTACAATCACTCCAACCCAGGAAGCACTTCTCGACCGTGCCTTCGTTACGACATACAGAAATAAAGGAATAACAATGGATCCGGAAACCCAAGGGCGCGAGCCCCCCCTCATGGAAGATCTGTATAAAACCCTAATCGGGATGGAGGTTCCCGAAGCACTGGACCTTGCGGCAAGAATCGAAAAATTTGTGAGGGGTTCCTTCGTCGGAATTTTTGACAAACAGACAAACATCAATATTAATAACCCCTTTACTGTTTTTTCAATTAAGGATATGCAGGATGCCCTAAGGCCTATTGCCATGTTTATTATTCTTGACTTTATTTGGACAAGAATCAAAAAAGACCTCAAGAAACGCATCCTGGTGGCAGAGGAGGCCTGGCAAATGATGAAGTACCCTGATACGGCCCAATTTCTGTGGAGTGTCGTTAAAAGGGCAAGAAAATACTATCTGGGCCTGACAACAATTACGCAGGATGTCGAAGACTTTTTAGCTCAAGATATCGGCAAAGCCATTGTTACCAATAGCGCAATGCAGGTTCTCTTGAAGCAAAGCCCTGCGGCAATAGACAAAATCGGTGAAGTATTTTATCTTTCTCAAGGCGAAAAACAATTGCTTCTGGCGGCAAACGTCGGTGAAGGAATATTCTTTGCCGGGCCGCACCATGCCCCAATAAGGGTTGTTGCTTCAGAAAAAGAAAACGGTCTGATTACAACCAAGCCGCAGGAGGTTTTTAGGGTAAACACCAGTCCGTATCAGGTCAAATAAACATGGATATCGCCACCCTACCAAAAACATTAACTTACAGCCAAGTGAAAGTCCTTCGGGCTGCGTTCGGACATTTTTATGACCAGGAAGATACTTCAAAATTTGTTGATGCCCAAACGGGCTTTCGTTTTGAGAATGTAACTAAATTTGTTGACTACCTCTATTCGCCCGAAATAGGCATTCCGAAAGGAACTTCTGCAAAAGTCATCGGGATAACTCTCGAGTCCTGGTATGAAACATTGTCTAAAGCCCCGGAATTTTCCGAACCGACAATGACCGCCGCTCCTGAATATGCCACTGCATCAACAACCTTGACTCCAGACCAGCTGAAGCAACTAGAGCAGGAGCAAAAAGTAAACGCAGAGAAACTTAAGAAGACCGAGATTGGTGCAAAGGAGGCTGTCGAGACCGCTAAAAAAAGAAAAGAAGAAATAGCTAAGGAGGCTTTGCAGAAAAAAGCGATTGAAAACGCAAAAGCAAGGATCCAGGCTCAAATTAAAGAAGAGCAGAACGTTCAGGAAACCCTGCAGGACAAAAAAATATACGCAAAAGTTGAAATCGCAAAGGAAGCCCCTCCTCCCGACGAAAGCGCTCTTAATTTCATCAATGAGGCAAAAAACCATCCCGCCTCGTTTGAAAAGGATCTGGCCGCCAGTATCAAGGCAAAAATGGCGCCCACTCTCTCTAAAACCCTAACGGAAGAAGAAATCGGCCTCATAGCTGACAAGACCGCTTCCGACACTGTTTATGCAATTGTCAACTTCCCCTCTCAATCGTCGGCAAACACCCAAGCTGCAATTCTCGCTGCCTTAGCCAAAGACCCGAAGATTCTCTCAAAAGTAATTCCAACTAAAAGCGCCATCGATCTATTGCAAAACTCGGTTAATGAATCGCGCTACTTTGTAAACAGTACACAGTTGAGTAAAAACATTCTTTCGTCAATAAACCCAAATCTTGCTACTGCCGTTTTTGGTGTGGGCCCTGAAAATTTAAATGCTACATTCTTTGAACAACCCGTTGAGGGTTACACACACGAGGTTGATTTGGGGAAATTTAATGAAGGTCACATTAACCTTCTGGAATCACAGTCAAAAGTTTTCGATAATATTAGCTCTTTTGCCGGAGGCGAGGCTAAAAACTTTTTAATGGGTCAGACGAGGAACTTCTTAGACTCCCAAATAGCCAAACTGCCGGCAGATAATGCCGTTGCCGGATTTTATAACAGCGAGTTTGGCCAACAAATTTTAAATTTTGCAGGGCTCAGCAAGGCGGCTCCGTTGGGCGAGAACTTCCTCAATGAAAGCTTCTTGGGAGGTTTTATTGAACAAATTCCCGGCGGCACCGCCTTCCTCGAAGGTGTCGGAAACTTCTTCGGAATCGATCTGGCCGGTGTGGCTGCACCGGCTGAAATTGCCGAGGCAACGCTTTTGACCACTGAGGGCACCGCACTAGTCGGCGAGGCCGCCCTCGTCGAAGGGGGAACTCTGTTGGCCGAGGGGGCTACCGGCATTGTAGCCGCCGAGGGTCTTACTGTTGGAGTAGAGGTGGGATTGGTTGGCGCAGAAGCCACCGCTGCTGTGGCTGCGGCACCAGCAACCTTGGGTTTAAGCCTCATCATCGGAGCCATTATCACGGCGGTTACGGCTGCGGTGGGGTGGATAGCAAAGAAAATCAACTGGGCAAAAATAAAGGAAAATCTAATTGCTATATCCGGCGGAATGCTTGCAGCAGGGCTACTAATTTTCCCCAACACCCTTTTTGGCACTGCTTTATCGGTTACGGGAGGCCTTGGCCTCGTCGGCGGGGTTATGAGCGGGGGGCTCTCTACGCTTGGGGCATCCCTGTCTGGCATTGGGGCCGGGATTGCGGGTGCTTTCGGCGCTTTGGGCACAGCCTTCGTGGGGGCAGTGGCAACTCCAATTCTGGTTACCCTTCTCGTTTTCCCTGTAACTGTCGCCCTGATTCTTTTTATTATCAACGCCGGCGCCTATGTTGTGCCACCCGCACCCGTTTCTTGGGCTAATGGACCACCTGGTCCCTCAGCGTTCTGTACTACCCAAAAAGACCCTATTGGTTTTGCCAACACAGCATCAGAACCGATTGCCCACCGAGCTTGGGAAATATCAGCAGATTTGTATCAGGGATTTCAATGTCTTTGGAACAGGTCTCCCAAGGCGCCTCCTCCTTATGACGTCTATTTCCCAAATGACACTGTCGAATATCCTCCAAGCTATCCAGAACTGTTTGACTATGCTTCTTATATCAGTAATCCAAATCCTGCGAGTGAAAATGGCCTCAATTTGTTTTGGTGCACATGGCTAATCCAAAAATCTTATAGCTCTGCAAACGATCCAATCTTATCCACGCTTTGGGTTCCTACTATGCTGGCAGATTTTACAAACAGGGCCAAGTTTGTGGATTCTTCGCATGCTGCATACCAAAAATCTTCCGGGTATCAAGCGGTATTGCCCGGAAGTGTTGTCTTTTTCAATATTGGAGGGTCTGTTCTAACGGCCACACATGTGGCAATTGTATATTCCGTAAACATTGACGGATTTTCTTACGTCCAATCAAACGCATTCGTAAAGGAAGGCTTTATTCCGTTCGGCCAAGATGGCAAAGGTGTGCAAAGCGCTCAAGGCTTGGGTGATTGGGTTGTCGTTGGTATAGGACTACCATGATTAAAAATATAAACAAAAAGATACCGCTTTTTTTCCTGGGCATCTTATCTTTTGTCTCGATTGTCTTTTTAGCAAGTATTTTTATAAGCCAACCAAGCATTACCGTCACCAAGACCATACCGGCAAATAACTCCACTGATGTTCCGGTAACAACATCCAACGTAAACATTTCTTTCGATAAAAACATTTCGGACAAAGATTCAAAGAAAATCACCTACGATGTTCAACCCCAGTTATCTTCTGAGTCGCTGGTCTCAGGCAACCAGATAACAATTGGCTTCAAAGAAAACCTCCAAAAAGGAGCCACATATATGATCGGTCTTAAATACAATGGCAAACAGATATACAAGCTAGTGTTTGAAACAGAATCTATTACACAAGAACAAATTCTGAAAGAGGGATCTTTACAATCCAAGGCAGACAAAGAATTTAGTGATACTTACAAGGGTTTCATTCAAAAATACCCGTGGTACCTGAAAATACCCATAGAAAACAGTAATTATCGTGTTGTCTATGATTTCGACAAAAATATGTTCAGGATCAGAATTTTATCTACAACCGCAACGGCCGATGAAATCAAATCGCTTACACAAAACGCGTTAAGCGATCTGAAAAAAATAGGAGTATCGGAACCTGTCAAATATTACGTTCTTGACGTAAATGGAAATCAGCTTTGAACTTTCACAGGCATAATCAAATGAAGGTAGGAAGAATCGGACGTATCTGTAAAGACGCCCGGAGCCGATACTCCGGAAAACTCCATTTTGACCTCCTCCCCAACAACCGAGTGTAGAAACTCCTCTACAAAACGGTAGTTAAAGGCAATTTCAAAATCTTTCTCTGTGGACTCAATTTTAGCATCAACGTTCGTTTCCTGACTTCCAGCCGAACTGCTCTCAGCGGAAACGTTAATGCTGTCTTTCAAAACTTTAATCCTAATAATATTTGCCGATTCTCTGGCAAAAATAGACGCCAGCTTTACCGCCCGCACAAATTCTTCTTTGTCTAATAAAACATTAATGGACGAACTTTTTGGAATTATTTTGGCAAAATCAGGATACTCTCCCTCCAAAAGTCGCGATGTGAGAACTGTGTCCCCTATTCCGAAAATTACCTGTTTTTCTTTCTCCTGAACTCCAAAAAAAACTTCTCCGTCTTCAGAGATTATTCTTGAAAGCTCCGACAAAACTCCTTTAGGTATAACAACATTATCAGTGACAACCTTCCCCGTTTTTAATGGAAGAGTCTTTCTTGACAATCTAAATCCGTCGGTTGCAACCAGCGACAGTGAATTTTTGCCGAATAAAAATAAAACACCGGTTAAAATCGGCCTTGTTTCGTCTGTGGAAGTTGCAAATATTACCTGCGCCAAGGTTTTAATTAGTTCCTCTTGAGAAAAACCGGTTGATTTTTCTTTGTCCACCAAGTTTGGAATTTTAGGAAAATCAGCAGAATTCATTCCCAGAACGGTTGAAGCAAAACCCGACACCGACACTTTCAACTGCTCTTTCTCAGCCGTTAGGGTTACTGTTTCCTTGGGTAAATTCGCAACAAGTTCGGAAATAACTTTAGCCGGAACGCTTATTTCTCCCTCCTCTTCAATTTTTGCTCCGACTTGAACTGAAGCCGAAATTTCAAGATTTGTAGAGGAAACGCAAATTCTACTTTTTTTAGTGGAAATGAGAATGTTCCCCAGTATTGGAAGTTGAGCCCTAGTACTGGCAAATCTAGACGTTGTGCTGACTGCTTTTTCCAGATTTTCCTGAAGAATTTGTAATTTCATTTAGTTTCTTTTATCTTGTTTACGCTCTTAGTGATTACTTGGTAATATTATATATTAACTAGTAGCTTTAGTAGTAGGCAATGTTGATAAGTTGAAAACAAAAGGTTTTTAAATATACTTTTCGGGACATTTTCGTGTTCATAACCAGCCTGTCAAATTGTTGATAAATTTGTGGACAATTCTAAAATGAATGTTCATATGTATATAAGAGTGAAAAGCCATCCTCAAACACTTCTTTTTATCTTCAAAATATCCTCACGCATTTGCACGTCATTGGTGGCTAACTGTGTAATTTTTTCCACAGCGTGCATAACCGTCGTGTGGTCCCTTCCGCCAACTACCCTACCAACTTCTTCAAGCGGAATACCAAGATGGGTTCGAAGAATGTACATGAGGACCTGTCTCGGTCTGGCAATGGGCCGTGCGCGGCTGTCGCCCAAAAGGAGCCTTTTGCCGACTTGGTAATATTTGGAAACAACCTCGGTTACTTCATCGGGAGTGCTTCTTCTTAGTCCGACTCCTGTTTCCAGATTTTTGGCAAAGGAAGATTCTATAAGCTCGTTGGTTATCGGGACTTTTTTGACATGGATCTCTGTCAGGAGCTTGGTTAAAAGTCCCTCAATTTTTCTTGCCGATTCTGAATTGGCCGCTATCATCTGGGCCTGCTCCGGAGTTAAATCGATTCCCTTTTCCCGAGCCTTTATTTGAGTGATTGCACATCTAAGTTCAAAATCGGGCGGGGCGACGTCTACAATTAAACCCGCCTCAAACCGACTTCTGAGTCTTTCTTCCAGTTTGGATATTTCTGAAGGTGGTCTGTCAGAAGTCAAAACGATCTGTCCCCCGACCGAGGTAACCGCGTTAAAAGTATGGAAAAATTCTTCCTGGACACCCTCTTTGCCGGCGATGAACTGAATGTCGTCAATTAAAAGTAGATCGAGTTTCCGGTACTTGTTTCTAAACGCCTGGGTGGTTTTGTTTCTGATCCCCTCAACAATATCGTTGGTAAAATCCTCGCCGGTGCAGAAGATCACTTTTCGGTTTGGATCGACTCTCAGAACATGGTTCCCGACAGAGGCCATTAAGTGGGTTTTCCCGACCCCCACCCCACCCCAAATGAAAAGAGGGTTGTAGGCGGCTCCTAAACTTTGGGAAACCGCTTCCGCCGCCGCGTGTGCCATCTGGTTTGATGAAGAAACTGCAAAATTTTCAAAAGTGAAGCTTGGTCTCAAGCGTGCTTTTTGTAAAACCTCCAACAAATCACCTCCGTCTTTTTCATTGGCGAAAAGTGGTGTGAGAGACTTCTCTGGAGGCTTTTGTAGACCCGGATTGGTTTTTACGATAAATATCAGATCACAACTTTTGCCCAAAACTTTATTTAAAGAGTCCTGAACAAGTCCAAAATACCTTGATTCGATGGTGTTTTTGGTAAAAGATGTGGGACACCCCACTTCGGCAACAACCCTCTCTCCGATGTCCCGAGTTGAAGAAAGGTGTGTTTGGGAAAACCACGTTGAAAATATGGCGGGAGAAACAGAGACTTTTATAATCTCCAACGAATCTTTCCAAACTTGATTATTATCCATGATAATAAGTACAGAGTACCCGGTATTTAGTACAAAAGATTTTGTAGGTGGAGCAGGGAAGGTAACTCTCTTCTAATTTCTATGTACTTTGTATTTAGTACTATTAATGAGTTATCCACAATCCGTCAAGGGGCATTTATTTAATTTTCAATTAGACGGAATCAATTAAAAGATTGTCAATTTACAATTTTCAAGTATAATGATGACATGAGCACAAAACGTACGTACCAGCCAAGCAAGATAAAAAGAATTAAAGTCCACGGTTTTAGGGCGAGAATGAAATCGAAAAAGGGCCGACTGGTTTTGGGAAGAAGAAGGCTTAAAGGGAGGGTGCGCCTCACGGTATAGGAATCTTCTAATATGCTTGCTAAAAAATTTAGGCTAGCCGGAGTAAAAGATTTTGACAGAATCCAAAAAGAAGGAAAAGTTTTCCAATCCACTAATTTTGGAATCGCGTATTTAAAAAGGGGAAATGAGGAGCCAAGCCGTTTTGGTTTTATAGTTTCCACAAAAATTGCTAAGGATGCGGTTGATCGGAATAGGTTTAAAAGAGCTATGAGCGAGGCTGTCAGGATTGCAAGTATAGACTTAAGAACTGGTTATGATGTCGTATTTTTAGCCAAGGTGTCGATAACGCGCGTTCCCACAGCTGATATTATGAAAGAAGTCCGGTTTTCTCTGAGAGAAAGTGGCCTATCACGATGAATAAAACGATTATTGGTATTTTAAAAATATACAAGAAGTTTGTTTCCCCTGTGTTGGAGAGCATTTTTGGCAAGGCTTGCCGGTTTACACCCACATGCAGTGAGTATACAATCATGGCTCTGGAAAAATTTGGGACAAAAAAAGGACTGGCCCTCGGATTTAGAAGAATGACAAACTGCCATCCTTGGGGAAAGTTTGGATACGACCCCGTTCCGAATTTAGATTCTAAATAATGGGAAATATTTTTACAATCGCGCTCGTTCAACCGTTAACCAACGGCCTGATACTGTTTTACAAAGTTTTGGGTCAAAACCTTGGAGTTGCAATCCTTGTCTTCAGCCTCTTTCTTATTTTTCTTTTAAGGCCCCTAACTAAGCCCTATATGCAATCAATGAAGAAGATTCGTGATCTTGAACCTCAGCTGGCCAAGTTGAGGAAAAAATTTGGTAAAGATAAACTGAAAATGTCCCAAGCCCAAGCAGAACTTTATAAGCAAAATAAAATAAATCCTGCAGCAGGTTGCCTCCCATATATTTTACAATTCGCGGTCTTAATTGCTTTGTTTCAGGTCTTTACAGCTGCTCTTTCCGGGCCTGATATTGCATCGGGAAAACTTAACCAGCTCTTATATCAACCCCTGAAGTTTACGGATGGGCAGCGGGTTAACACAAAATTTTTATATTTGGATATAAGTAAACCCGACACTTTTAGCATTCCCGGAGTTCCCTTTGGTCTCCCGGGGCTTTTTCTGCTTTTGGCAACACTGGCGCAATTTTTATCAGTTAAGATAATGGCGCCATATCTTTCGGAGGAACAGAAGATTGCCAAGAAAACCAAATCGCAGGCAGACGACATGCAGGTTGCGATGCAAAGCTCGATGACTTATACACTTCCCCTGATGACTTTGATTTTCGGTTTAAGGTTTCCTTCGGGTCTGGCTCTTTACTGGTTGGTCTTTTCGGTTGTGAACGTTTGGCAGCAAGTCGGCATGTCAGGCTGGGGTAGCTTGACCCCTTTCATTAAACGATTGAACTTGATAAAATCACGTCCGGAAACAATATGAAAAAAAACGTTGAAGTTTTACAGAAGCTGACAGACGAGTTTCTCGGTTTAATGTCGACAAAGGCTAAAGCGGAGGCCTCTTTTGATAAAGACAACGATTCTTTTATTGTCGACGTGGATGCCGGCGACGAGACGGGACTTTTAATCGGCAAAAAGGGTGAGACCTTACTAGCTATACAAACAGTTTTGGGTTTTCTATTAAAACAGAAAATAGGGGAGTGGAAAAGAGTTTTGGTAAACGTTGGTGACTATAGAGAAAAGGAAGAAAGCTATCTAAAGGACCTGGCGGCAACGACAGCCCAGAGGGCTAAAGAAACAGGGCAAGCCCAAAACCTTTACAACCTGAAACCCTGGCAAAGGAGAGTAATCCATATGGTCCTCTCCGAAGATAAAGAAGTTACCACCGAATCTGAGGGTGAAGGTGAGGATCGTTTCCTTGTAATTAAGCCAAAAAAGTGATCTATAGCCGGGTTAGGTTAGAAAAGCTGTTAAATTACCTTCTTGTTTTTTTGCTTCCGACACAACTAGCCCTTCATTTTTGGCCGCCGTTTGCTTTTGTTTTTGGGACGAGGGTAGACTACCTGTCTCCGAGTATTTATTTAACCGACGCCTTATTTGTAATTGTTTTTTTGTTTTGGATTTTGAAGAATTATAGAAAGTTTTTGTCATTTCTGCATAAACACAGGGTTTATTTATTCCCTTTAGTTATCTTGGCGGTGTTAAACACAATCTTTTCAATTTCAATTTATGCCTCGGTTTTTAAATGGCTGAAATTAATCGAATTAGTCCTGTTTTGTTATTACATTTGGGTACGGGACGATATTTTTAAACCAAAAACCATTTTAACGACCCTCTTTTATTCGCTTGTTTTCTTTTCTGTAATTGGAATAGTTCAGTTTATTTTAGGTAGGACAACCGGTGGAGCGTTTTATTTACTGGGAGAGCGTAACTTTAGCCTTTCAACTCCTGGAATCGCACTTGCGCAGTTAATGGGGGTAAAATTTATGAGAGCATATTCAACATTCTCTCACCCCAACTCGCTCGCCGGATACCTCGGTGTGGGGCTTTTAGTTGTGTTTTTTAGTTTTTCTGTTAAAGAATTGTTAGGTAAGGGTTTAGGATTATTGATTATTTTTCTAGCTTTTGTTTTGACTTTTTCAACCTCCGCCTTTTTGGGGGTTGCCGTTTGTCTGATTATGCTTTTGCTTTGGCGTAAAAGGGTTTTTACAACAAAAAACGTTGGGTTTATTTCAGCAGGGTTTTTAATCACCAGCTTGGCGCTTCCGTTTATTTCTCAAATTTATTTTAATAGTAATCTTCATTTTACTCAGAACATTGTTCAACGTTTTGAACTATCGCTCGGGGCAGGTAGGATGATTTCCAAAAATTTTATTTTTGGTGAAGGTCTTAACACCTTTGTAATAGGGGAATCAAAAATAACACAACTTGGTTTTAATTTATGGATTTTACAACCCGTCCACAACATATTCCTACTCGTCTTTAGTGAAATGGGTATTTTTGGATTGCTATTTTTTTATTGGCTGATTGTAAAGTCTTTTAAAAAATCTTTTCTTTCCGGCAGCAGCGCCTTGTTTTTAAGCTTGGTGTTTATTTTGACCACGGGTCTTTTTGATCACTATTGGTTTACTCTTCAACAAAACATGTTTCTTTTTGCTTTTATCCTGGGGAATTCGTTTAGAGCCAGAAGCTGATTTTATGATACACTGTTTCAAATGAAGGATGACACGATTGTAATTCATACGGACGGTGGGGCCAGAGGCAACCCCGGTCCGGCCGCCTGCTCTTTTATCGCGGAATTGTCCGGGAAAATAATAGGTAAAGAATCTCTTTTTTTAGGAGTCGCAACAAACAATTGTGCCGAATATCAAGGGGTTCTCTTGGCCCTTAAATGGCTTGATTTAAACCGGAAAAATTTTTTGATAAGAGCAGTTGCTTTTTATCTCGATTCCGAACTGGTAACACGGCAATTAAATGGGAAGTATAAGATCAAGGACAAAAAACTTATAGAACTTTTTCTTAAGGTGGCAGGTTTGTCGAAAAGAATTGGTCTTGCGATTAGCTACAAAAATATTCCCCGGGAACAAAATAAAATCGCCGACTTTTTGGTTAATCAGGAATTGGACAAAAACACAAAATGAAAATTCGGGAAAGTTTTGTATGAAAATTTCACGTTATCTAAAGAACGGCCCCAAAATTTTTTTGCCATATTTTTTAAAAAACTATTTTAGCGCGGAACTTACTGTCAGTTAAAAATATTTTTTTGCGGAGATAATGCTAATGACATGAACCCTCAGGCTAAATTATCTATATGTATTTTCTCTGACGCAAACTTTTTGGCGATTAATCTTCTTGAAAATCTTCTTTCAAAAAATTGTTTTGTTAATGTTGTTACGCGCCAGGCAGTGGAATGGAAAGACAACACCCGGCATTTATCGATGAATAATCTGTTTAGCATTATTGATAAAAGAAAGTTTACAGGGGAGATTTATTGTGATTATGCAGTTTTTTGCGGCGGCTTTATAGATAGCCGTAACGTATATGCTGACTATATAAATTTTATTTCCTTTCCCAATATCACAAAAGCCAAGACAATCGCCATTTTCCCTTTTGAGTGTTTTGACAGAAACGTTGTTGATTTAATTAAAATTTCAAGTAATACGTCGGTGATTTTCATTGGAGATTTACTCGGACCGAGAATCAACCTGGAAGGCGGCCTGTTAATTTCAAGGTCTTTTTCGGAGATTGTTTGGGATAGAAAAATAACCCTGCCTGTTGGGGAAGTGTTTTACCCGATTTTTATTGCTGATGCAGCCAAGACGGTTGCGAAATGGTTGTTTTCTTTTGGCCCCTACGGAAAGGCCGTTTTACTTTTAGGGAATCGCGTTTCGGGTGATACTTTTTGGAGTGCAAATCAAAAACTGGTCGGACAACTGAGACTGAAGTACGACCACAAATTGGCCCCAAGAATTTTGCCGAAGGGTATAGAAACAATCTTTGTTGGGAATAATTTGAACTTTTCCTTAACTGAGACATACCGGTGGTTGCAGAAAAGAATTATTACAAAACCCAAAGCTCCCTCGAAAAATACAGGTTTTGAAAAAGTGAAAGTGAAGCAAAAATTGGTATTGCCTAAAAATTTAAATAGAATATTCTTATTTGTCTTTGTGGCGTTCGCTTTCCCGTTTTTGTGCCTTTTAATAAGTGTTTTTAGCTCCTTAATGGCTTATGGAAGTTTTGTGTCAGGAAAAGAGGGCGTGGCAGTTAATTCCTTTTTGTTTGCCCGCGGCCTGGCCATTTTTTCTGAAAAAGAAAGTGGTGTTCTTAGCTACATACCAGGTTTGGGTTTACTATACAAAGAAACTAGATTCGCCGCAGTTTTTGCTGGGGAGATGAATGATGCCGGATCGCACACAGTGCCGGTCGTCAGAGATGGTATTAAGCTATTGGAAAACGTGTTGGGGACACAGATTTATAATCCTAACGACTTTTCTTTAAGATTGGAATCTGAAATAGCGCTTGTTTATAACGACATTCTGTCGATGAAAAATCTGACTGAAAACGCATCAAAAGACAATGTGGTCCTGGCCAATAAAATATTAGGTAAAATTGACTTTGAAAGGTTTATTAATCTTGTTTATCACTGCAGAATTCTGGTTGGCGAAGCCCCCCAAATACTGGGTCAGGATAAAAGTAAAACATATCTGGTTCTCTTCGAGAATAACATGGAGCTTAGGCCGACAGGTGGTTTTATCGGCTCTTTTGGTTTGGTTACGTTTGACGGAGGAAGGCTTACCGACCTGACCGTCAATGATGTCTACTCGGCAGACGGGCAACTTAACGGACATGTTGAACCCCCACCTCCGATTAAAGATTATTTGGGTGAGGCAAACTGGTGGTTAAGGGATTCCAATTGGGACCCGGACTTTCCGACTTCAGCCAAAAGGGCAGAGTGGTTTCTGGACAAGGAACTAAGCAAACAAGTGGATGGGGTGGTGTCAACAGACCTCTTTCCTGTTAAAGGAATTTTGAAAAGTATGGGCCCGATATTTTTGTCAGATTACAATTTAAACATCACTTCAGACAATTTGTATGAGGAAACACAGAGCGAGGTACAAAGCAACTTTTTCCCCGGTGCTCATAAAAAAGCCAGTTTTTTAACTGCGCTATCACGAAATCTTCTGGGCGGGATTATTAACTTAAAAATTAATCAGAAACTGGGCATTCTTAAAACCTTTTATGAAGGGCTTGACGGCCGCCACATTCAAATATATTTGCACGACAACTCTCAACAGAACGCTGTTTCTGCCTTGGAATGGGATGGGGCGGTAACCTCACCGACCTGTGGGTCGAACTGCTATGCAGACTTGGTTGGAGTGGTAGAAGCGAATGTCGGAGATAATAAAGCAAATTATTTTATTCAAAGAAGTATGAATCTTAATTTGACAGTTGGTCCGTCAGGGGTTGACCACATGTTGACGTTAGATCTGGTAAACACCGCAAATCCGGCGCTGGGACCGTCCGGTAAATATAAAGACTATATAAGAATAATAATTCCGTCGGACACCTCACTTGTTTCGGTTAGAAGCGATAATGGAAATACTCAGGAGAACTTGTCTCCGGAAATCACTGAGATTAGGGGGCATAAAGAGGTGGGGGTGTTGGTAGAAGTGTTAGCCGGCAGCAACAAGAATATTGAATTCTCGTGGGTGTCTAAAACAGACGGCGGCTCCTTATTAACAAGTTATGGTTTGTATGTCAGGAAGCAGGCGGGTATCGATGCAGACAAAATTAGTATAAACATAAAAGGCAACGGAGTGGCGTTTGAAGCCGACCCGAGATTTACCTTGACCAAGTCAGGTACTTACCTATATAATACAACCTTGGCGCGGGATATTTTCTCACGCTTTTCTTGGTAGTATGGACAAGCTTACTCTAAAAGCAGACGTTAGAAAGATTTCGGGGAGAAAAGTAAAAAATCTCAGAAAAGAGGGGATTTTGCCCGGGAATATTTCCGGCAAGAAAATCAAATCTGAGGCTGTTCAAGTCGCACTTAAGGACTTTGAGAGGGTTTATAAGCAAGTGGGGGAGACCGGTCTTTTGACTCTTCAAATCGGCAAAGACGAAAAACCGGTTCTGATTCATAATCTTCAATTAAACCCTGTTAGTGAGGACCCTGTGCATGTGGACTTTTTGCAGGTTGACCTTAAAGAAAAAGTTGAGGCAGGGGTTCCGGTTGAATTAACAGGTGAAGCCCCGGCCGAAAAGCAAGCCATTGGTACCGTCGTTCAGTATATAAACGAGATTAAAGTTGAAGCTCTGCCGATGGATTTACCTGAGAAGTTTGTGGTTGACACAAGTGAACTGGCTGAGGTCGATCAATCGATTCTGGTCAAGGATCTGAAAGTTGACAGGACTAAGGTCGATATTAAGGCCGGGGCCGAAGAAATTGTGGTTAAGGTTGAGCCTCCTCAAAAGGAAGAAGTTGTTGCTCCTCCTCCACCCGCTGAGGGTGAAGTTCCTGCAGAAGGCCCCGTTGCCGTTGAGGGCGGTGTTCCTGCAGAAGGGGAACTACCAACCGAAGGCGCGCCTGCTCCTAAAGAAGAAACTAAGGCGAAAGGTAGTTAGGATCGATTTCTTTTACTTTATCCATTCTTCCTGTTTCAATCCAACCAGGAATATAGTTTGGGTTTTTTGTCAGTAAATCTTGCCAAAATTTTTGATCGGAGTTGGCTTGGATTTCAGCCCCCAACACTTTTTCTGTCTTTTTAGGGGCTTGATAATTTTCGATATTAATAGCGCTCAGAAGTAAAACAAAAAGAGCCGCGACAAATATAAGTAGTTGCCTTGCGGCTTTGTTGACCCTTTTGGCAGACATATGCTAGTCTTAAGTATGGGCCCGAATGATCAAAATCCGCAAGGGGATAGTGGGGCGGTGAATAAACTCGAACAGGATTTACAGAATCTTACAGAACAAGCCTCTGTTGCCGAGCAACCGGTACCCATTGTTCCACCTGTTCCGATGTCTCAACAAGTTTCTGAAACACCAACTGTCGTTCCAACGACTCAGACACCTCCTCCCGTTCCAGCCGAATCAGCCGTTTCTGTACAGGAAGTTCCAAAGAAAGGCTCGCCGTTAATGATAATTGCGATTGTTCTAGCCGTCATTGCAGTTTTAGCAGTTGTTGCCTATGTTTTTGGTGCCAGACTTCTTTCGCCTCAACCAACCCCGACCCCGATTGTAGTTGTTACTCCGTCTCCAACTCCGGATGTAGCTGCAAACTGGAAAACATATACAAACACGAAATGGGGTTATTCATTCAAATATCCTTCCCAATGGGGAATCTACCCTAGCGATGATGTTGTATTACTATCAGATGACCTGGAGTAT
>Ga0209777_10003591_pt1 | contig 19055 bp, 18 predicted proteins | sample FrelakmetHBP12HB_FD_187147 | JGI IMG/M metagenome (GOLD analysis project Ga0209777, IMG submission 187147) | Freshwater lake sediment microbial communities from the University of Notre Dame, USA, for methane emissions studies -HBP12 HB (SPAdes)... | ecosystem: Environmental > Aquatic >...
ATCCTGCAAGCCCGCAAAACCACTTTTTTCAAATCGCTTTACCCAATATTGGACTGTGCGAGGGCTTTGGCCCAGAAGGCCTGCAACGTGATAGCAGCTCAGTCCCGAGCAAACAAGAAGAACCCCGTGCAATCGATGGTCGTAACGCGATTTCTCGGATCGTTTAATCTCATCCTGAAGCGCGATTCGCATGAAATCGGCTTCTGTGATTTGAAGCTTGCGCATGATAACCCCCTTTTTGCTATATGTTTTTGAATATAGCAGAAGAGTTTATTATGCGCAATTACTTTTGTCGTCATGTATACTTCCAACGCCGAATACTTACCATTGTGGCATCGCTGGCGCTGCTATTCTTCACAAGGCTTCCTGTCGCGCTCGTCGAAGACGCGCATGACCACAGCTTTTTAACAACATATGAAGGCTCAAAAACCTGCCGCACCTGTCACGAAAGCGCCGTTGATGAACTCACCCATGCTGTTCATTACCGGCTGCTGGGCCAGGTACAGGGCGTCTATGATATGTTCACCAATAAGGCAGTAACCGGCGAACACGGCAAAGGAAACCGCTACTGAGGCCTCCCCGGTGGCCTCGTTGGGGCCAATTGGGCGGAGCTGTGGACCAGCACCTTTGATTCGCAGCAAAAAAAGAATGCCGGCTGCGGGCTTTGTCACGTAGCGGCAGGAGTTGATGCCATGCCGGTTACCGTTCAGGGACAACCGTTTGACGTAACGGAAACATCAAAAGACCAGATAGACTGCGTGCTGTGCCACGGCGTGACTTATAACGGCGGCGGCCAGGACGGGCAGCGAACGGTGATAGCCAATGCCCAGGGCATTGGCTACTGGAGCATGGCCAGCGTCGAAGATGCCAGAACCGTTGGCAGTAAAGTCACTACAACCGCTTGCAAGCGCTGTCACGTAAACAGCGGCGGCAAGGTTTTTGCTTCGGACGGCAAGATGAGCAAGGCATATAAGTACGGGACAGATTATGTCGCAGAGCCGTACCAGCTGACCTATGACAACGGCTCAGGCGTGCAGGAGACCGCAACCATTGACAATGACGTACATGCAAAAGCAGGGATCAGCTGCGCTGAGTGCCACTATATAGGAGAACATAAGGTGCAGTTTGGACAACACAATGTCTCCTGGACGCACGACATAGTTCCGGACACCCTCGACTGCTCAAACGCGACGTGCCACGGCACATCGCTACACAAAAATTCTGCCAACTATTATAAAGATACTCTTGATAAACACACCACGTATCTTGCCTGCCAGACCTGCCACATCACACACACCGGCGGCCTGATGAAGCGCGACCTTCGCTTTCCCATAGCGCCAAAGAGCGACGAGTATTTTTATGAATTTAAAGATGAGGTGCACTATGGGGTAGCTCCGGATTACCGGTGGTTCAATGGAACGTCCAGCGGCTGGGAGGCAGTACTGGAGGGTGCCTGCCCCATAGGTCCAAGAGGAGGATTAAAAGGAAACCGCGCGGGTGATGGCTCTAAGATCACTGCATTTAAGCGGTATCAGGCACTGTTATGGTTTGACCTTGGAGTGCTCCAGCCTGTCGCTTACAAACTGGATAAATTTTTTGTGAATGGCGATCTGGAAGCAGCAGCCAATGAAGGAATGGATGAATCAGGCTGGCTGCCAGCAGGAAGTCCGCCCTATAATTTTAAATTGCGCAGGGCACTTCTTACAATTATACCATTCCCCATGGTTTGTGCTCTTAAAATAGATCACGGTGTGCAGAAAGGGGAAAATGCCCTGGGGTATGCAACACAAGATAACCTCAATGGCTGCAACAAGTGTCATACCCGGGATACTTCCTTCTGGAAATATCTTGGATATTCTAAAGCAGAACTAAGGAAACTGCAGACACCCCGGACACCACAATAATCTCTACGTAAGGGTTCGGAGTTGAGCAGGGCAAACCACTCAACTCCGCACCTTTTCACTTATCGGTCTTATTAAAAAAACTTAACTTTCGCTGAAAAGGAGAATAATTGCATGGAAAACGAAATCCAGAATTTTTTTAAAGAGTTTATGAAGTCAACACAACAGATGGCTAAGGATATACCCAGTGTAATAAACAGTTTTCAGGGACTGGTTGGAAAAAGCCTAGAACCTGGCGCTCTTGATACAAAACAGAAAGAATTTATTGCCCTGGGTATTGCCGTTGCACAACACTGTAAGCCCTGTATTTATCTTCATACACAAAAGGCGGTTCAGGCAGGGGCAACGCGCAAAGAGATAATGGAAGCCGCAGGAGTGGCAGTGTTAATGGGAGGCGGACCGGCCTTTACCCATGTTGCAGAGGTTATGAAAGCACTCGATGCTTTGAATGTATCATAAAGTCTATCTATTCAATAAAGCAATATAAAGACTAAGACTATGTATCAGCAACGAGAGTAATGAGTCAGTTGAAATGTAGTGTGGATTTCGTATGGAAGTATTAGTGGCAGTTCAAAAATGACAGCAGCAAGCATGCATGTTATTCAACAAAGTGGCACCACAATAACCTAAATTTTATTGCCCTAACTTTACTACGTTGACCTTGAATTTTACTGGTGTACCTGCATATATCCATGCACGGGAAAAAACGACCTGCAAAATTGTTTCTTGGGTCATCAGTTCCATCATATATTCCGCCATCAGCAGACCAGGTAGCCTGATTTGTTTTAGCGTTACTGGTTATACCGACCGTGCAGGAGTACAGGCAGAAAATGCATCCGGAATTCCAGTTAATATTTGATTCCTCGGTTCCACCGATACGGGGCTCAATGCCCACAGGCTCAAATGCTTTGGGGTCAGGCTGGTAGAGAGACGGCTACTCCTCATACACATCAGCAATCGGGTAGTACTTTCCTGCCCCATCCCATGAAACCGAGTATGCGATCTGCTGTCCATTGATGTATTGTGTGTCTGGGATGTTATTGATATTAATCCCATTTGCCATATTACCTTCTGGGCTTGCCCCAAGGTAGGTAAGCAGCTCCTGTACGCAGAATGGGGCCATATTGGATTGAAAAAAGCTGAGATCATGCATTCCCCCGCCTTTAAAGACAATACTGTGCCAGGTCCCCCGCATGGATACCATATCAAAATTTGTATTATTAATAAATCCGGCATTATAATGAGCCGTCAGCTGTATAAACCGACTCAACGCCAGCACTTTATCTGTTGGCCAAACCGGCAGCACTACCGTGCATGATATTATGAGTGATATGCCACGGTTACTTTCCTGAATGAAAAATAGGCTGGCATATTTGATCAATCAAAAACAGCATTTAAATAATATCGTTACTATAGTATAAAACTAAGTTATGAAATCATTTGATATTGCAGTCGTTGGTGCTGGTCCTGCTGGTCTTGGTGCATGCTTGAAAGCAGCTTCCCATGGGCTTAGGATAGCACTGATCGAACGGAGAAAAAAGCTGTCTCCGATTAAACGCGCCTGCTCTGAAGGCCTGCTGTATGAGGAACACTATAACGGTGATGCCATAAGAGTAAATCAAGAAAAAGGAATGATTGAGTTTGAAAATTCCGGTTTGTCTTTACGCTATACCGGGCCTGTTCGGGAAGTGCCGTTTTTTGCAAATATCTCGTATCGTGGGCATCAAATGAAAATCGTACGGGATGACCACAAACCAATTCATCTAGTGTTTGACAAGGGCAGATACCTCGAAGAGAATCTCGAAGATGCTATAAAAGCCGGGGTATCATATTTCCCGGATCAGACGGTTTCTGGTCTTGAGCACAGCACTGAAGGGGTTTCTGTTGAAACAGATAAAAGCAATTTTACTGCCCGGTTTTTAATAGCAGCAGATGGCCACAATTCAATCTGTGCGCGTATTGGCGGCTTCAATAAGGAACGCAAATTCTATGGTACATTGACTGCTGCCTGCTGGCATATAAACGGTGCAGATCCTGCAGAGCCTGCACACATCCATCTGCTTGAAGGTAAGGATGAGCCATCAGTCTTTTGCATGTGCCCGCAGGTTGAAGATGGAGATTTCAGTATCGTTATCTCAGGGTTTTCACTGAATCCCCGCTATGATGATCGATTCGATCAGGTCATCAACAAGTCTATCCTCTCCCCTGTGTTGAAAAACAAAATTACCGTAAAGCGGAGGCTTGCCTGCATTCTGAATCTCTTCCATCCATTGACCAATCCATGCAGAGATAACATGTTTGTGGTTGGTGATGCTGCATGGCTCGGTCAGACTAGCAACTCCCATGCTGCCCTGACCGGTGCAAAAGCTGCAGAATGTATCAACAATGCCCTGCAACATACCTGCTCAATTGATGAAGCGTACGCAACATACCGGAAGTGGTGGGAAGAAAATTTCATCAATTATGCAAAGGTCCCGGGCGGAGGAAATATCTTTGAAGAACTGTCCCGTGATGAGATAGATGAGCTGTTTTCCTACCTGCCTGATGAAATACCCGGCTCCATGGAACCGAAGAAGGCCAAACAGCTTATGGGAGCATTCTTTCAGAAGCTCATGCCTTACGTGCAGCAGAAGAATCCAGCCCTCGCGCAGAAGATATTCGCTGTTCAGCAGAAAAGTGTTGATGATGCTTGGGCTGAAAAACGCAAGACTGGTATATCGGTGAGAAATAAGCAAGTGAAATAGAAACCATATGAAGAAAGCAGGCAGCAATACCCTCTGCTTTGAAAAACACTCCTGCCTTCATTTCAATAAGGGCACGCTATCGTCCACAACAGTAACTATGAACCATGAAACCCTGGTCGATCTTAACTCGTGAACTCTCCACTTACACATAGAGGGACTTATTATGGAACAAGTCATTACAACCTACTGCGGCATTTGTGAAAAGACCTGCGGGATGCAGGTTACGGTCAAAGACAGTGTGGTCCAGAAAGTAGAGGGTTTTAAAGAACACGTTCGCAGCCAAGGGGATCTCTGCGTGAAAGGCAGAGCAGCCAGAGATATTCTGTATGCACCTGATCGGCTTAAATCACCCCTAAAAAAGGTGAACGGAACCTGGCGTGAAATAAGTTGGTATGAAGCACTCGATCTGACCGCGCGCAAGCTCGATGAAATAAAGAAAAAATACGGACCCAACAGTCTCGCGGTCTACCACGGACAAACCTACCTTAAAAACTGCGTTGCCATGTTCTCCATGAAACGGCTTCTTACCTTATATGGAACTGCAAATTTCTGCTCTGCCGGCAGCGAATGCTTCATTCCCCAGTTGCTGACCGGCATTACGACGTTCGGCAGCCTGCCGGTAGCCAATTTCGCCAACAGTCGCTGTGTTATTATTTGGGGAGCAAATCCTTTTGCCAGCGGTAGTCTTGCCGGCTGTAACACGCGCAGCATGCGGATTCTTAATGACTTGAAAAAAAATGGCAGCAGTATAATCGTCATAGATCCGCGCACGCCTGATGTTGCCCAGCTCGCAGACATTCACCTGAGGCCACGGCCGGGAACCGATGGAGCCCTGGCATTGGGCATGATGCGGGTCATGATTGATGAAAACCTCTATGATAGCAATTATGTAGAACGCTATACCTCCGGCTTTGACAAACTAATAGAACTGCTTCAGGATTATACCCTGGATACCGTAGAACAAATTACCACGATCCCTAAGGCAGAAATCCAGAAAGCCGCCCGCCTGTTTGCGACCGTGAAGCCGGCAAGCATCATGAATGGCAATGGACTTGAACATCACATCAACACGGTACAGACCCTGCGGGCACTTGCCATCATGGTGTCCATCACCGGCAATATTGATGTCATCGGCGGCAACACTTTTCTTAATCCGGTTTTTCTGAGTCTGGAGAAGGATGAACCACTACCCGCACTTGATGGAAGCCCGCTTGGCATGGAAGAGCACCCGATGTTTGTGAGCATGATCAATCAGGCACATGCCCTGGTGCTCATTGAAAAAATGCTGGAGCACGAGGAGAGCCCGATTAAAGCTTTCATTGTTGCGGGCGGAGCGCCCATACCTGAGCTTGCTAACACCACTGCAGTGAAGGCAGCTTTCGAAAAACTTGAGTTCACGGCAGTGATTGATCAGTTTATGACACCAACAGCACAGTATGCTGATGTTGTGCTGCCAGCAGCGTTTTTCCTGGAGCGCGATGAGATCGCCACCATGCCTCTGAACCTCCAGAACAAGGTTGTTGATGGCGGACAGCGCTGGCCGGACTGGAGGATCTGGTGGGAACTGGGTAAGCATATGGGATATGAGAAATATTTCCCGTGGAAAAATTTTGAAGACATAGCCGACCCGCTGCTTAAATCTGCAGGATACAGCTGCGAAGCGCTTAAAAACCGAAGGTATTATCGAAGAACCTGTACCCGGTAAACTTCTTGAGAATGGATTTTACACGTTTTCTGGAAAAATTGAGATCTATTCCCAGTCTCTGGAATCAAATGGCTATGACCCGCTGCCTGTGTATCACGAACCCATGGAAAGCATTGTGAGTACTCCTGATCTGGCCCGGGCATATCCGCTCACACTCACCACCGGTGCGCGGCAGCCCATGTATCTTCACTCCCAGCACCGAAACATTCAAAATCTGCAAAAACTTCTTCCCGAGCCGTATCTTGAAATTCACCCAGAGACTGCTCAAGCCAGCGGCATTAACAATGGGGACCAGGCAGTGGTGGAATCACCGCGCGGAAGTGTTACTATGAAGGCGCGGGTGACAGTCGGCATACTGCCCGGCGTCGTGCATCTTCCGCATGGCTGGGCAGGTGCTGACTGCAACCTGCTTACTGATCATGAAAAACGTGACCCCATCTCAGGTTTTCCCGGGCTTAAATCATGCCTCTGTCGAATTAAGAAACATGCAGAAACTTTTTAAACAAAAAACAACTTCACGCACATAGAGGTTTCAAATCTAGTGAGCTCGTGGCTCCGGGCACTCGCAGGGGTTGAGCAGAAGCTGAAACAGGGCACCCGTGTGGCTGATGTGGGCTGCGGTTACGGAGTATCAACGATACTGATGGCGCAGGCGTTTCCCAACTCCCGCTTTTTCGGGTTTGATTATCATGAGCTGTCTATCCAGTGAGCGCGCAAACGGGCAGAAGAGGCAGGCGTATCAGAGAGAACCTGTTTTGAAGCCTGTAACGCAAAGGACATGCCCGGAGACAACTGCGACCTTATCACCATGTTTGACTGCCTCCATGATATGGGTGATCCGGTAGGGGTTGCCCGTCACATGCGAAAGGTAATCAAAGATGATGGTACCTGGATGATTGTTGAGCCGCTTGCAGGCGACCGGGTGGAAGACAACTTTAATCCTGTTGGAAGGCTGTTTTACTGCGCTTCAGTGCTCTTGTGCACATCCGGGGCTATTGCCCAGGAAGGGCAGATGGTCCTTGGCGGGCAGGCCGGCGAAGCGCGCATCCGTGAGGTTGTGACAGCCGGGGGATTCACCCGTTTTCACCGGGCTGCACAGACGCCGAGCAACCTTGTGTTTGAAGCACGGCCGTAACATACACTGGTTTAAAACACCCCAATAATAATGTGGGGCTGCTGGCATATATGTCGCCCTTGGAATTCATCCTGACCCTTTTCTGCATTTCAGTGGTGGCCGGATTCATCGGCTCGCTCATAGGCCTAGGCGGCGGGATTGTGATCGTTCCCGTGCTCACGCTGCTCTATGGTATTGATATCCGCTACGCCATCGGTGCCTCGATCGTCTCGGTGATCGCCACCTCCAGCGGCGCTGCTGCAGCCTATGTCAGAGAGCGCCTGACCAACCTGCGCGCTGCCATGCTGCTTGAACTGGGCACAACCAGCAGCGCCATCAGCGGCGCGTTCCTGGCCGGTGTCCTGCATAGCCGCCGGCTCTTTCTTATTTTCGGCGTGGTGATGGGCTGCTCGGCCCTGGCCATGCTGAAACGCCTTGAGAACCGGGCCGCTCCGGCAGCACCGGATGCCTGGGCCGACCGTCTGCATCTGCACGGAAGCTATTTTGATGAGGTACAGGGACGCGAGGTTTCCTACCGCCTCTGCCACACCCGGCTCGGGGTGGTCCTAATGTACGGCGCGGGGATGATCAGCGGCCTGCTCGGAATCGGCTCAGGCGCGCTGAAGGTTCCTGCCATGGACCTCGCCATGCGCATTCCCATTAAAGTTTCCACCGCCACGAGCAATTTCATGATCGGCGTTACCGCAGCGGCCAGCGCCGGGGTCTATTTCTCCCGCGGGGACATTGATCCAGTGATAGCAGCGCCGGTTGCAATCGGGGTAGTGTTCGGCGCAACAGCAGGCTCGAAGGTTCTGCCCCGGGCCGACAACCGGTTAATCAGAATGGTGTTTGTTATCGTGCTGCTTATCATAGCAGCGCAGATGATATGGAAGGGGCTGCGATGAGCACCCAGGGCAGTGAAGGAAAATCTGCAATCAATGCTGAGCCATTCGGGCATATTGAAGTGCTGATCAGCCGGCTTCTGCGCGCCGGCGTTGTGATAAGCCTCTCGATGGTTGCAGCGGGTCTGCTCCTCATGTTTATTCATCACCCTGGATACCTGCACTCTGTAATGGATTTACAGCGACTCACCAGCCCCGGGGCTGCTTTTCCCCACACGCTGCGCGAAGTGGTAAGCGGCCTGCTTGCCATGCGGGGCCAGGCGGTTGTGGTCCTCGGGCTGCTGCTCTTGATTGCCACGCCCATCATGCGCGTGGCTGTGTCGATTGTTGGGTTTGTCCTGCAGCGGGATCGGGCTTTCATTGTAATCACCAGCGTTGTGCTGGCATTACTTCTGGTTTCCTTCCTGCTGGGGAAGGTGGTATAACCTGTAATGGTCAGGCCACCGAGGCGCGCATGCGTGGAGGGGGTTCAGCGGGCAGCGCAGACCTTTCATAACACTCGTACTCGAAGCTAAGCCCTGAAAAATCTTGAGCGCCTTTTAAGGATTTATAACTAAAACAGATGCAACAACAGGATCATTGCTGCGATGGAGAATAAGATGAATAAGGATATCCCTTCAGAACTTAAGGAGTGCATACAGTTTCATGGCCATTTGTGCCCGGACCTTGTAATCGGATACACAGCAGCAAATATTGGGTTAGCAAGGCTGAAGCATAAAAGAGCGCGCTATGAAGAACTGGTGTGTATTGCAATGACCGATAGTTGTGCTGTCGATGCCATACAATGTATGACCGGATGCACTCTGGGCAAGGGGAATCTCATCCTTCAGGACTTTGGTAAAATGGTTTTTATTTTCGCACAGCGCAAGCGGGGTGGCGTTTCAAGTGCTGTACGGCTTGCTTTAAACCCAAAAGCACTTAAAACACGGTTAGGGTCTGCAAAACGAGAAGACAAGGAAGCAGTTGCGATTGATTTGCTCAGGATATCTCCGGAAAAGCTTTTCAAGCTTACGCTAGTGCATAAATATTCAGTTCCCGAACGGGCCAGAATATTTCCCTCTCGACTATGTACACGCTGTAACGAGTTGACTATGGAACCACGTTTAAAAGTGGAGAATGGGGAACTGATCTGCATGGAATGCGCCCGCTACAGATAAAGAGCATCCGGGAGGTTTGTGCGGAGAATTCACGTTGTGCTATTCAAGCGCTGAGAGATTTAATTATTGTCCATACATGTTCTGCTTGACAATGAGGAAGATTTTAATCTATATACTTATATAGCTATTTTGCTAATTTATAAGGAGTCCCATGAAAGAATTGGTGAAGGTTTTCAAGGCAGTAGCTGATCCCAATCGCATCAGAATCTTAAAGATGCTCCAGAAAAAAAAGATGTGCGTGTGCGAACTGGCGGCAGTACTTGGTATAACCCAGCCTAGTGTCTCCCGCCATCTAAGCATGATGAGAGATGCAGGACTCGTGCGTGATGAAAGGGATGGCCAATGGATTAACTATGAACTCTGTGAAGAGAAGATAAATCAGTATGCCCCCATCATTATGAGGTACATCAAGGATTGGATAAACGAATATCCACGGATTAAAGAAGATGCTGCCAAGATAAAATATCTCAACCGGGAAAAGCTCTGTAAAAAAGCATAAAAATTTTTAATTAGTTAATTAGTTGATTAGCTATTTTACATAATGGCTAATTATTTTATTATTATTAAATACCTTGGGTTCATAGTGTAGCAAAAGAAAAGGAGGTAAAACTATGACTGCTTCAGTAGCAAAAAGGTTGTCATTTCTGGACAGGTTTCTGACCCTGTGGATTTTTCTTGCCATGTTCATCGGGGTTGGCTGGGGCTACATTTACCCAAGCATTGTAAAATTCTGGGACTCGTTTCAGGTTGGCACAACAAACATACCTATAGCCATCGGCCTTATCCTTATGATGTACCCTCCCTTGGCCAAGGTGAAATACGAAGAGCTCGGGGAAGTTTTTAAAAATTACAAGGTGCTGGGGCTATCGCTCGTGCAGAACTGGATCATCGGCCCCATACTAATGTTTGTCCTCGCAGTACTATTCTTAAGAGGTTACCCCGCGTACATGCAGGGACTTATCATGATCGGCCTTGCCCGCTGCATCGCCATGGTCATCGTGTGGAATGAGCTGGCAAGCGGCGACACGGAATACTGCGCAGGCCTCGTTGCCTTCAACTCCATCTTCCAGGTGCTCTTCTTCTCGGTCTACGCATGGATCTTTATAACCGTGCTGCTGCCGATGCTGGGCCTCAAAGGGACTGAAGTGAATGTCACCATCAGCCAGATCGCCAAAAGCGTCTTCATATATCTGGGCATTCCCTTTATTGCCGGTATCATCACCCGCTTTGCACTTATAAATATTAAAGACAAGAAATGGTACCATGAAAAGTTCATTCCCAAAATCAGCCCCATAACCCTTATTGCCCTGCTGTTCACGATCCTTGTCATGTTCTCTCTGAAGGGTGAATACATCGTCAAAATTCCTTTCGATGTCGTCAGGATCGCAGTGCCGCTGCTTATTTATTTTCTTATCATGTTTCTGGTGTCCTTCTACCTCAGCAAAAAAGCCGGCGCGACCTACGGTCAGAGCGCAACCCTTTCCTTCACCGCAGCCAGCAACAATTTCGAGCTGGCCATTGCGGTTGCCGTTGCAGTCTTCGGCATCAACTCAGGGCAGGCATTCGCCGCGGTCATCGGTCCGCTGGTGGAGGTGCCGGTACTTATCAGCCTTGTGAATGTGGCGCTCAAATTAAAGGAGAAATATTTCCCCCTGGCTAAAGAAACACCTGTCGGTGTCTGCCAGATAGACTGCAAGTAAGATATTTAATAGAACACCCATGAAAAAGAAAATTCCCTTTCTCTGCACTGGAAACTCTGCCCGCAGCCAGATGGCTGAAGGGCTGATGCGCAATTTTCGTGGAGATGAATTTGAGGTCTTCTCCGCCGGGGTGGATCCGAAAGGGGTGCACCCACAGGCCATCGAAGCTATGCGGGAAATCGGAGTGAATATCTCCTGCCTCGGCAGTTGTTCGGCAATTTTTTTCCGCAGGTTTTTAATGTGCGTATCAATGGAGCGATCATACCCATCGCAGTCATAGCCCTGCACACGCGAAAGCAGCTCATCACGGGCAAACACTTTGCCCGGCTGCGACATCAGCACCTGCAGCAGCCGAAATTCGCTGCGCGTCAGATCAAGATCATTGCCGTTGACCAGCGCCTGGCAGGTATTTTCATCAAGCTTAATGGGCCCGAGGATCAGATTTTTTTTAACGGGTTCGGCATGTACCCTTCGCAATACTGCCTTCACCCGCGCAACAACCTCCCGGGCACTGAATGGCTTACAAATATAATCATCCGCCCCAATCTCAAGCCCCAAAAGCCTGTCCAGTTCTTCAACTTTTGCCGTTGTCATTATGATGGGAATATTTGAAAATTTTCTCACCTCACGGCACACTGCCAGACCGTCCATGCCGGGCAGCATTAGGTCAAGCAGCATTAGGTCAGGAGCTTTTTTACGCACTTGCGCGACAGCCTGATCACCACTGCCCACAATGCTCGTGCGATATCCTTCCTTTTCCAGATATTCCTGTAGCAGGTGCGCAACCTTCGGTTCGTCTTCAACGATAAGGATGTGCTTACCGGTCATGGGTGCTTTCCTTCGTGTGAAGTTGTTTATGCTCTTGTGCGCAGCGGCAGCATAATTTCTATCTGCACCCCGCCTGCTTCTGCATGCTGCGCGCGAATGGTGCCTTCATGAGCCTCAATAATAGTTTTACAGATGGCAAGCCCCAGGCCGCTTCCTCCCTGGCTGCGACTGCGTGAAAGATCGACGCGGTACAGCCGATCAAAAAGCCGCCCCAAACAATCAGACGGCACCCCGGGTTTTGTATCTGCAAACCGAATAACAACCCCGGCATTGGTGTGAAGCATGCTCACAGTCAGGGCTCCCGGTGAATCTGTATAGCGCAGGGTGTTTTCCAGGAGGTTTGAAAACACCTGCATGAGACGGTCCCGGTCACCGGTTACGGTAATATCTTCGACACTGCCAAGCTCATCCGCAATGGAAAGAGACTTCGCATGAAACCTGCCCTCATATTTTTTAAGGCAGCTTCGCACAGTTTGGAGCAGGTTCACGGGCGCTTTTTTAAAGGTGAGCGCATCGCTTTCAGCAATCGACAAGTCATGCAGATCGCTTACAATCGTGCTTAGATGCATGATTTCTGCATGTAGGGAGTCAAATGCTTTGCTGTCCGCCTTGTGCAGGCCGTCCTGTAAGGCCTCAACTTCATTGCGCAGTATAGTAAGCGGAGTGCGCAGTTCATGGGAGATATCGGAGATCCATTGCCGCCGCAGCTGTTCATACTGTTCCAACGTCTGTGCCATCTGGTTGAAATCCCTGGCAAGCTGGCCCAGTTCATCGGAGCTGTTTACCTTAATCCTAGTTTCAAACCTGCGGGATGTAATGCGGCGGGTGCCCTTGATTAGCTGCTGCACCGGCGCCAGCAAATGTCGCGATAGCAGAAACGCCACAACAGCGGCAAGCACCAACATAATGGCTCCGACCAAATAGAACGCCTGGGTTTGCTGCCTTATAAAAGCAGTATCCAATGGGTCTGTCGGATAATCTTCATTTCTCAGGCCAAGCCACCCGACTGTTTTTCCCTCTACGGTGATTTCCTGCAGAGTGTGACCGGCAGTGGAGTCGGCTCTTCCTATTACTGGCCTCTTCTGCGCATCAAATAGCGCAAGCCTGTGCTCTATGCCAAACGTCGGCGGCTCAGGGCGCCTGTCGCGAGCATCCCGCGGTGGCCTTCTTTCGCCATCCTGTTCATCAGGTGGAGGCCTTCGGTCCTCTCCGTCCTGCAGCGCATCATCAGAGTGATTTCTGCGGCCCTGGTCGTGCCGGTCTTCATCCCTGCGCTCTCCCGGCGGAGGCGGCTGCAGATAGGACTTAAAACCCGACGGAATAGCGGGCGGTTTTTCCGCGTAGGCGACAGACCCACGAGGTCGCAGTATTTCATGCCACTGCTGCGGGTCATCGCGCAACCGCTCCCAGCCGTTGCCGGCCTGGTATTCCCGGCTCAGCAACGCACTGAGTTCGGTGAGCCGCAGGGCTTCCACCTTGTGTATATAGTCCGAAAAATTCCGGTAGGCATAGAGCTGCATGGCCGCGACCATCAGGACGACGATGAAGAGAGAGGTTACAAGAAAGGCAATGAAAAATTTAAATGATAGGTTTAAACGCATAACTCTTCCGGCTGCCTGTATGTTTATTAATCATATCGCACTGACTGCACTATAGCATTAAAAATTTCCAGGACTGCATTCTTCACATTCAAAACATAATGTCCCCGTATTTTCCTCACAATCAGATGTTACCCTATAAGCCATGAAGGAAGTTCAGTCAGTATGCTGTTGTGCCGAAGCAGTAACAGGCGCAGCAGCGAAGAATATCAAACAGATAATGAAAGGAAGAGCGATGAAAAAAACAATTCTTGCAGCAGTGATGGCAGCATGCATGTGCCTTGTTTTTTCAGGGACTGCACCTGCCCAGAACAGAGATGACAGCAGAGGGGCGGCGATGATAAAAGATGTCAGGGAGCGGGCGGGTGATCAAACATCGCTGACTGACGCACAGAAGGCAGCGGTAAAGTCTATTCTCTCAAAATACAAAGCTTCGACTTTGACGGCGAATGACGCCAAAGCCATACACGGGGCCTTCAGGGATGCGGGTTTGAAGTCAGGCCCCGTCCTTAATGAAGCAGTAACCGCCGCGGGCTGGAATCCTGACAAGCTGAGAGACCTCGATCCGCCCCCTGATATGAAAGGCCGCGGACAGGGCGCAGCCCAGGATAAACAATAAAAGAGCTGAATAAAAGAACATGCCACCAATGCAGAAAATTATGTTACAGGAGATGCAATATGAATAAAACCGACCTTACTATTAAACGTTATGTTCTTACCCTTGGTATAACGCTGTTCGTGCTGTGCGCCTTTGCAGCGCCGGCGCCCGCCGTGATGGACATCAGTCAGACTATTTCCGATGGAGCGCAGCGAACGACCCTGGCCTTTTCCGGCCTTGCCATGATGACCGGGAACCTGTACGCTCAGTCTTTCTTCCCTCCGGGCAAGGTGGCAGACTACACCGGCTTCCAGTACCTGCGCGACAACGATCCGAGCGACATGGGACATAACACAAGCTTTCTGACCCGGGTCGCCAACAATGTCATCTACACTCTGAACGACAGCCAGCTCGCCCGGCTGGCAGCTCTTGCCACAGCCCAGCAGGACCAGTTCAACCTCTACGGCTACAAGCGGTTTGGCCTGATGAAGGCGTTCCGCCGTCTCATGGACGGAGACATTCCTTCCGGCTCAACAGGCCTTGATCTGGCCGCCGTGAAGCAGGCATCCCGCGAGCTGTATCTCATCGACGGTCAGATAAGTTTCGACCGCGCCCTGCTCTACGCCACTATCTACAGCTCCCTCACTTCCACCCAGAAGGCCTACCTTGATGCCATGAAAGGCAAGGGCTGGAGCTCCTGGCCCGATATCACGGATGATCAGATCAAGAGCAAGATGAGCGCGCTGCCCCAGGGCTCGGCCGTGGCCGTGATGACCTATGCCAGCGACATTTTCAGCTGGTATGCCGGTTCAGTGGATGCGGATGTGTACTTCTGCCCCGAGCGCCAGGGGACTTATTACGGCGGGTTCTACATCAAGGATGCGCCTGCCGTCGGCCACGAGGGATACAGCATCGACGAGCAGCTCACCGCCACCGCCGGGTCCGCGCTCTGCGACAGCTCGAAGGGCTATGTCACGGCCAGCCAGGCCGCAGTGATGTCGAGCCTAGTTGACACGCAGAAGAATAACCTCTACGCGGGAACTATTAACATCGTTTCAGTGCGGACGCAAATCGCCACGCTGCTGCGCAGCCTTCTGACCTCTACAGCTTCAAGCGACAGCGTCAAGGCCCAGGTGCTCGCCCTGTCAGGCACCTATGGCGATCTTGACGGCGAGAATAATTATAACTATGCGACCGTCTTCGCGCAGGTCTATAAAACGCTGACCACAGACCAGAAGACCAAACTCGCAGCGCTGCGAAAATCGATCATGTCCGGCACCTATGCAGACGGAACCGCTTTTGACTATTCCGTCTGCACCACCCCGTTCCTCTATTCAGAAGTCATCAAGGACACGAGCGTGCTTGACCCGTATATCTCGAACACCGACTACCTGTTCGGCATCGGCACGGCTCCTTCAAGCACAACAACAACCGTACCTGCCAGCATCACAACTACAACCATACCAGACTCAGCAGACTATGCATCCTGCATCAACAACACCCTGGATAATCCTGCGTGCAAAGACTGCTGTGACTGCCTGGATGGTGATGCAAATGCACGCAAGTCCTGCCGGGACGAGTGCGCGGTGCATGACTTCAGCCATAATACTGATTTTATAACGATTAATGCTCCCTCAAAGCTCGGGCCTGACGGAGATTATTCCCTGTGCACTGCAGGCGGCACCGAGCAGGCCTGCAAGGACTGCTGCGACGGATCTGCGGAACTATTATGCGGTGACCGCCGCTATTGCCGTGACCGGTGCAACGCTCTCTTCGGCGCAAGCTCGACCACTTCAACCACCAGCGCGCCGCAGGTCACGACGAGCACGACGACCATTCCGGATGCGGCGTGCACCTGTACACTCGGCCGAACAGCAGTTTCAGCGCCTGCGTTCGGTAAAATCGGGATCGTGCGTGTTATATCCCATAGCGAATGTGAGTGGACCGCGTCAACCGCCACACCCTGGATCACGCTTCTTTCCCGCGCAACAGGCACCGGCAATGGCTTTATATGGTTCTGGGTTGCGTTAAATAACAGCGCCGCCCGCACCGGCACCATTACCATTGCAGACCAGACGTTTACAATCAACCAGCGTGGGCGCTGATCGACAAAGCAGGGGGCATTGTCACAAAAATTAACATCTATGCCAGATGTTGCGGCGGGCAATGGCTGCAAAAACTGCAGCCTATTTATCAAATGCTGCAAACTTGAAACTAGACTATTGCACATTACTTCCGCAAACCTGGCATTTTTACACCCTCATGAAAGTGCAGACTTCGGCTTAAGCGCAAGCTCATCTCAACACAAGCTATACAACACTATATTAAGAATGCATGCATGTTAAAGTCTGCAGAGAATTAACTTGAATGACTTCTCTTGCTGCTGATACATAGTCTATAATTTTTCTCCTTTTATCCCAAACACAATATATGCTATTTATACCCCTTAATATTCTGTATCCAGCCTGGTAACCTTAATGAAAATGTAACGCTCGGAGCTGCCTATGATCTTCTTGATGCGGGACTGGCTAGGGTCGATAAAAAGGGCGGGCCTTTCAGTGGCGACCTGAAAGGAAAATACGACACAAACTTTATAAATTTGTTCAATATGAATATTGTCTGGCAATTTTTATAGAGGCAACAGTGATTAGTGCCGTGGGTATACTTATCAAAAGTAATGTTGCTGATTACTGCAAGATAGTAGTAACCGTAATCAGGAGAAGAACTGTACCTGAAGATGGTTTTTTGTTTGTACCTTAAGTCACAAACACTAGGGGATAATTGTGATCTGTAGCGATTGATGCTTGTAGTCACGGCGGTGAACCGCTACTGAAGGAGAAAGCTCAATGCAATGGAATAAACGCTACGTCATCAAGAGTTACATCAGAGCCTCGCTGTGGCTCGTGCCTTTTGTCGCCGTATTGGCTTTTTGGGTGGTCAGCCGTATCACGCACGGTATCGAGGGCTGGCTTCTGCAAACCGGACGAATTGACGAAACGATCGCGTTTTATGGCGTGTCCATGGCCGGAGCGCGGTCAGTGCTCGAGGCAATAGTCACGTTAAATCTTTCTTTCCTCGTCTTCACGTTTGGTTCGCTGCTCATCGCAATTCAGGTCGCAGGGGGGCAGTACACGCCACGGATCATCGCGACAGCACTTTTGAGGGACAACGCAATCCGGTTCACCGTTGGTTATTTCGTTTTCACCCTGCTGTTCGCCCTGAGAGTGTTAAGCAGGATGGGCGGTGAGACCGTCCACCAGTTCAACACCTTCATTGCCGGGGCGTTAGGGCTGGTCTCGCTAGTGGTGTTCCTTTATCTGATCGATTACGCAGCGCGATTTCTGCGTCCCGTCAGCATTGTGCAGCGGGTGGGAGAGTTCGGGGTCGTGGTCATCCGGAGCGTCTATCCGGAGTCAACAAAGCGACCACGACCGCGACCCGTCGTGTCGGCCAACAGGCCGGTATCCCCGGAAAGAACCGTTGCCAACACGAACGCCTCGGGGGTCGTGCTCGCTCTAGATCTGACAGGGCTGGTCGCGCAAGCGCGACACGCCAAAGGGATTATAGAATTCGTTCCCCATGTGGGCGACTTCGTGGCAAGGGATGAACCGTTGTTCCGGCTGTATGGCAGTGCCGGCGCCATCGACGACCGGCAGTTGCAGGCGTCAGTCGCTCTCGGGTCCGAGCGTACCCTCGAGCAGGATCCGACCTTTGCCTTTCGTATCCTGGTGGATATCGCGATCAAGGCGCTGTCACCGGCCATCAATGATCCAACGACGGCTGTGCTCGCCATCGACCAGCTTCACCGTCTGCTTCGTATGGTCGGTCTGCGGCATGTCAGCCGCGAGGAGTTCAGTGACGCGGATGGCGAACTCCGGCTCATTTTCCGGACGCCGAACTGGGAGGATTTTGTGCACCTCGCGTGCACCGAAATACGTCATTGCGGCGCTGGGAGCGTCCAGATTATGCGGCGGATGCGTTCGATGCTGGAAAATCTCATGCAGACCCTGCCGCCACATCGTCATGCGGAGTTACAGCAGCAGCTGAGGCTCCTGGATCGCACGATCGATGGGCATTACACCTTTCCCGAGGACCGAGAACTCGCCCGGCTCCCTGATCCGCAGGGGCTTGGAGGGTCTGTGGGCATGGAAGCCGCAATAGAGGCGCCAGCTATTGAAGATGCTCGGGGCGGTAAGTAGGATAGGCGGGGAACTTAATGGGGTTATTATTGTTACTGAGCCTCTTTGTTGAAGTAATGCTCAAAGAGTATGATTCAAAATCCGTTATGTTCATCATGTAAAGATGTACTATGACAAGAACGTTGATACTCAATCAGTCCTTGCTGAGATTTACAATAGTTGCAGCCCTGCTTCTTACAATTTTTGGTAGCTCCGGGTGTGCAACGCCGGTGGGCGTGAAAAAGCTTGACCCGAAGACCGTGCAGCGCACACTCACCGCCAATGTGCTTACCAATGGCACCGTGAGCCCGTTTACTGCGCAGATCCTCAACCGTTTTGGACTTGCGGAGGAATTCCATCATAAGCCTGCACAAGTAATTGCCAAAATCCATAGCGGTCTTCCCGGCGTTTCTGAATCTGATCGGTTGTTTGCGCTCTCAGAGCTTTCATTTTATCAAGCGACAAAGAGTCGGGACCGGTCGTGCTTTCTGGCTGCAGCAGTATATGCATACGCTTTTCTCTATCCCAATGACCCACAGGCTGTTCCCGATAGGGTAGATCCCCGCTATCGAACAGCAGTAGACCTGTATAACCGCAGCATCGCCGAAGGGTTAATGTCTGCAGACGGCA
>Ga0209777_10003592_pt1 | contig 19054 bp, 18 predicted proteins | sample FrelakmetHBP12HB_FD_187147 | JGI IMG/M metagenome (GOLD analysis project Ga0209777, IMG submission 187147) | Freshwater lake sediment microbial communities from the University of Notre Dame, USA, for methane emissions studies -HBP12 HB (SPAdes)... | ecosystem: Environmental > Aquatic >...
TTTTTAATATATGCAGAAGCGTCCCTCCGCCACATGGGTCAGGCTGACAAACAGCCACCTCAACCTGCTGGAGTCCATAATCAATACCTTCGGCAAACATGGCGAAGTTACCGGACTCGTGATACCGGTGCGGACCTCGGAGCAGGAGGTAAAAACGCCCGTCACCATTCTGCTTGCGACAAGCAATGCCGGTATTATTGACTTCACAAACAAGATTTCCGACATACGGGATCGTGCGGAGGTTGATCGTTACGTGAACGCCAATCGCGACAGGATTTCAGTGACTGCCGATATTCAGGGAACAGTCCGGTACGGCTCTCAACTGAGTGCTAAAAAGCGAAAAAGGCTGGAAGTGGTTGGCGTGAAGTATACTCCGGACTTTGTCATAATTGATGACGGAAAAAAGCCCGGTATGGCCGCCGGCATCATCGTGCTGAGTATCGGGGCCCTGTTATGCTGCCTCGGCGTCATATGGCTTGTCCGCAGGCTTTATCTGAATGCAGACCAGTGCCGAAACGCGCTGACAAGCGGCGGCAGGTAAAAGAAGAAAAAGGCCCAAAATAGCACGAGCGCAGGAAACATTCCTTCGCCGGCTGTGAGCATTTTTACTGCTATAAGCCCAACGGTGGCTGCAAAAGCGCACAGGCAGTAGACCGCCAGACGCCGCCCGGCCTTGAGCGCTTTGCCGAGAAGAAAAGCTGCTGCTCCCATGAAGAGCTGCACTGTGGCATACGGCGGCAGATTTGCAATCCAGCCTCTTTGACCAAGGGCGATCAGCAGTATTAATATCATACCGGCTATAGTAACTTCGCCCATAACCATAAACAGCATGCCATACGCCCGCACGAACCGAGGTATCTGCTCAGCCCGGCAGCCCGTTGCATATGCTGCATTGGCGTTGATGGTCTCGGTGCTCATGGCTGCCCCGTAATAAAAAGTTTACGTATGCTCTGGCGCGTATCTTCAGGAAGTTTCTATTTCCTTATTTCTGATCTGTATCACGATGGCCTTATACGTAGTATGCATGGTTTCCTCCTTAGGGGGTTTCTTGCATGTACAGCGTTGCTGGTTGTTGCGGTCCGCTATCACACTTAGACGGACAAACGGGAGGAAGTGTCGCGCACGGGGCAGGCCGGCTCCTGTGCGGCCTTTTTGTGCAGGCCCGGCAGCCCCCTGATCGCTGAAGCCGCGGCCAGCGCAGCGCATGCACCGGCCCTATTTATTAATGCCGCTTTTTTGCTTCCTGTCCGTCTAAAAAAGTAGAAGGCAGTTGGGAGGTACGAGCCATGAACTGGCCAAACAGCAGAAATCACATACTGAGAAATGGCATCATGAAGATCCGGTACCATATCCACCACCCCAGGCATCTGGTGAAATGCCTCGTGGCGATGGAACTGGCACTGGAGAAGATGGGCGTTGTGTCATAAGCAGAAGACATCGAAGGCACAAAGCGTGTTTTTATGTAGAGCATTTTTGCTTGATCTAATAAAACTTGCGTTCTTTAGAAATTATACTAAAGTCGTATACTCACACCCAGATTCGGGAAAAAAGGTGATCGGCTTACTTGTATGCTCGACCACTAGGGGGAGCGACATGCATGCACTATCCTCAACGACAACTCAAAGGCTATTTGCTCAATATGGAGTTCTCTCCTCTGCGGAAGGTCATAATGCTTAACAATGGCCTTCTCAAGGATCTCCACCTGAGAGCGCAACTGGTCAAGTACCTTCAGGAACCATGGCTGCGCCGACTTACGGACGAAGAGATGCAGATGCATCTTGAAAAGGTGCGAAAGAAAGAAAAATCCGAAGCGGTGGAAAAGAGCTGATCGGCAAAACCAATACCCTCTCACCGCTGGGCTAGTATCGCAATGTACTCTGGGAAACCTTATTTTTATAGGGAACTGAAAAGGGAGGTTTGCGATGTCGATTGTATTAGCTCAAATAAAAGCTGCAGCACCCGCCGAACTGATTACCCTGTGGCTAAGGCATGATGCTGCCGAGTGGCGCAGTATGCCCGAAATATATCTTCTTGCCGGGGAGCGCCTTCTTAATTCCGGGGAGGTTTTACTCGCTTACGACATCCTCACCGAGGGGCTGCAATGCTTTCCCGAGGCTGCATCTCCTGTCCGGTTAAGCAAAAAAGAGTTTCGGATATATTTTCGTATGCGCCAGCAGCGGGCGCTTGCTCTGGCCCAAAGCGGAGCTGACGGCCTTGCTCTGCAGGAGCTCCTTATTTTAAAAAAACAGGATGCTTATAACCCCGAAACACTGGGGCTGCTGGGAAGAACGCTTAAGGATGCAGGCCTGAAAACGGCTAACAGAAAAACCGGCCTCGGGCATCTCCGCGCCGCGTACACTGTGTACAGCGATGCCTACGCTATTGCTACGAAAAAAAGGCACATGGAGGATGCGTACTACAATGGCATAAATGCCGCAACGCTGTCACTGTTAATTGGCGGCAGGGGGCGCAGCAGGGCCCTTGCCGAGCAGGTATGGGGTATTTGCACAAAGATACTGAACAGCTCAAGGCGCACAGCCGATGCGGAAAACTACTGGCTTCCTGCAACGCTAGGCGAGGCTGCTCTGCTGCTGGGCAATCTGGATGATGCTCAGCACTGGTATGCAGAGGCGGGAGCATGTGCACAGAAGATGGTTCGTGTCCTTGCATCCATGCGCAGGCAGGCCCGGCTGGTTCTCACGGGCCTTGATAAGGATCCATCCCTGCTGGACGCCTGCTTTCCTGTGCCATCAGTTGCCGTGTTTGCAGGGCACATGATTGACCGGTCGGACAGGCCTTCGAAGCGCTTCCCTCCCGAACTCGAAGAGCCCATACGAAACCGGATTGCAGCATGCCTTGAAAAAAGCAGGGCCGGTATTTCGTACTCCTCTGCCGCCTGCGGGGCGGATATTATTTTCCTTGAGGAAATGCTTAAACGCGGCGGCGAGCTATATGTCGCGCTTCCCTTTGAAAAAGAGCTGTTCAGAGAAACAAGTGTTGATATTATTCCCGGCGCTTCGTGGTCCGAGCGCTTTGACAAGGTGCTGCGGAAGGCAAAAGAGGTGCGGATTCTATGTCAGCACGACCGGGTCCTCAATATGTTAAACTTCGAATTCGCCAACTTTTTTTTATACGGCGCCGCACATGCCCGGGCGCGCAGCATTGATAGCGAGGTGAAGCCGATTGCAGTATGGGATGGCAGGCCCGGCGATGGGCCCGGCGGCACCGCATCAGTTGTTGCGCACTGGCGGAAGCAGGGGCAGGTTTTTGAACACATCAACCCCCTTGTTTTTACCGGCGGCGCATATCAAGTCAAAAAAAGAGTACGGCATGGAAAAGAAAAAAAAGCTCGCTATGGTTCTCTTGCCTACCATACGTATCTGCCCATGATGTTTTCGGATGTCAAGGGGTACAGCAAACTTGACGACGAGCAGCTAGCCCGGTTCTCGGTGCATTTTCTGAAACTGGTGAAAAATATAATTCGCAAATATGATACAGGAATTATGTCACGGCGCACGCAGGGCGATGGCGTCTTTATCGTTTTTCGCAACATTAAGGCCGCGGTTGGTTTTTCCGTCAGCCTGCGCGATGGCATCAGCTCCACGGACTGGACGCGCTACGGCCTTCCCGCCGATCTTACCGCCCGGATATCCCTTGATGCCGGCCCCTGCTACTCATATCTGGATCCCGTCACGATGCACAGGGATTTCTGCGGCGAGTATGTAATCCGCGCCGCCCGCATCGAGCCTATTACGCCGCCGGGGCATATTTATGCAAGCGAGAGCTTTGTTGCTCTCTCCTATGCCATGAGCACTAAAAACATATCCTTTGACTATGCGGGTCAGGTTATGCTGCCGAAAGCCTTCGGCACCATACCCGCGTATTATGTAAGGTCTGTTTAGACAACAGATTTCGTTCATGAAGGGAGCTATCATCATGCCGCAAACCATCCGCATTTTCATCTCATCGCCCGGTGACGTAGCCGAGGAGCGTGAGCTAGCGCGGCGGGTGATCGTGCAGCTGCAGAAGAGCTACGCGGGCAGGCTTGAGCTGAAGCCGATCCTGTGGGAAGACCTGCCGCTGACGGCGGACATGTCGTTCCAGCAGGGCATCGACCTTGTGCTCTCGGGCGAGCACGGTGCAGACATAGCGGTGTTTATATTGTGGAGCAGGCTGGGCTCGCCCCTGGGGGGTCTGACCCGAAGGGCCGATGGCAGCCAGTACCGCTCGGGCACGGAGCGGGAGTTTGATTTGATGCTGAAGGCCAGGGAGCAGTCCGGGGGGAAGAAGCCCCAGATTCTTGCCTATGTGCGGGATGATGAGGCGGGGTTTCGTGAGCGGATACTTAAGGAATCACCTGATCTGCTTAAAGGGCTGGCCGAGCAGCGGGACCTGGCGCGGCAGTTTATCACGGAGCACTTTCATGATCAGTCTACGGGAACCAACCTGCGTGCCTACCACAGCTTTCGTGAGCCGGTGATGTTTGCACAACGGCTGCGCACGCATTTGCAGGACATGCTTGATGAGGCTGCCGGGGCGGGCTGCGGGCAGCGGCTGTGGGACATTCATGAGCAGGGAGCTCCGTACCGCGGGCTTGAAGTGTTCCAGTTCGAGCATGCGGATATCTTTTTTGGCAGGGAGCAGGAGATCGGGGAGGTGCAGGCGCGACTGCTGGAGCAGGCGCGGCAGGGGTGCCCGTTTGTACTGCTGGTGGGTGCAAGCGGCAGCGGCAAGTCATCCCTTGCCCGAGCCGGGGTGATACCGGCGCTGGTGCAGGTGGGGGTGTCGGAAGAGGCGGTGCAGTGGCGCTGGGCGGTGCTGACGCCGGGGGAGTGGGAAGGCAGGCTGATGGAGGGCCTTGCCCGGACCATAGCCGGGGAGACGGCGCTGCCGGGGATTCGTGAGGGAGGCAGTCTTGAGGAGATAGCAGAGGGGCTTTACAGGGACCCGGCGCTTACGTGGCGGCTGCGGCTGAAGCAGGTGTTTGACAAAGAGTCTTCAAAAGGAGAGATGCGGCTGGTGCTGCTTATAGACCAGCTTGAGGAGCTTTTCACCCATGGGTCAATTACTCCGGAGCTGCGGGAGCACTTCATAAAAGCCATAGGTGCCTTGGCAAAACAGGGCAGGGTGTGGGTAGTTGCCACGGTGCGCAGTGATTTTTACGGTGCCTGCCAGCAGGTGCCGGGGCTGATGGAGCTTAAGGGGGAGCGCGGGCATTATGACGTGCTGCCTCCCACGGCCGCATCGTTGCAGCGTATTATCGTTGAGCCCGCAACCCGTGCGGGGCTGCAGTTTGAGGGAGGGCCAGGCGGTACATTTGAACAGCGGGTGCTCAATGATGCGGTGCGGCACCCCGAGGCGCTGCCCCTGCTGTCATATCTTTTGCGGGAGCTGTATGAAAACCGCACAGAAAAGGATGATCTGACCACGGAGAGCTATGAGCGGCTGGGCGGGGTTGAGGGGGCGCTTGCCAAACGGGCGGAAGAGATCTTTGCAGGGCTGCCGGTTGAGGGGCAGAGTGTGCTTGCCGAAGTGCTGAGCGGGCTGGTGACGGTGAGCGAAGAGGATGAGAGCGTGGTGACGCGGCAGAGGGCCAAGCTTGACGGCCTGACCGACACGGCCGGTAAGAAAGCATTTGTTGAGAGGTTTTTACAAGAGCGGCTGCTGGTTGCAGACCGCGATGCTGAGGGGCAGGCCGTTGTACAGGTGGCCCATGAGGCGCTTCTGCAGAAATGGGAGCGGGCGCAGCTGTGGGCGCGGGACAACCGGGAGTTTTTGCGGGCCCGCAAGCGGCTTGAGCAGGCTCATGCCCGGTGGGTGGCTGAGGGAAGAAACAGCGATTATCTACTGCCTGCGGGCAAGCCCCTGGCCGATGCCGAGGGACTTCTGGTGCATGCGGTGGGGTGGCTTGCCCCTGAGGTGGCGGAGTATGTGCGGCAGTCGGGCGAGCATGTGCGCAGCCGGGAGCGCAGGCGTATACAGCGGCTACGCATAATCGCCGCTGCCCTTGCCCTGCTGGCCCTGGCGGCTATAGGGGGGGGCCTGTTTGCGTGGAAGCAGCAGCAGAGGGCAGAGCAGGAGAAAAACAGGGCGGAAAAAGTCAAGGCAGAGCAAAATGAACTTCTCTGGGAGGCAAGCCGGGCGGACCATGCCGCGGCGGAGCGGGAATTTGATGCAGGCAATTGGCCCGTCGGCTTAGCCTATCTTGCACGGGCGCTGAAGCTGCAGCCCGAAAACAGCGCTGCAGGTCAGTTTTTGGCTAATAAATTAATACGGCCTGCAAGACCTTTTCTGCAAATTCGAAATGTTTTTGCTCATAATGGTGGAGTATCTGAGGTTGCCTTCAGCCCCGATGGAAGATATCTGGCTACGAGCGGTCATGACAACACAACCCGCCTGTATGAGGTTGCAACAGGTAGAGAAATCTGGAAGCATGCGGGGGGTATGGGGGGTGATGTATATGCCCTTTCCTTCAGCCCCGATGGCCGGTATCTGGCTAACTTTAGTAACTACACAATCCGGGTGTATGAGGTTGCAACGGGTAGAAAAATCTGGCAACACGAGCATATCTATGGTCAATTTGAATCTGATGGTAAAAATAAATATGACTTGATCCGCTGCGCCTTCAGCCCCGATGGCCGGTATCTGGCTACCGGCAGTTTTAATACAATAATCTGCCTATATGAGATTGCAACGGGTAGAAAAATCTGGAAGCAAAAGCATGAACCCGGGGTTGTGGTATTCGGACTATCCTTCAGCCCCGATGGCCGGTATCTGGCTTTCGCTCATTATAAAGCTAAGAATAAAGGCATAACCCGTCTGTGTGATGTCGCAACGGGCAGAGAAATCTGGAAACGCGAACATGGAGAAAATGTATATGACCTATCCTTCAGCCCCGATGGCCGGTATCTGGCTACGAGCGGTTCTGCTGATACAAACCGCCTGTATGAGGTTGAAACAGGCAGAGAAATCTGGAAACGCGAGCATGAAGGGGTTGTCAGGATTCTTGCCTTCAGCCCCGATGGCAAGTATCTGGCTGCCAGTGAGGGTCTGTATGAGTTTGCAACGGGCAAAGAAATATGGGGAAAAAATTTAGGTGAGCACGTTTCCTTCAGCCCTGATGGAAGGTATCTGGCTACCGTCAGTGATGGAGACATAGCCCGCGTGTATGAGGTTGCAACGGGCAGAGAAGTTTGCACAAAAAAGCTTGAAAGCTACATAAATGCCATTTCCTTCAGCCCCGATGGCAGGTATCTGGCTACCGGTGATGCCGAAACAGTCCGCCTGTATGAGTTTGCAACGGGCAGAGAAATCTGGAAGGGTGAGCATGGAGCACTTAGTAAATATAAACCTTTCTTCAGCCCCGATGGCAGGTATCTGGCCACCGGCAGCACTGACAACACAACCCGCCTCTTTGAGTTTGCAACAGGCAGAGAAATTGGGCAACACGAGTATGGGAAGGGTGTCAGGATTCTTTCCTTCAGCCCCGATGGCAGGTATCTGGCCACCGGCAGCACTGACAACACAACCCGCCTCTTTGAGTTTGCAACAGGTAGAGAAATTTGGAATCGCGAACTTGGGCGTAATATAAGGGCCCTTTCCTTCAGCCCTGATGGCTGGTATCTGGCTACCGGTTATGACGAAACAGTCCGTCTGTATGAGGTAGCAACGGGCAGAGAAATTTGGAGGCATGAGTATAGAGAGAGTGTCCGAGCCCTATCCTTCAGCCCTGATGGAAGGTATTTGGCTCTGACTAGTGGTAGTTATGATTTCCCAGCCCGCCTGAATGAGGTAGCAACGGGAAAAGAAATCTGGCATGTAGATGGAGTATCGGTCCTTGCCTTCAGCCCCGATAGCAGGTATCTGGCTACCGGTTATTTGGACAACACAGCCCGCCTGTATGAGGTAGCAACGAACAGAGAAATCTGGCAAAGCAATTTTGAGGATTTGCCACTCGGCTTTTCCTTCAGCCCCGATGGCAGGTATCTCGCTGCCGGAAGTGCCTGCAAAATTCTCGTCTTGTATGAGGCTGCAACGGGCAAAAAAATATGGAAAAGCGAATTTGGGAGCAGTCGCATTTCATTCAGCCCTGATGGCCGGTATCTGGCTAGCGATGGGGGGGACGGTCGCCTGTATGAAGTTGAAACGGGCAGAGAAATCTGGAGGGGTGAATATGGTGCAGGCTCTTTCAGCCCCGATGGCAGGTATCTTGCTGCCGGTAGTTACAAAACAGACCGCCTTTATAAACTTTGGATTTCTAATGGAGTTATATTAGCAGCGCTTGTAGAAAACCTGGCGTTTTTGCAGGGTGGTTATCGCTTTGATGAGGGGTATACACTGCAACAATTATCAGGCAGTAATCTTCATGACCTTCTTGAACGAATAAAGCTCCGCAGGGAAGAGATTATAAAGACCCCGCCAGACAAACGCACAGATTATGAACGGCTTCTGCTCTGGCTGATGACCGAGCCCGAGCGCCGCACCGTTCACCCCGACAGCGATGTGCTTTTACGGGATGCTGTTGCAAAAGATTTTGAATCCGGCAGCCGCCAGCTTGTGGAGGAGGCGCATGCGGAAGCGCCCTGGCATCCGCTGGCCCCTCTTGCCCTTGCGCGATTTGAGGAGAACAAACAGACAGCGGCTTTTTTGAGAGGCCTTACTGTCAAACGGCTTACTGAATTTATGCCAGAGAATGTCTATGACCGCGATACGCGCATCCGCTACTGGCAGCAAGCGGCTGCTATGCTTCGGCAGCAGGGCGACAATGAAACCGCAAAAATCGCAGAAAGCACGGCTGACAGGCTTAAAAAGAACTGACACCGGGCGATAGAATATTTAGGAAAGATTTTTCGCTAACGGTGGACATATCGTTTCAGCAGGGCTAAAAAAATGGAGGAAGCACGGAAGCAAACAGACTATAAATACTGGGCCTTTATCAGCTACAGCCACCAGGACAAGAAATGGGGCGACTGGCTGCACAAGGCGCTTGAAACCTACCGCATCCCCTCAAAGCTTGTGGGCAGAGAAAGCCGCGACGGCGTTGTGCCCAAACGGATATTCCCTATATTCCGCGACCGTGAGGAGTTGCCCACCTCATCAGACCTGGGCACGGTCATAAATGATGCCCTGCTGAACTCCCGCTATCTTATTGTCATCTGCTCGCCAAAGTCCGCAAAATCTCAGTGGGTGGATGCCGAGATACGGTATTTCAAATCCCTTGGCTGCGAGAACCGTATCCTGTGCCTAATCGTTGACGGCGAGCCCAATGCAACTGACAAGCCGGAGATTGGGCAGGAAGAGTGTTTCCCAGAATCGGTAAAGTACCGGGTAGACGCAGAAGGAAAACTGTCATCTGAGCGAACTGAGCCTATAGCAGCCGATGCCCGCGATGGCAAAGACGGCAAACTGAACAGCAAACTGAAGCTGATTGCCGGGCTTACGGGACTAAACTATGACGATCTGAAACAGCGCGACCGCAAGCGGCGGCAGCGCAACGCTGCCATTGCAATCACCGCTGCCTCGCTCATCTTCTGTATTGTTACAGGCTTGGGTGTGTTCAGCTATTATCAGTGGAGGGAGACCGCAAAGGAGCGCAATAAGCAAAATGAACTTCTCTGGCAGGCAAGCCGAGATGACCATGCTGCTGCGGAGCGGGAATTTCATGAGGGACGGTGGCAAAATGGGTTAATTTATCTTTTTAGGTCTTTAAGATCCCAGCCTTTTAACATTGCTTCTGCTCAGCTATTGGTTAATTCCATAACAACCCCAAAATCAAATATGCCGGTTACGCGCTGGGTTGAAAATTTCAGATCAGCTGTTCAGCGCGTTGCTTTCAGCCCGGACAAAAGATTTCTGGCTGTTGGTGACGAGGCCACCATTATTCTTTTACAGGTCACAAACGGAAAACAGGTTTGGCAAACAAAACCCAATAGCAGCAACAAGGGGTATGAAGATATCGCCTTCAGCCCTGACGGCAAATTTATTGCCGCTAAATCGGATAAAGCTGTTTATCTTTATTCGTCAGCTACAGGAGCAGAAATTTGGATGAAAGCAGACTTAAGCCGCTCTTTATCTTTTAGCCTCGATGGAAAATTTTTTGCGGCGGTATCCCAGGACAATGTGGTGCGTTTTTTTGCACTGGAGACTGGACAGCTCATTTGGGAAATAAAAACCGGGAACCTTCCAGAGAAAAAATTCATGCCTGATGGCAAGTCCCTGGCTGTTAACACTGGCGGGACAGGGTTGACAGTTGATACAGCAACGGGTAATGAAATATCACGTTTAACAATGAGTAATGGAGAAAATGTATACCCACAGGGTACCTTTGATTATTTTGGTTATAGTCTTGATTACAGCCCTGATGGAAGATGTATTGCTGTAAAGAAAAAATACACTATTTTGTCGCTGTTTGATGCAGTGACCGGGGAAAAAATATGGGAATATAAAAATCGGGAGGGGGTTGGTTGTGTAAAATTCAGCCCTGACGGGAGATGCATAACCCTGAAGGGCAGCAAAACATGTTCTTTTGTTGATACTGCAAGCGGGCAAGAGATTTTTAATTTAACAAATACCGATTCGATACTCTCTGTATTCAATGCAACTGCATACAGCCCTGACGGCCGCTATTTTGTTACGGGGACCTCTGAAGGAATCACGCAGCTGTATTCTATGCCCGGCATTATGAAAATATGGGAATTTAAAAGTGGATCTTCCATACGCGATATTTATTTCAGCCCCGATGGCGAATTCCTTGCCATTGCAGATGTCTTCTCTGTTCGATTGGTGGAACTAGCTGCAAGACGGGAGAGTATAAAAATAAAAAATGATTCAAACAAGACAGAAGGAATTGCTTTTAACCCTGATGGCAGATTATTTGCAATTGCCGATGAAGATTCCATAAGCGTAGTTGAAACAGCATCAGGCAAAAAACACTGGGAGGCACAGCTGCAGCATGTGGCCATAACCGCCATTGCTTTTAGCCCTGACTCCATGATGCTTGCAATCGTGTCCAGAGACAGCAAGGCATTGACAGGAGATCACACCGTTCAGCTTTTCGAGGTGCAAACCGGACGCGTGCTCTGGCGCCTTGTTGACGGAAATCAAATTAAGAGTATCTCTTTTAGTCCAGATTCTCGATTGCTGGCAATAGGGAGCGACGACAGGGGCAGCGTTTGGCTGGCAGACATTACTACCGGCCACAGGATCTGTAAATTCGAAGCGGGTGCCGGGTCAATCCAAAAAACAATTATTAAATCCGATGAGGCTTCAAAGCGTATAGAGGAAAACAGGGGTCTCGCAGTCAGTGTAAACAGTATTGCCTTCAGCCCAGACAGCCGCTTTATAGCTATTGGATTTACGACTGTAAGGTTGGTCGAAATAGCAACAGGAAAAGAAAAATGGGGCACTCAACAACCATTTACGGCCGTAGAGATGTTGGCCTTCAGCCCAGATGGTAAATTTGTTGCTGCTGGAAGTGATACTAATTCTGTTCTGCTTTTTGAGGCTGAAACCGGTCGGGAAGTATTAAAATATGAACATCAATTATCACTCAACAGTGTTGCTTTTAATGCTGATGGTAGATTTCTCACCAGTGCGGGTAATACAATTCAATCTGTGGAAGTTCCTTCAGGCAGAGAAGTTTATAAATATACTTGTAGTGAATTTGACCATTGCAGCGTTGGTAATAATAGTAATTTTTTTTGGCAGGTGAATGACAATATTATTAAGCTTATAAAGCCTTTTTGGGTTCACGAATACCCCCCGGAATGGCTGTTTAAATTATGGGCCACCATGCAGTCTGGATTGAGCAATGATGAGCGCGGTGGCTTTCGATCATTGCTCGCGCAGGAACAGGCGGATATTTACCGTGAGCTGTCTGTTGTTGCAGCCGCTATTTCAAAAAAGACTGTGGCAAAACGCACGGACTATGAACGGCTTCTACTCTGGCTGATGACCGAGCCCGAGCGCCGCACCGTTCATCCCGACAGCGATGTGCTTCTACGGGACGCTGTTGCCAGGGATTTTGAATCCGGCAGCCGCCTGCTTGTTGAAGAGGCACATGCGGAAGCGCCCTGGCATCCGCTAGCGCCGCTTGCCCTTGCGCAGTTTGAAGAAAACAAACAGACCACGGCTTTTTTGAGAAATCTTACTGTCAAACGGCTTACCGCATTCATGACTGAGGAAGTCTATGACCGCGATACGCGCATCCGCTACTGGCAGCAGGCGGCCGGCATGCTTCGGCAGCAGGGCGACAATGAAACCGCACAAACCGCGGAAGCAACGGCCGAGAGGCTGGGAAAGAACTGACTCCGGGCGATAGAATATTTTTGAAAGGGATATTGTATGCCGCAAACCATCAGCATTTTCGTATCAATGTGATTGTCTTCAGGAACCACCCCCTATGGCTATGGTTTCCTAAAGAAGGCAACTCAAACACTTCGTGTTTTTGATGTACGCCCTTTCAGGGGAAGACAAGGGCATGAAGCGCCAAGCTGTTTTCTGCCTCCACCGCCAAAGGCGGTGGAGGCAGGCAGGCAATAAAAATTATTAATGTAATTTTGAAAGAAGGCTCGTTATGGCCGAGAAAAAACAACGGTCCGTTTTCTGGGTAGTTTCAACTCACGTGCTCACTACAGGATTCGCCATGCCAGTCTTTGCTGAGATGGTCGGCTATGCACTGATTTTAGGAATGCAGCCCTCCCCGGCCATACAACTTCTCATGCTCTTCGTATGCCAGGCGCTCGGTTATATCGGTGGCGCCTATTACTCCTTGAGCTACATCTCAAAGGTGGCGCTGATAACAAACCCCATAGCATGCGTGAAACCTTCAATCGTTACTTTCATCATCATATCTATTATCTGGTTCGGGCTCTGGATTGCCATCAATTTCCTCCAGCCGGCACAAGCCATCAGTCCAGTTCTGCCGATAATCGGCCTCATCGCTTTTTATACTTTTATATGCATGGCATTTGCCAGGATAACGCACAAGGGGTTTGCCTCGATGGAGGCAGAAGGAACTAGTCATGAATGAGATGTGCCCTAAGCCGCTGTGTAGCCCCCGTTGGGATTTACACACATCGTTATTAAAGGAGCATGTATGTTCGGAATAGGAATTCAAGAATTTGTTGTTATGCTTATTGTCTGGGGTATTCCCGGTACTATTGGGGCCGTACTAACGAAAAATAAAGGTTGATGTCCTATTAGATGGTTTTTGTTGAGCGCTTTTTTTTGGTTTCCTATCGTAATAGTCCTTCTATTGACCCCGATTAAAAAGTTGTAGGCAAGTACCGTGAATGCCAAGCATGTGATGTTCCCCCCTGCACCGCGGGGCTTGCGCTGCACAATTTTGTCAACAACCACCCGCATAGCGGGTGGTTGTTGAGTTCAAATACCTTTGGCCGGATGGTGCATCTCTTCGATCAATTTCAGAAAACGCATGTTCTCAAACCGGCGGAAACAGTATTCTCATGCTGCTGTGGCAAAACGGACATCCGACATAGTTAAATCCCCCGACCACATAAAAACTGCGTTTGCAGCTAATGCACTCTACACGAAACAACTCCTGCTGTCCCGCAACATCGGCGCTTTCCTGATCAACACCCTTGGCTATTTGTGACGGGCTGATCTTTGTCAGGTCATCCTTTGCAATCGGCTCTAAAATCGCTTTTCGTTTTTGTACATTGCTCATTGCATTTCTCCTTTTTGTATTTTTTTCAACATTGAGGCGGCAGCATGCTTGCCTGACACCACATACACTATCTGTTACCCCCTTTAAGTTGATTCTTCAGTATATATCATACCACAATGGGCGCACCTTTCAGGGGAAAATATCTCCCCCTGCCTGTTTAGTCTGTTTGTCTGACCGCACATGGAACATACGTAGTATGTTTTTTTAAAAGCGAGAGTCTGCCCGGTCACATCAGGCTCAGCTTCATGGGCAACAGCATCAAGTTTTGGAAACGTAAAAGCGTTTCCGCATTTACCGCAGACATACCAGGTATGCCTGTCTGCAGGCTCCGGCAGCAGACATTCTTTTTCGCACCAGGGGCAGGTCACGGCATTTGGCGCCATAGCCTGTCCCGTAACATCGGCAAATTCCGCGGTTCCGGCCACCGCAACCCCCATGTCGGCAAAGTCCAGTTTATCCTTCACGGCCTTTTCAATCCTGACAGGCTCAAGACTTGCGATTTTTCGGCCCGCCTCGATAAGTCTCTGGAAGAGAGACGGCTTCTTTAAAAGTTCATCGGGCGCCCCGATATCACTAAATTTGCCGTCTTCAAGGCAGCAGACAGTATCGGCAACCTGTGAGACAAACGTCATATCATGATCAACCAGCAGCACGGTTATTCCCTTGCTGGCGTTGCGCAGAATATGCTTAAGGGCCTGCCGGGTCATATTATCAATTCCCGTTGTCGGCTCATCCAAAAGCAGAATCGCCGGTTGCAATAGCAGCGCACGGGTCACCGCAAGCAATCTGCGATATCCGCCTGAAAGGCCGCCGCTCTTGGGCAAAATATAATCAAGGGGGCCGGCGCCCTGCGGTGCATGCTTTTGCAGCTCCTCCCACAACAAGGGGTTTCTGGAGCATACAGCTTCTATTTCTTTATCCGTGGCGTCAGCTTTTGCCAGCGTGAAGTTAGCCCGAATGGTGTCGACAAGGTAAAGCGGAAACTGTGACACCATGACGATATTGCGACGCAGGCTTTGCAGCTTAATATGCCGCAGGTCAGTGTCATCGATATACACAGTGCCATCCTGAGGGTCGTAAAGCCGTGCGGCGAGATTCAGAAGCGATGATTTTCCGCTGCCTGACCGGCCAACAATGGCGGTAACACTGCCGGGGTTGAATGTTTGACTTAGGTTATCAAGAATTTTTTCTCCGCCACGCACATAAGAAAATGTCACATCCTTCAGTACAACAGCGCGCTTGCCGGTTTCAAGGCTTCCGGCGCCATCCTGCTCAATGATATCAGGTTGTGCCTCAAGAATCTCCACAACCTTCTCAACCTGCGGCCAGGCGGTTCTCAGGCCTGTAAAAAAGCTTATCAGGGACAGCATAGGCCCACATACCAGGGGGACAAAAGTATACATACCATATATAGCGCCGGGTTTTGCGGTTCCTGATTCCAGCATAACAAAAACACCATACAGCACAAAACCAACCTGCAGCGCTAAGGGAATCGCAGTCTGAAACTGGTTTGAAGCCTCTCCCCGAATTGCTGCACCTACACGCTTGCGTATCAAATCGTTCACTTTTTCAGCAAACGCTTTTGACCTCTGCTGCTCGGCTCCCATAAGCTGCACTTCAAGGGGGAGCGAAGCGGAGTTTGAAAATTCATTAGCCATTGCCACCTGGGAGTTCCGCACCTCTGTAAATGCAGCCTGGAGCTTCTTTGAAAGAAACCACCCCCCTACCGGCAGAATTATCAACGCGCCCATCAGACATGCCTGTATGCCGGGGGAGGTAGCACCAATTTGATTTATATTGTATTGAAGCAACATTAACGCACTAATCATGGTAGCGCCAAGAGATATGGGGGATGATATAAGATCCCTGAGCAGCATTTGCGTGCCTGCGGCATACTGCGTGACAATCATCATCGTTTCACCGATATCGTGCCTGGAATGGTAGGAGGGGCCCAGAGTAAGCAGCTTGTCGTGGAGCCGTTGTTGCAGCCTGGCGGTCATCATATTGTCAGTTTTTACTGTAAGTACCCTGTCGAGCATCTGAAGCCCGATTAATAGCGCTGAAAGCACTGCAAACAGAATAGCTGCCGACCGCACATCAGATGGTAGAAAACGTGAGAGAAAATCGTTTTGTTCTTTTTCTGGCTTTCCCCTTCCTTCCGGGTTTTCTAATGATCCTTTTGGTTCTGTTACGGCAGCCGTTTCTTCAATTTTTGTTGGGTTTTGTAATTTATTAAGAGTAACCACCACCACCTGTTGATTATATTGGGTGAGGACTGTCACAAAAATTCCCAGGGCCGTGTTCAAAACAAACCAGCCAAGCGCAACTGATACAATATACCATCCCCAGCGAAATAGCTTTCTATAGGGAGCGGACTGGCCGTCTCTATTAGGGAAGGATGCACATCCCTTATCACCCGGGGTAGCCATTGATGGAGAGCCTTTTGCAGTCATTTTGCTAACCTCCCCTTAAATTTTTATACTCGGGGGATTTTTTCTTATAAACATTCGCAACATGCACCCCCTGCATAATTGGCCGAAGTTGTTTCCATTTACAATTAGTTATTTATCCAAACAGGAACTGAATCAGAGAATAACCATTTCATGAGCTGGTTCAACACTAGTAAGCAACAAATTCTCTTTGGCATTGGCCACATAGATACCTCATGCAAAATATGGGGGAGTATTTTTATCATCAGGCCTCCCTATGCCTCCGCACCATGGGCATTTAACATAAAAACCGCCAAGTTCTCTCATCTGTCCCGAAGCGTCACTTTCAGTTGGCTTTTCAATAATGGTAATAATTCTCTTTGCCGGATCAAACTTCTCAGCCTCTTCCTGGCTGATCTTTTCACCAACTATTACTTTTATTGTTTTTTCTTCCGGCATTGTTTTCCCCTCTCTCCTAATACCAACTACATAACAGATAATAAAAAAATGAGATTATTCTAAATACCGCTGTGGATTAACAGGGTAACTGCAGTAGGCACAATGAAACCATTTTTGAGGGTGCGGCCAATAAACCTTCTGGAAGGCACCACACCATGGGCACCTGACATAGTCCCATTTTATTGTTTGTCCTTCAACATCCGTTTCCGGCGGCTTGCCGACTATGGCAATGCCTCTCTGTGCCTGATCAAGCTGCTTAGCCTCCTCCTGGCTGATTTTCTCACCAACTATTACTTTGATTGTTATTTCTTTAGGCATTGCTTTCTCTCTCTGCGTTTTTTATTACAGTGCAAGGAATAAATGTTACATGCCTATTTCAACATTAATCAATCATGAAAACCAAAAATATTGTTATTGTTGTCATTACATTTAACCGTGGAAATCAATGAGGCCGAAAATACTGACCGCAACAATCACACTTAAAAAAGCAATGGCACCGATACCAATCCCATGGTATTTTAGCGATGCAATTACAATTTGGGCAATGAACATAATTCCATTTCAGTGGTTCTGTTTGCCCTGTGACATCACCCTCGGGTGGTTGCCCTGTTATACCCACAGCCACGCCACACTTTGTCGGATCAAGCTTTTTAGCCTCTTCAGTGCTGATTTTCTCGCCAATAAGAACCTTTATTTCAGACATTGTTATTCCTATTCCCTCTGGCAAGTTGGGCTGCAGCAGAAGGCACAGATAAACCATTGATGTGGGCGTAAATAAACCCTTTGCATACTACCACAGTACGGGCACTCGACATACTCCCAGTGAACCCTGTCACTTCAAGTCAACATGTGCATCTACCGCAAAGTTGGTCTAAGAGCCTGTACGAAAAGTTATTTTTTTGACACGGGAGCCAGTCGATGCAGCATCAAGTTAATCATAGCGATCATGATCATGGCCTCACTGCTCTGCTCAAGGTATTCGTAATCCTTGCTGTGCCGTCGATAGCGTCCCAACCAACCCAATGTTCTTTCAACAATCCATCGTTTCGGCAGAACAACAAATCCCGTCATGTCGTCGGAGCGTTTGACGATTTCAAGCATCCAGCCGAATGTCTCTTGTACCCAAACAACCAGTTTTCCAGCATAACCGCCGTCTGCCCAGATCAACACCAACCGGGGGAATCGGTTGCGCATCTTCTCAAGCACCAGACGTGCACCGTCCCGATCCTGTATGTCGGCTGCATGCACCAAAACTGCCAGCACCAACCCCAGCGTATCAACTACTATATGGCGTTTGCGGCCCTTAATCTTTTTGCCCGCATCGTAGCCGCGACACCCCCTTTTTCAGTAGTCTTCACGCTCTGGCTGTCCACAATGGCAGCACTCGGTGTTGATTTACGCCCCGCCTTCTTGCGTACGGCTTTACGGAGACTGTCATGAATCTGCTGCCACAAACCACTTTTGCGATACTTGCGAAAATAGTCGCATACGGTACTCCATGGACCAAATGTTACCGGCAGCATACGCCACTGACAGCCCGTGCGTACCAAATAGAGAATTCCATTGATGATTGTTCGTATGTCCACCGTGCGTGGTCGTCCGCCATGCTTGGCCCCTGGCAACAGGGGGGTGATAAGTTCCCATTGCCCATCTGTCAAGTCACTGGGATACGTTGGCATGGGTATTCCTTTCCAATAAAGGGTTTTCCCCTTTTATCGGAGCATGTGAGACCATTATAAAGACTTTTCGTACAGGCTCTAAGAGAAAAGTGAATATGGGATTTTTTGAATGGGGCGCACTTATTGTCGGTGCCGGTTTGGTCTACAGCGGAGTTCGTGCCATCCGCCGTGGTGAAGCGCATGTGCCCGAGCAATACAAAGGAGAGAGCGCAGTTCGGCTGGGCTGGCTTTGGATCGTGCTTGGTATACTGTTCATGCTATCTGCACTATTTGATATTCCCTTCTTGAAAACCTTTTTCCGTCTATTCCTTGAGGCTGCCAACTGATCACCGGATAAGGTGGGCACTTCGCACAAGCCGGTCTACGGCTTTTTGTGCAGACGCCACCGTTCCTTTTCCAGGTTGACGCGGGCGGGAAGGTTGCCGGGTGTGCCCATTTCCAGAGGATCGCACATAAAATCAAAGCCGCTCTGCAGTATGTCGCAAATGTAATTGCTGCAGTGGGCGCAGTTGTCAAGGCCCCGCTCCCGGCAGCACTGCCTGATCTTGCATATGGCGCAGTACCCCAGATGCATTTCATCCTGCCGGCAGCCCAGGCAGTTGATATATTCCGGCGCAACTTCCGTATCAAGCTGTCTGCCCCACAGGATGGCAGTCTCAGCCCGCAGGTCATTATCATCGTCATGGTTCGCGATATAGGCAGGACACTTTGCGCAGTCAACGCCGCAGCAGGCAATTAGTTTTTCCATACGTTCCTCTGTAATGGTTATGTATTGGCCCGGGCCTGCCCGAGAATATAGG
>Ga0209777_10003593_pt1 | contig 19052 bp, 17 predicted proteins | sample FrelakmetHBP12HB_FD_187147 | JGI IMG/M metagenome (GOLD analysis project Ga0209777, IMG submission 187147) | Freshwater lake sediment microbial communities from the University of Notre Dame, USA, for methane emissions studies -HBP12 HB (SPAdes)... | ecosystem: Environmental > Aquatic >...
GTGCTGGAGCTGAGTCTGGTAGCGCCCCAGGAATATCCACATGCTCTCCTCCACTCCCGTAAACACGAAAGACCCGCCAAGGAAAATCATCGCGCGGTAGAGACCCAGCCTCCGCCACGCATGATGAAAACACAGCCATGCCAGGGAAATGGGAATCAAATCGAGGAAAAACATCGTCGGATAATCCATGAAAGGAACGCCCTTTTGCTTGATCTCCGACAATGGGACATCAAAAACCGACGGAAAAACGTGGTGAAGGACTGTGAAAAATGCGGTGGACAGCAATAAGCTGAACGTTATTATCCACACAACCCGCATTTCCTCGGGATTCGGCCTTTCGGCCAGGCTACCATCCGCAAGAACTATATTTGCCATGCGCATCCCTCCACTAAAGAAAAACTTACATGAACTATCTAACTAAAGTGTAGGAACACTCTTGCCCAAAATAAATGCCGGATTTTCTATTTGATGAAAGCAGCGAATGTTCTTTACTTCCACCTAAACGCTGTGTGAAAAATCTTCAATCAAAAATCCAAAATCCAAAATATTTAAATCCTTCCTTCTTCCGCCTGGGCGATAAATTGCTGGATTAAATCCCTGTCCATGCGATATAAACGAACGAATTTCACTCCACAGCCCGCCACTTCAAGCCCTTTATTTTCACACCAGACCACTTCCCCCTTGGCCAACACAGGCAGCTCCTTGTTCGGTATATCGAACTCCAGGTCCACCGGCGTCCCGACGCAATCTCTGGGAATAGACCTTAGAAATATTCCGCCTTCCGATATATTTTCCGCTCGGCATGTCTGCCAGATATCCACACCCCGGAAAGTCACATCGCTCTGGAGATGCACTCTCCGGTGGCGTCGCTTGCTTGGAGACCCCATTTTTTTCCTCCTTTTTGCCTCCTAACAGACTCTTTAATTCCCCTATATTAAAGTAATGTAATATCCGCTAAATAGCAATCACCCCCACATGATATATGGGTAGTAGCTTATATCATACACAACATGTAGGGGAAGTATCGAAAATCAGCCATTACAGGGACCGTAAAGTCACTACAGTGTCTTCCGGGTCTATATCGAAATCCTCGAACACAGCAGGGGCGTTTTCCTTGAGAATCTTCAGGATTTCAAGGGAGAGCCGGCGGATTTCCCACTGGGCGTATTTGGCGCCTCGGAGGCCGATTATGTGTCGCCATTCGCGGAAGTTGGCGGTGATTACGATTTCACTGCAAACGGCGTTTGGCAGCACAAACCGGGCGTCTTCGTTCTTGACGCCCATTTCCTGAAGCTGTCTGTAGGCCTGGCGAGCTTGTTCTATCTGTTTCTCGAAAATTTCATGGGCTTCCGGCTTGTTGCGGATTGTGTCGGGTTCCACAACCTCGAAGTCCTTTTCCGAGACGTACCGCTGACTCTGCTGGCTGAAAGAAGCCAGGCGATGCCGGACCAGTTGGTGCGTCAGCGCCCTGCTGACGCCCTTTATTCTGAAGGTTGCCACGGCGTGTTCGAATACGGTGTGGTGGCCGTTCCTGACGAGCATCCTGATGAACCGCTTATGGCTGTCAGGGCCTGCGCGGTCGAAGGAAAGATAACAGGTGCGGCCCGCGTTTTCGATAACCTTTTCAGGGTCGGGCGTCATTGCAATAAGTTCCACTTTCATCGAATATTTCCCTGCCTTTCCATTAAATTCGATTTTGGATTTTGGATTTATTGCGCGTCTTCTTCAATCCAATCCCGATTTATCGGGAATCAATCCAAAATCCCAAATTACTAACTCATCCTAGTTGTTTTGCAGCGATCAGCGCGGCGCCGAGAGCGCCTACGATCTGCGGGTCGTCCGGCACGCTAATGTGTATTTTGAGCTTTGTGGAAAGCTCCGCGACGACCCCCATGTTTTTAGCGACGCCGCCCGTCATAACCACCTGGGGCGCCACGCCGACCCTCCCCGCAAGCGCCGCTGCGCGGGACGCTATCGCGCGATGTATGCCCCGGACGATGTCGGCGGTCTCATAGCCTTGGGCCACGAGGCCCACCACCTCACTTTCCGCAAACACCGTGCACATGCTGCTCACCGTGACGTCCTTAGTCGCCGTTGCGCTCACCTCGCCCATCCGCTCGAGGCTCACCTCGAGGGCGCGAGCCATCACTTCCAGGAATCTGCCCGTTCCCGCAGCGCACTTGTCGTTCATGGCGAAGTTCACTACTCTGCCCGACTCGTCAACGCGGATGACCTTGGAATCCTGACCGCCAATGTCAATAACGGTGCGCACCTCGGGAAAGAGATGCCGGGCGCCGACGGCGTGGCAGGTTATTTCGGTGACCCGAGTATCGGCGAATTCGATCGCCTCTCGACCGTAGCCGGTTGCCAGCACCCGGTTAACGTCACCGGCGACTATACTGGCCTTCTCGAGCACGTCCTGTTTTACTTTCTCGGCCGACTTCTTATTGCTGGCGCCGGTCGGAAGAACCACTGATGCCCTCACTTCACCATCAACAAGTAACACTGCGTCGGTGGTTAAACTCCCAGAGTCAATTCCCATTACTATCATAATTCTGTAAGCTGATGTGATTATTGCACAGTCAACGGGCTTAAGCCCCTTGTCTGAAAACAGCGATTATGCAACAGGCACTCAAGGTGGTAACGCCTGTTATGCAACGCTATGTATAATTATAAATGGACACATTGGCAGTGCAACGGTTATTCGCAGGGCTGAACCCAGCTGTTTGGCGCCGCTAGCTGGCAAGCGGCGCCAAACAGCGAATAATTGCATCGCTTATGCTTAAATCAATAAGCCTGTCCTAGAATTTCGCTCCCAGAGAAATGAACGGCCCTTGCATTTTCAGGCCGAGATCGGCTATGTCGGCTGCCTTGACCACCATATTAATGAGTTGGTAGCCGGCCTGGCCATATATAAATCTGGTCTTCATATTGATGCCGCCGCGGGCATCAACATAACTGGCCGAGTACTTAGAATAGTTGGCCTTGAAACCGACACCTTCCGCAAACACTCCCAACCCGAAAAGTTTCGGGATGTGAAGTTCCCCGGCTACTCCTAAGACGGGAAACGGAATCGGGACTCTGCCGTTTTCGCTACCGTAAAGCCCGTTTATGGTGGATGTTCCGCTGACCTTTGCAAGTCCCTCTATATAGACGACACCCACCCCGATGGCGATGCGGCCCAGATCATTGTTTATTATGGCTATTTCGTTCATGAATTTCCATCTCTGCATCGTTATTTTGGAGTCTATAGTGCCGCCAATTGTCTTGCCCCCAACTGTAATGGGCAACTGAACCAACTGGCTTCCGGTCCGCTGGTCCATAAGCCAATATAGGGATATCTTCCAGCGACTTATAGGACTTACCCATAACCCCAACTCGATATCCGGCCGAGTCTTTTGAAGGGCCAGGATATTCTGAAGGTTCAGGTTGGTGCCCTCTAAATCTGAGGTGTTTAAAGAAACATTCCCATCAAGACTGGACCACCAGACAATAACCTCGCCCCCTATATGCCCTTTTCTCGCGCTGGATTTGGCCTGGGCATTTACTCCCCAGACAAGCAGAGCAAAGCATATACCCACCGATAAAAGAACCCTTCCTTTCATGTTAGCTCCTTTCTCCCAAAATAGGCTATATAGAAGTTCGCTGCTAAACCCGAAAGTGTCAAGCACACACCGTACAGGCAACAATATCACATCATATGCACCGCTTCCTTGCAAGCGGCGCCACATAAATTCTATTTTGGATTTTTAATTTTGGATTTATTGCGAATCTTCTTCAATCTAAAATCCCCAATCCAAAATTCTCAACTCCTGCCGTCCGCAAGATATGCAATCATGAATTTGCGCTGCTCGACCGTTATTACTGTGTGAAAGCGCATTTTGTAGATGTTCTCGATCGCGTCTTCTCCGCTAAGGCCCAATTTCACGCCGAGCCAGACGCCGAGTATTGTGCCCGTACGCCCCCGGCCCTCACAGCAATGAACGGCAACAGCCAGACCGTCATCGAGGGCGCCGTCCATGAAGGCGATAATCCGATCCATTGACTCCGGAGTGGGAGGCTCGCAATCGTTGACCGGCTCGTAAAGGCGCCGAAGACCCGCCTGAGAAAATTTTTCCCCGTATGGGTTGTCCTCGGTCAATGTGACGACGGCCCCTATTCCCTCCGCGCGCAACAAAGCGATGGTCTCGTTTATCCTGTCGCGCCACGGCTCAGCCATCCCCGCTACGCGATACCCCGGCAAATAGGCGAATCTTATATCGTCAAGAATAGCCATTCAATAAAGCATTTTGGATTTTATCCCGATAAATCGGGATTGAATTTTGGATTATATGGCGTGATAAATAAGGGATAGAAGTTCTTCAATCCAAAATCCAAAATCCAAAATCTAAAATTTAATGTATCTGTTTATCCGCCGATTGTCAATGAATTCGCGCAACCCCCAGGGTCTTTTCTGGTGAAAAACAAATGCCTATATGTTACCCTCGATTCAATACCGCTTTACAATTTCCATGAAGATAAGAACTTATATTGTAATTGCCTTAACGCTCTTGGGATTGACGGCGCTGGTTTATTATCCTGTCGTCAAAGGCCCCTTTTTTTATGATGATAAATACAAAATTGTTGATAATCCCCATATTCGTGACCTGTCCAACCTGGGGGACTACTTCCTGAGCCAGAAACCGATCGCTTCGGTAAAATGGGTGGGTTTCCTCTACAGGCCGGTGCTGGCCGTCTGGTTGGCCATGCTATACAGCGTGGGTGGACTTGACCCGCGGTTTTTTCATTGGGTGAGCCTGTTACTGCATGCCTTAAACTCGATGCTTGTCATTTTGCTGGCCCACAGGTTGCTTGAGGGCGCGCCAAACCGAATCCTTCCTGCTTTTGCGGCAGGCGCCGTTTTCCTGCTCCATACGGCCAATGTCGAGGCCGTATGCTGGATTTCCACTCAAGGAGCCTTGCTCGCCCTCAGCTTGGGCTTAATCTCAATTCTTGTGGGATTGAGCGGAAGAGGCTATATATCGGCGGCAATTGCGGGGATACTTTGCCTTTTAGCCAGCCTCTCATACGAATCGGTCATCGGTTTGCCTGTTTTTTATCTGTTAATTATATATGTCCGAGGGGGCAAAAGAGGGTTGAAAGAGCGCTTTAAGCCCTTGATATCCCTGGCGCTGGCCTTTGCCGTTTTGGTGGCGCTTAGAGAAGTTATAGCGGGACATAATTCATTTATGGGGTTATGGGGCAATTCCTTGTCATATCATCTGAGCGTGATGGCATATGCGTTGATGACGAGTCTTCGCGTAACTTTTTTCCCAAATGTAGTAAAAATAGAATACGTTCCCTATCTGTGGATCAGCCCATTTGAGCCGAGGTCGCTTTTCTATATGGCCGCGAGCGCTGCTGTTATAATCGCGTTCTTTTTGGCCGTTTGGCGACGTTCCCCTTGGTCAATACCGTTTGCCGGCTGGTTTTTATTCTACCTACCCGCATCCAATCTCCTCCCCTATGACGCAATTTTTGCAGACAGGTTTCTGTATATGCCCGACGTCGGCATCGCATTAGCGGCTGGTATATTGATACAAAAATTTGGAAAGAAGGCCGCGCTATTATGCGCCGTCGCCATCCTGTCCTTCGGGCTCTTGTCGCGCGAGAGATCAGAAATCTGGAGTCAGCCCATGAGGCTGTGGGCGATAACCATGAAGGCATACCCGGCCCTCGTCAGGATAAGAGGGACAGAAGCCGATTCTCGGATTGGCCACTTGAAGGCGCGCCTGCTCACCATGAACGGGGTAATACATCTTGATTCCGGCAATGTTCAATTTGCCCTGAATGAATTTACGGAGGCCGTGAAGGCCGATCCGAGCGATTTCGAGCCGCGATTTAACCGGGGAGCGGCGCTTGATAGATTGGGCCGACCGGAAGAAGCGGTAAAGGAATACAGCGCGGCCTCGACCCTCACTCCCCCAACGCCGGAATTGGAATTCGCGCTCTACGACAACCTCGGCAGCGCATTAGCCTCAATGCACAGATACGACGAGGCCATCGCCGAATACAAGTTGGCGCTCGAAAAAAATCCATCGTCATCCGTCACCCATTCAAACCTTGCAACCGCTTTAATAGAGACAGGACGGTATAATGAAGCCGAGGCGGAGCTTATCACCGCCTTGCGTTATACCCCCAACTCTGATGTGGGGATGATAAATCTCGCCTCGCTGTACGTACGCATGGGCAAAACTCAAGAAGCGGTCAGGCTCATGGAAATTGTCGCCGACAGAAGCCCTGATTCCCCCCTTGTGATGAAAAATCTCGCTATAACCTACCTCAAGGCCGGCATGAAGGATAAAGCAAAAATCGCCTTTGAAAGGTTCCTGCAACTTTACCCGGCGGCAAGGGGAACACCTTTACATGAACAGTTCTTGAAGGAGTGGACAGCGGACAGAAGCCAGTAAGAAGAATGATGAGTGAAGAGGCAATTTGTCTATTGTTTTTAATTCATCATTCATCACTCATCATTCATCACTTATTCAAAGACTTTTTCCACCTCGGGTTTATTGAACTTGTATCGGATGTTCATTCCTTGGGGCGGGTCGTCGGGGCGGGAGGGTTTTACTCTGGTGACCCATGTGACTGCGCCCATGATTCTCAGGGGGTTCGGGTCGCCGCCGATAAGTATTTCGATGATCATTTCAGTGCCTACGCTGAACGGTTTCTCCGTGTCCACAAAACCCTCGCCTTTTGAAATATCGTCTTCGTATTCCGTCCTGAACGTCTGGACGTCGGGGTAGCGCACGCGGATTCTCATGGGTGCCGATGTTTTTTTGGGTGTATCCTCCCTGGGGGTTGGGAGTGTGCTTGCGACGGCCTCGGCCTGCCCTGTGTCCGCCTCGGCGATGACTTCAGCCTCTTCAAGCGCTTCTTCTTGTGATCCCTTACGGCGCGGCGCCTCTTTTCCTTTTTTAGGCGGCTCGATGTAGTTCTGGATGGTTATTTGCTGTTCCTGGCCAGTGTCGGCGTCCCGCGCGGAGACGTGGAGGATGCCGTCGAGGTCAATGCGGAACGTCACCTCGATCTTCGGGACCATTTTCTTCGCTTTCCGGATGCCCGTGAGGGCAAACGATCCCATGAGGGAGTTTTCGCTGGCCTTTCTCGATTCGCCCTGCCGCACGTGAATGGTGACCTTTTCCTGATCGTCCGCCACTGTGGTGAATGTCTGCATGATGCTAGCGGGGACGGTTGTGTTTTTCGGCAAAAGTTTTGAGAAGATGTCGCCGAACGAATCAATGCCGAGGGAGAGCGGTGTGACATCGAGGAGCAATGTCTGCTCCTCGACCCGCTCGAGAGAATTTGCCAGCAAGGCCGCCCCGGTGGCGATCGCCTCGTCCGGGTTGACATCCTTTCGCGGCTCCTTTCCGAAAAAATCTTTTACCGCGTTGTAAACCAGCGGCATGCGGGTCATACCGCCGACGAGGATGATGTCGTCCAATTGTTCCTTGGTCAGGCCCGATTCACCGAGAACACGCTCGCAGACCGACGCGCATTTTTTCACAAGGTCGCCAACCAGGTTCTCCATTTTTTCTTTAGACAGGGTGATGTCCATGTCAGAGTCTTCGGTGATTGCGTTAAGGATAATGCGACTGCCATCTTGGGTGGAAAGCTCTATTTTGGCGCGTTCGGCGGCGTCCTTCAGCCGCTGCAACGCTATTTTATCCACGCTCAGGTCTATATCATTAGTGCGCTTGAACTCGCCAACCAGATAATCCACGATGCGCAGGTCAAAATCCTCGCCGCCGAGAAAGGTGTCGCCGTGAGTTGCGATGACTTCGTAGACACCGTTGGCGATTTCGAGGATTGAAATATCGAAAGTGCCGCCGCCGAGGTCGAATATGGCGATGCGCTTATCCAGCTCCTTGCCGAAACCGTAGGCAAGCGCCGCCGCAGTCGGCTCGTTTACGAGCCGTAAAACGTTAAGTCCGGCCCGCTCGCCCGCCTCCTTCGTCTGCTTGCGCTGGTTGTCGTTGAAGTATGCAGGGACGGTGATGATGGCGTCCCGGATGTCGGGGCCGAGGTGATTTGCGGCGATTTCCCGCAAGGTGCTCAGATAAACACTTGATATATCCATCGGGGTGAGCAGGCGATCCTCGATCCGGATCGCCACGCCGCCGTCGGGCGCAGCCTCGATGCGGAAGGCCGATGTGTTAATGGCATGCGCTATCTGCTCCGACTCGAATGGCCTTCCAATCAGGCGTTTAATCGCAAAAACGGTATGGAACGGGTTGGTGATGGCCTGCGCCTTTGCCGGCCTGCCGACGATGTATTTCTCACCTTCTAACGTGAGATAGCTCGGCATGGTCCTGAATCCGCGCTCATCAGCCAACACCATCGGCTTCCCGTCAGCAACCGTTGCCACGCAACAGTTTGTAGTGCCCAGGTCTATCCCTATTATCTTACCCATTAACTCAGTTCTCCGCGCGGCTGCGTGTGACCATCCAAGTGGCGCCGCTTGCCGGCAAGTGGCGTCAATAATGGATCAGAATTCTATCTCGGCCAGCGGTTTTACCTTGACCCCGTTTTCTTCAAGAAGTTTCCTTGCTTTTTCATTGAACGGATCGAACGAATGAGCCAGTTTCAGTTTGATTACGGCCTCATGTTTGTCCCCGATCTCGAGGGCTTTTTCGGCCTCATTGAGAATTTCATCCGCTCTCTCGATTTTCTCGGGGAATTGCTTTGCGAATATATTTCGTGTCTGATAAAGGCGTTTTGCCTCTTCGCTTAGTTCCGGGATATTGGGGACGCTGCCCCAGTTGCCGACCGAAACATCGTATTCGACGCGCGAATCAAAGTCCCGGAGGGTTTTATAGGCGCGATTTATTTTTCCGAAAATGTCCTCGATCTGGGGCCTCAAATCGGGAGGAAGTCGTTTATGATGGCGGTCTGGATGGAAGTTCAAGCTGAGTTTGTGATAAGCGTTTCGGATGGATTCGGGGCTTGCGGTGTAGCTGATTCCCAACAGGTCATAGTGATTGCGGTTGGCCCGCTTGGCGTAGAACAATTTGATTTTCCTTTTAAGCTCGACGAGTTCCGTAGGGGAGAGTTCCCCCATTTCCTTTGCGGCCCTGCGAATGGCGTCTTTCAAAAATTCGGTTTTTTTCTGGGGCTGGGGTGTCGGGGCCGGTTCTTCTTTTTCACCTTCGCCGAATTCGGCCAGTTCCGGCTCGTCCGCTTGGCCCCGCTTATCAATGCGGGCGATATAGTTTTCGATCGTGGCGCGTTTTTGGGGGGTCAGATCAATAAATTGCACGCCTATGCCCGATTGAGAAGGGTCAACGTCAGGCCGCGGCTCCTGCACATGCACCACTTCGCCGGTAAGTTCAACGACCTCGTCCGAGATCGGGAAAACCATAATAAACTTGACTTTTGAGCGTAGGGGATAGGTTTTTCTGGTGTTTACGAACAAGCCGCCCTTGCTGATGTTCGAGGTATATTCTTTCTCAAGCGCTTCGGGGGTTGCGAAGCGTATTTTTACACGGGCCTCCTGCCGCTCTGCTTCGCGGCGATCCTTATGGGGATCGTTGTCCATCTACATATATAAATCCAGGCATTAGGTCTTAGGCGTTAGGCTAAATTGAATCATATTCCCATTCTCAAGTCTAAGGCCGAATGCCTTCATCGCCATGCCCCTCAGGCGCTTTGCAAGCCACGCTCCACGAACTGTTTGCCCTTGCTGGTTAGAGAGTATTTTACGCTCCGCCCTCTTTGAGATTTGGTGACGAAACCGGTGCGGCATGCGTGATTCAGCACCTGGTTGATGTTTCCAGCGGGGTCAGCGCTCGCGGCGTCATAGCAGGATTTGATTTTGCCTGTGCCGAATTCCGCCATGCCGCGGCGAACCTGCAAAAAGTAGCCGAAAACCATGATCTTTTCATGATGGGTTCGAGGATTCAGCGTTTCGTAAAAACGCTTCAGGGAATCCTCGCTCTGGTCGCCCTCGAGGAGCACCGCCGGCGCTTCTTCATCCTCGATATCCTCGTCCGTCACAACCGCCAGCTCCCGCACCACCTCCGGCGCCTGCGTCTTCTTCATCTCCTCGTTGACTCTTTCCAACAGAGGAACGGGGGGAGGAATGGTTTCATCCTCGTTTGCCACACCTCCCATATCAAATCCCTCTGGGGGGATATAAGGGGTTTTGATGACCTCCTGATCGCGGGGGAGAGTTGGAGCAGGCATAACGCGGTTATTCGCGTTGCGGTCTTTGGGGCCTCTATACCGGTCTCGTCCTCGCCTGTCCTTTTTATCGAACCGCCGCTCGTCTCTCCGTGGTTCCTTTTCTCTATCCCTTTCCCTTTCCTTTTCCCTCTCATGTACAGGTTCGGGTTCATGTCTCTGTGGTACGGGGGCGCGCGTTTCTTCAATGCGTTGGGGTGGTTTCTGAACAATTTCGGCAGCCGGGATTTTATCCAGGAGTTGTTGAAATTTCGGAAGAAACCTGCCCTCATAGCGGTTTAGGGTTCTTTCCACGAAACTCCGCTCGCCCTCCACTTCAAACTCGAAATTGCCTATACGGATGTGGAACCGGTAACAAATATCTGTCATTTAGTTCTCCCTGTATAAAGGTGAATGATGAGTAGTGATTGAGGCATTAGGCCTTAAGCCTTAGAGATTAGGCTAAATTGACCTATATTCCCAATCTGAAGGCCTGAGGCCTTCTTCATTCATCATTCATCGTTTCCTCTGAGATTAACACCGTCGCGTCGCGGCTGCAATTGGGTGAGGCGCAGGGTGGTTGAAGATTGGCGCGGCTTGGTCTAATCTGAACGGGTCTTGAGATCGTTTATAACAGGCATAAACGGCTTTGTGGGGGTTCATCTCACCAGGGCGCTCATAGAGCGCGGTGACCTGGTGTGCGGGATTTACCATCCCGACACCAGCGCAGGGGAGCTTCAACGCGCCTGTCCCCGCGCGCGGATAAGCGCCGTGGATATTCTGGATGAGAGATGTCTTCGGGACTTCCTGAAGCGCGTGCGGCCCGATCGCATATATCACCTTGCTGCGCAGAGCCATGTGCCGACAAGCTGGAAAAATCCCACGGATACTTTCCGGGTCAACGTGATCGGAACCCTGAATCTCATAGAAGCGGCGGGCCGCAGGAAGAATCCACCGCGCATGCTTCTCGTCAGCTCGGGCGATGTTTACGGAAACGCCGCCGCCGTTAAGGGGCCGATAAAGGAAACCTCGCCTATAAATCCGCTGAATCCGTATGCCGCGAGCAAGGCCGCCGCCGAGTGGATGGGCAGGATACTCGCCGCCAAAAAAAATATCCCGCTTGTGTGCGTCCGACCATTCAACCACATCGGGCCGGGCCAGGCGCCCTCGTTCGTCGCTTCCGACTTTGCAAGGCAGATTGCGCTCATCGAGGCGAAGCGACAAAAACCGGACATCCTGGTTGGAAATCTGGAAGCGCAAAAGAATTTTACCGACGTGCGCGACATGGTCCGGGCCTATATCCTCGCCCTCGAAAAGGCTCGCGCCGGAAAAGTCTACAACCTTTGTTCCTCAAAATCATACGCCATCCGGGAAATATTGGATATTTTGATCTCACTAAGCACGGTCAAGCCGAGGGTCGTTCAGGAAGGATCGCGCCTGCGCTCCTCATGGTCAAATGTCATCAAGGCCAACTCATCGCTCTTCACAGACCTGACCGGCTGGAAACCGCGCTACTCGATCCGGCAAACCCTTGAAGACATTCTGGATTATTGGCGAGAGAGGGTGCGCAGTGATGAATGATGAGTGATGAATGAAGAGGTCAAATACATTCTTCATCTTAATTCATCACTCATTACTTATCACTCATCATTCCCTGTTTTGTGTCCTTGTGGCAAAAGTTAAGCGATTATTGTAATATTGTTCAAGAAAAGCTGATTTGAGGAGTAGTCAGGATGGCGGGGAAAAATGTGTCGTTGACGATTCGGCTCGATCCTGAGGAGAAGATGCGCATCAAGAGGTGGGCCATCGAAGCGGGGCAGAGTGTTTCTGAATATGTCATGGCGGCGGTTCGGGAACGGCTCAAGCGGGACGAAACGCCTCCGGAACAACTCTCAGACCTCGAATTGCTCGAAGGCGCTCTCACCAAGATCACCGGCTCCTCATCCAAAACGGAAAGCCGCAACATTGCCGACGATAAATCCCTCATGGACCTCATCGGCGATTACGTTGATAAAGATAAAACTTAAGGCAATGAGCGAGCGAAAAGTCGAATTATGCGTCGTCTGCGCATGGCGAGAGCATTGCAAGAAAAAATACTCCATATCAAAAGACCCCTTCCCACGCTGCCCGGATTTTTCAAGAGATGTAACGATAAAAGACGACTCGGACAGGAAGAAAAAAATAATAAGTGATAAGTGATGAGTTAAGATTGAACATTTGCCGGAATCAAGGAACAATTGCTGAAAATCCAGAACCGTTATGAGAAGATAGTCAAGCCTATCGAGTGGAAATTTGCAAGAAAAGATAGTTATTTTGCTGAAGAGGGTGTGCGCAAGCGCCAAAGCATTGCAAGGGAGATTATCACGAGGGGAATGCTTATAAATTGTGAAGTGCTCATATAACCTGGGATGACAAATCCACGCAGCTCATCCCCGCGGAAGAACTCAAGCACGTACCTCAGCACACCATATAAAAGGAACATTGCCCACGTCGGCTGGCCCTCGCGGGTCTTTCTACGCTGTAAAACGGTGACAATGCCTGCGATAGCCAGGGCGCCGATCATCTCGTATATCGGAGACGGATGCACCTTCACCCCCGCAATCTCCGCCGGCAACATGGGGCTGACGGGGTAGCGGATGCCCCATGGCAGGTCCGTGGGACACCCATAACAACAGCCGCTCATCAGGCACCCCAGCCTGCCCACGGCAAGACCCACCACAAGCGGCGCGGACATTATGTCGCTGATGCGATAGAATGACATATCCCGGCGCCGGGCATAACCCCAGATCATCGCAACCACCAGAATCACCCCACCATACCAAACCAGACCGCCCTCCCGGAGGTTCAACATCCTCAATGGATGACCCGAAAATTCCCTCCAGGTGGTGATGATGTAGAGAAGCCTCGCTCCAATGACTCCACCCACCAGAGCTATCAGGCAAATGTTGTAAAAATCGTCCAGGTTTTCACCGTTGCGTTTCGCCTCCTGAAAAACCCATCCGAAGGCTATAACGAAGGCCAGCGCCATCGTCAAGCCGTAGGTGTAGATTGCAAAATCGCCTATTTTAAAAAGAATCGGATGCATAGAAATTATCAGGCTGTAGGCTATAGGCCAAAGAAGAGGAATCCGTTTTCCTTGAGCCTACTGCCTAAAGCCTACAGCTCACGGCCTGCTTTTTTATTTGAGATTAGGCTTCATCCCCTTTATCATCTCCAGGTTTCGTATAAGTACCTGATTCTCCTTGTTGAGGTCAAGAGAGAGTGCTTCATACCAAGGGTTGTAACCTTCCTCGTCGGTGTAAACCATCAGCACAAGCTCTTGCTGTGGCGCAAAAGAAATTCTGAATTGGCCATTGGGTCGTGTTTCGGCCATTGCCAGGTCCTGGCGGGTGGGCCTGTATTTGATCTTGGCCCAAGCCTTCATGGGTTTGCCCGTATCTTTATCAACGACCTTGCCCGTTATTATGACGATTTTCTTGGGCTGAAAGACTGTAGGCAGCGGCAGCTCGATTATGTCGTTTTTCCCCCTCCCGCCTTCCCGGCTGGTGCTTAAGTAGACGACGTCGCCGGAGCCGGGGATCGAGAAGTAGGTATCATTTCCGGGGCTGTTGACTTTATCGCCCAGGTTTTCCGGCTCGCTCCATTCCCCGTTCTGGAAGCGTGAGCGGAAAATGTCCGCGCCGCCGTATCCACCGTGACCGTTAGAGCTGAAATAAAGGGTCACGCCGTCGGGCGCAATAAACACAAATCCTTCCCAATCGGGGGTGTTGACCGGCTCGCCGAGGTTTTTCGGGGCGCCCCATTTGCCGTCCGGGCCGAGCTGGCTGAACCAGATGTCCATTCCTCCCACGCCTCCCGGCCTGTCGCTGACGAAATATAATGTCTTGCCGTCCGCCGAGAGGGATGCGTTGGCGTCGTTGTACGGCGTATTTATGGGAGGCCCCAGATTTTGTGGTTCCGTCCATTTTCCGTTCACAAGATGGCTCACGTAAATATCGTTTTTCCCGAGGCCGCCGGGGCGGGCGTCCGAGGTCAGGTAGAGGGACTTCTCGTCCTGGCTGAAAGTGTCTATGCCCTCGTCGGAGGGGGTATTCAAGGGGGCGCCGAGGTTTACGGGCGCAGACCATAGCCCCGTGATTTTCCTGGTTTTCCAGATGTCTTGGCCCCCAACCCCGCCCTTCCTATCGGATGTGAAATACATCACCTTGCCGTTGGCGCTTATGACCGGCCCGAACTCATTGTCCGATGTGTTTATCATTTCATTTAGTGGGCCGAGCTTGACGATCTTCCGCATCATCTTCTGCTCGATCTTCTTGCACCCGGCGAATGTCATGAGAATCGCCGCCGCCATAGCCAGAACAAGAGATTTTTTGTTCATAATCTTCTCTCCGCGAGATGCGCATAGACAAGGGGTTTAAACCCCTTGTCTGTTTCTATTGCCGAAAAAGCGCCGCCGCGTCAATTCTTTACGCCTCGAGTATAAACTGTGTGAGGTTCTCAAGCTCCTTCCCGCCGTTGAACAGGAACAGGTCGTTGCGGTTGACGAGGTTTTGTATGGTCAGCTTGAACTGTTTGTAGAGTATCACGTCGCTTTTAGCGAGGAAAAGCGCCATGCCCTCCTGACCCACTTTCGACGGATTGCCGTGCACGGTATCGCCCCAGATGATACAGATGGCGACGCCGTCCAGGCCCGGGTCGTTGGCCGCCTCAAGCTCCCTGGTGAGCGATTCGAGTATGGATTTGCCGTATTTATCGAGCACGCTGGCAACGTGGCCGTTCCGGTCGTCGCCGAAAATATAGGCGGGTTTTGCAACTATGAACATAACCCCCATATACCGGTTATCGGTGCCGCACTTGGCCGGGTTTTTCCAGAAACCCGCCCCACCCACCGTGCTCTCCTGTGTGTTCAGAGGGCGGAGAACCTCCGGCTTGTACACCTTTGTGATTTCATCAAGCACCTTCGCGAGGCTCGATCCGTGTTTCTGGGCCAGGGATGTGCCCTTGGGAGTCGAATAGTCCCCGACGGGGGTGAGGTTGGCCTCGAACCCCGCCAGCGCCATGCTGGAAAATATAAGCGTTGCCAATATTATTCGGAAGGTGGACTTCGCGCTCGAGCGATTCATGCCGCTTCTCCTCCTGTGCTTTTCGTCTGCTCTTTAAATAATATATTCAAGAATATCGGACAAATTCCAATTTCTCAACTATAAGTCCTTTTAATTCTCAAGCAGGGGATAAGAACTTTATCTCCTTGACGAAACCTGATAATGAATTATAATTGAAAAAACCGCATTTGGCGACAAATAGGAGGTAACATGAGAACTAGAGCTAAGGGTGTGGCGTTGTTTACCGTTCTGGTGGCTGCCGGGCTGGTGCTTGGAATAATGAATCGCGGCTTTACTAAAGTGCAGCCCGCCGCCGAGCCGGAGCCGCTTTTCAAGACCGATAAGTACTCAATGCTTATCCACTACATGCACGAAATATACGAGCATTACACCGTGGCAGGCAAACTGGTGAAACAGGGCGACATCCCAAACGCCATTGTTCACCTCAAGGCGCTCGAATATTACATCAACCTCATCCCGAACGGCATCCCCGAAAAAGACAAGCAAGGAAAGCCCATAAACAAACAACTGTATCTCAAGAATTTCGATGAGCTGAAGAAATTCACGGTCGCTGTTCGCAAATCCCTCGAATCGGGGGAATACTCCAGGGGCAAGCCACTGCCTCCACCCGACGTCGTCACAAAAACATGCGACGATTGTCACAAGAACCAGAAAATCCCCGCCCCCTGGTAAAGACATCGCCAGCAAGTGATGAGTGATGAATGAAGAAAATGATGAATGATGAATGATGGATAAAGAGGGATCTCATTCTTAAGTCATCACTCATCATTTTTTCCTTGTGGGATGCCCTGAATGCAGCTCAACGACAAAAGCATAGAAGAACTCGCTCTCGAGCTTAACCAGATACCGCTTTTCGGCGACTTGGAGCCGCGGGCGTTGCTCAGGCGCGTTCCGTTTTTCGACGGAGTCCCCGATGAAGCGCTGGATAAAATCGTCCAATCGGTCGTTTTAAGAACCTTTGGAGAGGGGAAGACGATATGCAGACAGGGTGAATATGAGGAAACCTTTTACCTGATGCTGCAGGGCAAGGTCGAGGTCAGCATAATGACCCAGGAAAACCCTCATATATCCCTGGCAACGTTCGGTAAGGGGGATTTTTTTGGAGAACTGGGGCCACTCACAGGAAACCCCCGCACAGCCACCATCACCGCCATCGAGCGAACCACCCTCCTGGAAATACAGCGGGAAGCCTTCCTTTTTCTGCACAAAACGGCGCCGGCAATCAAGAAAAAGATTGATGAGGTCTATCTCGGGAGGACCCTCTCAACCCATTTAAGGCGCGTAAACATCTTCACTCATCTGCCTGAGGAGGTTTTAAACCGGCTGAGGGAAAAAGTGGAGCTGCTGGAGTTCGACAGGGGAGAGGTGATAATTCGTCAGGGGGACGCCGGGGACAGCCTTTACATAATCCGTTCGGGGTTCGTCAAGGTGAGCGTTGGGGAGGGCGAGAAGGAGCGGGTTTTCGCTTATCTGAAGGATGGAAATTATTTTGGGGAGATGAGCCTTCTGAGGGGCGGGCCGCGAACGGCTAACGTCACCGCTGTAACGAGGGTTGAAGCGGTTCGGATCGGGGTAAAGGTTTTTCAGGACATCATGAACGAGTTCCCCGACGTGCGGGCGCGAATCGAGCAGGACGTGGCGCAGCGGGACGAAAAGACCCAGGAGCTGACCAACGACGACGAGAAAGCGCGCGCCATGAAATTCGTGGTCAACATTGGGATGGCCCAGGCCGCTAAGGTGCTGGTCATTGATCTAGACAAATGCATCCGGTGCCATTGCTGTGTGAGAGCTTGCGCTTACTCTCACGATGGGTTTTCCCATCTTGAGCGCCGCGGACACCGCTTCCGCAACATCCTCCTGCCCACCACCTGCATGCATTGCACCGACCCGGAGTGCATGCTGTGCCCTCACGGCGGCATTTACCGCGACAAGGACGGAGAAATACATCATACCGTGCAGTGCATCCATTGCGGCGCATGCGCCCGTCGCTGCCCTTATGGCAATATCCTCGTGGTGGAACCGGAAATAGAAAAACGGCTTTACAAGGGCTTCTGGGAGCGTGGCCGGGAAATCATCGCAGGCAGGGGCCAGCCGGAAGGTGAGAAGGAAAAGCCGAAACGCCGCGTGGTCAAATGCGATATGTGTGCGGACCAGACCAATATACATTGCATATACAACTGCCCGGTAAACGCATGCCGTCTGATCACCCCCGATGAATTCCTTACGTTTTCCGGCGGGTAAAGGATTCTAAAAAGTGGACCGGGATCGTAAATGAAATACGAAAGATGGTCAAAATACCTGGCGGGAATAACGGCGCTGCTTGTCATGGTGGGGCCTATTATATATCGCGTCATCCCTGAAGGGGCTCGCAATCCCAAGGGGAATTTGGGGCTGTTCATGGGTGGGGTGGCGCTGGTGTTGATATTATACGCGGGATTTTACTCGGTGCGGCGCGCAAGACTCTGGCTCCGATGGGGAAAAATCGAGTACTGGCTGTCTCTTCACACATACCTCGGCATCCTGGCAGTGTTATTCGTGCTTCTTCATGCCGACTGGCGCTTCAGGCCCGGCGCGGCCACGGCGGCCCTTGTCCTGTTAATTCTCGTCACTATCTCCGGGGTGGTCGGCTGGGCCATTTATCTTGTGATTCCCGGCAGAATATCGAGTGAGGCGGAAGAGGTCGTAACCCCCGAAGAAACTTATTTCAAGTTGGAAAAAGTGCAGGGAGAGATAGATAAGCTCGAGCGGCGAAGAGCAAAGCAGGATGGAGATAAAGCCGCGGAAACCGATGAAGAGCTGCGCCTGCTGGCGGAAAAAATTGCGCTCCTGGAAAAGGAGCTTAAGAACGAATTCAGGCAGGAAGCGGCACTTGGAACATGGCTTTACATACATATTCCATTGAGCGCCGCGCTCATCGTCGTTGCGTGCGTCCATGCATTTATGACTCTTTATTTATAGAGAAAAGGTTGCGCCCTGTGAGGGAAAAGAAAAGATGGCACAGCGAGTTACAAGGGAAATGATGCGGCGCGGCTGGCGCCGCGAGGGACTGAGGACCCGTCTCGGCCTGGTCGGCGGGCTATACGCGGGGCTTTTGCTAAGCCTGTACGCCTTTGGCGGCGGCCGGCATATCTTCATGGAAAAACCCCTCAGCCTGAATCACAGGGGCCTCGAATCAAACTGCGGCAACTGCCACCACGCCTTCCAGAAGGTCTCCGACGAGAAATGCGCTAAAAATTGCCATGCCAAGAATTACCTTTGGTCGGAGTCTGTGGAGTACCGCGCGCGGCAGGCGGGTTTGCCATACCCGAAAGAAGTTCATTATTTCGCGGGTAAATTTGACAAGAAGAAAGACTGCCTGTCATGTCATCCGGCGGAATGCCACACGCGGGACCTCAAAAAGGAGCCGCCGACCCCCATGCCGACCTACGGGGCGCAGTGCCAGGCCGCAAACAGGGAAAACCTCGTTTTGCCTCAACCCCTAACCGAGGCCACCTGCAAGAATTGCCACAAGGAATGCGCCCGCTCCACCCGCTGCTATCACTGCCATCAGGAACATCTCGACGGATTGCCGATCACGCTGAACCGCCCCGCCGACGTCTTTCCCAAGACCAACGCCGCGCCTCTGGCCCTGATGACGCCGCGAGGGAACCTGCTGAACATCAAATGGACCGATCAGACCGTTGCAAACTTCGAGCTTATACGCGGGCGAATGAATGAAAAAAACTGCAT
>Ga0209777_10003594_pt1 | contig 19050 bp, 17 predicted proteins | sample FrelakmetHBP12HB_FD_187147 | JGI IMG/M metagenome (GOLD analysis project Ga0209777, IMG submission 187147) | Freshwater lake sediment microbial communities from the University of Notre Dame, USA, for methane emissions studies -HBP12 HB (SPAdes)... | ecosystem: Environmental > Aquatic >...
ATTATAGACCAATTATCATTTCAAGGCGTTTGGCAATAATTTAAACGCCATTTTGGTCGTAATCATATAAGATATAAATCCGCACAAACCATATGAATACCAAAAAGGGAATCTGATTATATGCAATATACGGAAGGGCAGCTCGGCAGGGTCTTTGTCGTGAGGATCGATGATGGCGAAGATATGTTGATCTCGCTGCGCAAGTTCATCGATGACAAAAGTATCCGAGCCGGTTCTATCCTCTTCCTTGGTGCCCTGATGAACGGAAGAATGGTAACCGGTCCCGAAGAGCCGGTAATACCTCCTGTTCCCCACTTTGTAATGTTTGAGGGGGGTTGGGAAGTTTTTGGTATAGGAACTATCTATTCGGGGGAAGGTGGCCCGCACATTCATTATCATGCTTCAGTTGGCCGATCCGGGCATGCCCTCACCGGTTGCATCAGGGAACAAGCGATAACGTATCTTATTGTTGAAGCGGTTATTTTGGAATTTATCGGTCTTTCCGCACGACGGGAATTTGATAAAAAGACCCAAGTTCATCTTCCGGTACTGGGAAAAGAAGAGGATACATCCTCTCCAGGCACTATCGATGAAGGGGATTCAAGTGAATCCGGTGAAGAATTCCCACAGGACGAAGAACAGACGGACGATCTGCCAGATGGACTTGCGGATATCATCCGGGACCTGACTGGCAGATCTTCATTATGAAGAATATCTTTGCTCATCAGAATATTCACTAATCCATTCAATCTTTATGACACATCAGCCAGGATTTCTTCCCCTGTCAGACATTGAGAGAAATAAGCTTGGCATCCGGCAATTTGATATCATCCTGGTGACAGGTGATGCGTATGTTGATCATCCCTCCTTTGGGACTGCACTGATCGGCAGGGTCCTATGGGATGCCGGCTTTACGGTTGGAATCATTTCCCAGCCCGACTGGATCACTGCTACTGATTTCACGGTGCTTGGAAAACCGCGACTGTTCTTCGGTATATCATCGGGAAATGTTGACTCCATGGTAAATAATTTCACTCCCAATCTTAAACGCCGGAGTGATGATGTCTATTCTCCAGGTGGGATCCCCAAACGACCTGATCGGGCGACTATTGTCTACACCAACCGGGTACACGAACTGTTTCCTGACACTCCGATTATCATCGGGGGCATCGAGGCAAGCCTGAGAAGGTTCTCCCATTACGATTACTGGCAGAATCGCGTACGGCAATCTATCCTTGCCGATGCCCCGGCAGATCTCCTCATATTCGGAATGGGGGAGAGGCAGGTTGTCGAGATAGCCCGGCGGCTTGCTTCCGGTGAAACCATTTCTTCATTGCGGGATATCCGTGGAACAGCATTCGGGATGGAAATAACGGAGTGGTTTAGTAAAAGGGCGGAGGGGATTATTGAACTCCCCGGATTTACCGAAGTTGCACAGGATAAAATATCATACGCCCGTGCGTTTGCCCTGCATTACTACGAACAGGATCCTGTACGGGGCAGGACAATAGCACAACCTCACCCGAAGACTGTTGTAATCCAGAATCCCCCGGCGTTGCCGTTGTCTACTGAAGAACTCGATCATATCTACGATCTGCCTTACTCGCGCCGTGCTCACCCGTCCTATACAGAAAGAGTCCCTGCTCTTGAACCTGTACAGTTCTCTGTAACGAGTCACCGGGGATGTTTTGGTGCCTGCTCGTTCTGCGCTTTAACCCATCACCAGGGCAGGATCATCCAGAGCCGCAGCAAAGCATCGATCATCCGTGAAGTAACCAAAATGACGCTGATGTCTGAATTCAAGGGTATCGTGCAGGACGTCGGTGGTCCGACAGCGAACATGTACTGCCTTTCCTGTTCTCTCTGGGAAAAATATGGGGCATGTCGGGATAAACACTGCAGCCCCTCATGTAAAAACCTGAATACGAGTCACTACTGTCAGATAGACCTCCTCAAAAAACTCCGTGAAATTCCGGGTGTGAAAAAGGTCTTTATTGGTTCCGGCATCCGTTATGACCTCTCCTTGGTGGACGATTCCGGCTACCTTGAAATGATATGTGATCATCACGTTTCCGGACATCTCAAGGTCGCTCCCGAACATGTGATAAAAAAGGTTACGGAAACAATGAATAAACCCGGACGAGAAATTTTTGATCGGTTCTGCGAACGTTTCGAAACATTGCAGCAGGGAAAAAAGAAACGCCAGTATCTGCTCCCGTACTTTATATCGGGACATCCCGGCTGTTCCATCAACGATATGGTTGAGCTTGCAATCTATATCCGTGACCACCAGCTTTACACTGAACAGGTGCAGGACTTCACACCCACACCCATGAGTGTTTCAACCAGTATGTATTATACAGGTCTCAATCCATTCACGCTTGAGCCGGTTCATGTACCGAAAGGGGTTGAAAAGAAGATACAGCGGGCGTTGATGCAGTACCGTGATCCAGACAACAGGAGATTAGTTATTGAAGGACTCACCACCGTGGGAAGAACCGATCTCATTGGTAACGGAAGGCAGTTCCTGATACCTGCCATTGACCTGGGGACAAATAAATACGCCTTAAAACACAGCAGAACCAAAAAATAATGTGATCTAAAAACATTTAGTCTCCCTAAAAAAATTGGCTCTTTGCTGTTTTTGAGTAGGTAATGTATGTATTGAGAGGATTGCAAAGATGGGAGGCTGATGCCCCCATTCCTCCGAATACGATGAACATCGCCGCCCCCAAAGGGACGCCCCCGCGGCGGTTCGAGTGCAGATTTTAGAGCATGATTCACAAAAACCTGCTTCGCCCAGCGATGCCCAGACGAGGCGGTCGAGCGACCCCATCAGGAGAGGACACATCAAAAACGAAATTTAATAACTATCCAACTCACACGAATTGACGCTGAGCCAAAAAATTCATTTCCTCCCATATTCATCATCAAATCTGACAATGTCATCCTCTTCAAGGTATTCTCCAAGTTGGACCTCTATCACTTCAAGCGGTATAATGCCCGGATTCTTTAAACGATGCCTCATACCACTGCGGACAAACGTGCTTTCACCCTGCCTGAGTAACCGGGCTTCTCCATTCAGTTCGACTTCCGCAGTCCCGCTTACCACAACCCAGTGTTCACTTCTGTGATGGTGCAGTTGAAGGGAGAGTTTCTGGCCAGGTTTGACACTAACGCGTTTGATTTTATAGATTTCAGTTTCTTCAAGAACCGTATAAGAACCCCACGGGCGGTGCACCTGCCGGTGGAATTTTGTGACCGGATCACCGCGCTCATTATACCGGTTGACAAGCTGTTTTACCTGCTCTGTATGCCGGTTGTCGCATATAAGGAGTGCATCGGATGTGTCAACAACAATAAGGTCATGAACTCCAATCAGTCCTACATGTTTTCCCGGGGCCTGCACAAAATTATTTGTTGCTGAAAAATACTCCGCGTTACCAACATTTCCCTCACTATCATGCAGCTCAATGTCGTAAAGGGCTTTGAATGTACCCAGATCACTCCACTCGGTTTCAAGAGTCACAACAGCAACCTTTTTTGAGTGTTCCAGCAGCCCGTAATCGATGGAGATTGATTCAAGCTTCTTATAATCCGCAACGTGTCCGTCGGCGAATGCATTGAACAGATCCGGACGATATTTTTTCAGTTCCTGAAAAAAAGAGTCAGTAGAGAGGAGAAATATCCCGCTGTTCCAGAGATATCCCTTCCGGACATATTCTTTTGCTGTTTTTTCATCAGGTTTCTCTTTGAATTCGTCAACAACAGATCCCGGAGAAAGTGTTTTTCCCGGTTTGATATACCCATAGCCGGTCTGGGGGGAGGTTGGTTTTATACCGAACGTGACAAGGTTTTTTCTGGACAGTGGTTCTGCAGATCGGATCTGATCGAGTGCGGTATCCCCCAGAATGTGATCACTGGGGAATACAACTGCTGTGGCAGAGGAACAAATTGTCCGGATTCTCTGCATAGCCCATGCGATGGCTGGCAACGTGTTTTTCCCTTCAGGTTCTGCAAGAAGATGATCATCAGAAATGGTGTATCCAATCTCCTCAATCTGGTTACGAACGAGATACTGGTGGATTTCGCTGGTCACCACAAATATCCCGTCGGGATCTGAGACTTGGGTTGCCCGTTCGTACGTCTTTTGAAAAAGCGAATGACCGTCCAGCGGGATGAACTGCTTGGGATAATGCTCTCGCGAGAGTGGCCAAAGTCTCGTCCCGACACCTCCAGCAAGAATAATGGATTTCATGATGTATCCTTAATCCCGAACAGGTTTTTAATCATCCCACCTTTCAGAGATCTATCACATAATTCTGTCCGGAGTCACTATTTAGAGGATTCGATACCGCACATTATGGTAAATTGGACACTGTATGATTAAAAGAAGGGTAGATAAAGTAAATGCATGAAGGAATTATACTCTCTCTTTTGATGACGCCATTTTTCGTTTGGATTTTACTTTGCTCACTCCCTTTGTCTCACAAGGTATGCATCGCTCCATCTTCTCGTCAAAGATACGGTAGGAGTTCGCGAGCACCGATGAGTTGGAGATCATGCCGGCAAGTAGGATAACCTCAAGGATCTCTTCCCGGCTCGCACCCATTTTGAAAGCTGCCTGCATGTGGTATCCTGTGCAGTGTGGACATTTGAGTGCTGCTCCCACGGCCAGGCTGATTAGTTCGACATATTTTGGATCGAGCGGGCTGGTCTGAGCCACCGTACCCTTGTAGAGAAGATGGGAAATGAGTACCTCGGGGCGTTCCCCCATCCGCTTGAAAATAAGGGGTACACGCCCATATTCCACTTCAATCTCCCTCATCCATGTATCGGCAGTGACATCCGCGCCTTGCTTTACAATGAGTGCGAGTTTCTCCTCGAACTGGTCCTTTGTTGATTGTGCTGATACCTTTTTTGCCATCATATCACCGTATTCGTTTCTGAGAAGGGCAGGATTTTAATAAGGATATAGTCCCGCATCCGCGAGGGAACAACTTCTGATATATCGCCGAGTGTGATCCCGTCCTCGATCTCAATTTTCCTCAGGTCACCGGCAAACGTATCATAGGGTAGCTTAACCCGAAGCCCGGCCATCTGTACCGTGAGAGGAGTCGGCGAGGTGACACCATGGATGGCGGGCACCTTTTCTTTAATTAAACCCATAAGTCTCGCAGGAGAAACAGAGAGCGGGTCTTTCTGGATTTCTTCACGCTTTTTTTCAAGAACCCGTGTGATCTCGGTAACGATTTCATCGAGCTTACCAATTTCATCGGCCTCTTTCGTCCGGCGCATGAACCTTCCAACATTGCCGATATATCCGTCGACCGGTGGATCGATAATCTTTTTGAGGGTCTCTTTATCAGGGCCCCCGCAGAGCACGATAGGTACCTCAATACCTCTTCGGAGAGTGGGCATTTTGTATTCAATACAGGTTTCAAAATTACCCATAAGATATACTGCAATATCGTGTTCGTTGATGACATCCCGTTCCTCATCATTTAAGCCGGCGATCCTTTTTCCCGGGCCGCGTGCGAGACTGACCATGTTGCTCTTGGCCCCGATCCGCCGCACATATTCCGCAATATCGCAGGAGGGATGGGGCAGGTGGTGAATCTCAAGGCTCATACTGACTATTGCAATCTCTGTGCCGACGAGAGGAGTATCGGTCACTTCCCCGAAAAGCGGTTTTGCTATCTGGCGGATAAGTTCGATATCGTCACGGGGAACAAAGCACTGGAGCACGACCTCCGCAGCGATTACGTGTTTTTGGATAATATACCCGCCAAGATCCTCAATGAGATCGGTGACTATGTCATGCTGATAGATACCTCCCGTGTAGGTGATCGGCACAAGAGTCATGGCACCTCCCCGATAAGCGCAAATTTTTCACGTACAATCTCATCGACAATCTCTCCAAGGGTATTCTCACTCGCCACAAATGAGAATTTTTCTTTGCTGAATTTCTCGCTTCGCAAGCGGAATCCTTCCGGCGCAATACACCGGAACGCATAGATGAGATCCTTGTAGAGCGACTCGCTCGGATCGGCAACAATAATCTCTTCAATCTCTTTGAGGTCTGCCTTGACATCATACAGGATCACGGTGAAACGGTCCGGCTGTTCTACATGGTCTTTGCCGAATTTCTGCCAGAAAATCTTGAGCATGGGTGCAAGGTAGGTTTCATCTGAAATAACGAGGGTGATCTTGCCTTCCAGAGGATTCACATTGGCAAAATCCCCTACACGGACGCGTGTGGTGATCTTTTTCAATATGCCCACTGCAACAAAGATCGGCACCTTCGGATCGATATAGATATGAAGTTTATGGATAACCCTCAGGAGGTTGTGGTCCAGAAGGACGTCGTTTGTGATCTGCCTGTAGTACTCAGCGCCCACCGGCTCGGGGCATTCCACTTCAAAGTACTCAATGGCAAGCATCTAATCGTCCTTTATGAATCCTGATACAAGCAGCGCCGACCCTACAGCACCAATATACTGTGAATAGGGCGGTACGACTATCTTTGTCTGGAGTAGTTCACCCATCGCAAACACGAGCCCTTCAATGAGTGACGTGCCCCCGACCATAATTACCGGCTCCTTGATATCAATTTCCTGCAGCTGCTGTTCAAAAACCTGTTCGGCTACACTGTGACACGCAGCGGCAGCCACATCCTCACGGGTACTGCCCGCTGCGAGTGCGTTGACCAGGCTCTGCGTCCCGAAAACGATACAGTAACTGTTCATAGGCACACGCCCACCGAATCCTTTCATGGAAAGAGGGCCGAGCTCGGTAATATCGACGCCGAGCCGCTTTGCCGTCATCTCAAGGAACCTGCCGCTTGCCCCTGCGCAGATACCCCCCATCGTGAACACACCCGGGATGCCATCCATCACCGAGATCGCCTTGTTGTCCATCCCGCCTATATCAATAACGGTTGCGGGCCCATGCTGCCGGTTGGCAAGATATACAGCCCCCTTCGAGTTTACCGTCAGTTCTTCCTGGATGAGGTCAGCATGGATCTCTTTCCCCACAAGGAAACGGCCGTAACCCGTAGTTCCGACTGCCTGCACCTCATCCCGGGTGATTCCCGCTTCCTTAAGGGCATGGGCCATCACTTCCTGAGCGCTTTTTAAAACTTCCGTGGTAGGCTGCCAGCCCGTGCCGATAATCTTGTTATCCTTCATCACGACCGCCTTTGTAGTTGCGGAACCTGAGTCAAGCCCTAGTGTTATGCCCTGCTGGGTTTCACGGGCGAGCAGTGCGCGACGCCGGGCAATGGTAGTAAGCGCCTCCATGCGGGTAAGGAGAGTTCCCGAAGTAGTTCGTTCAGTAAATGAGTAGCTGACTACCGGCAATTTTGAATGTTCATTGATGTACCGCCGGAGTTCATTACGAACGATTGCCGCCTCTGCGCACCGGAAACAGGTGGCGATAAAGACCGCGTCTGCTTCCACCCGCCCCTCCACGAGTGCCATAGCCCTGGCAATGGCGAGTTTTAAGTCCGGGCTCTTTACATCCAGCCCGAACTCATCAAAATCGCGGCGTACATCTTTGAGGGCGACGTCCGGGTAAAAAATCTCGCCGCCTACTTCGCGTGCCGCGGCATCGATCTCATGTTGGATACCAGAATATTCCGGCCCACAGGAGAGTTGTGCAATGCGTACAGGAAGAGTCATTTCGACGTCCCCAGCTCCGTGAGGAAGCGTTTGATGGCAGCAACGAATTTCACACCATCATCCTCATTTTTCGGGTAGTTCAGCTCGAGCTTTGGTATATCTTTCTGATGAAGGAGAAACTTAACCAGCTCATTGGTGCGGGCGCATCCCATGCATCCGAACGCGAGGTCTGCATCGTTGATGATGATGGCTGCCTCACACTCCCCGATCATCGGCCCATAGAGTGACATGCGACCGCGAACACCGGCAGGCACTTCGACTGCAGCCCATTTCAGTCCTTTTTTAGGTTCCTCTGGTGTGATCTGGAGTGGGGGGGATTCGAGTCCTGCAGTCTGGATGCGTTCACGGATGGCTGTGGCAGACGATAGGGGCGTGTGCCCGAAGCGTGCCACCATGTCAGAGAGGATCAGGCTCGTTGCAGGGTAGATGAATACTTTTACCATGTCAGGACTCCTGTGCATCGATCAGTTTCTTTAGTTTATAGATGTCAAGTAACGGGTGCTCCAGCGGATTTTCAGGAGGAGGAATGGTCTTCTCATCGCATTTTTTGAGTTCTTCAAGCCCGTGCGAGACATAGGGGATGATGGTCATCTCGTACTCCATACCGTTGTATCCGGGCCGTGCACCGCCGAGATTCGCCCGGCAGCGGCGAGCATCGCCAGGGGGAAACCCGCGGTCTTTGATAAATATATGATCCGGGTCAAGCTTCCGGAGCTCTGCAATGATGCGATTGACTTCATCCTCTTTGCCATTAATGACAATCCCAAAACAGGTCTCCTTGATCATTGCACCCTGCGAGATCTCATAGGCACGAAGTGCAAGATCGGCCGGCGTAACGTCAAACGACTCCACCACCACGTACTTAGTTACGGTACCTACATCTGTCGGAGTATATTCGGTCACCGCTTTACCACCCTGATATACACATTCTCCTTCTCCTTTACTTTTTTCAGTTTTTCCGTATCGATTACACGCCCAAGAATATTGGTACCTTCAAATGGTTCGGATGTGGGACCGAACTCTTTATTTGCCGATAGGCGCACACCCACAAATCCGGAAGCCTTGCGGGAATCATTGGTGATGGCAAGTGCGGCTGCAGGAACCTCCTCCTTGGGCGTATTCTCAGGATTGATCTTTGTCCCTGCAGGGATGATTGACCTGAACAGAACTACATCATCGAATTTAAAAAAGACCGGTATCATCCCGGCATCGTGTTGCTTAAGTCCTGTAATACGGCGGAATATATCGCAGCTGACGGGTGCTTTTTCGTCATCCAGTTCAATATCTATTACTTTTTCCAGAGGGGCGGTCGTAACCGTAACCATCCGCTCTTTGAGGACATCCAGGGTATTACCCGGATCCTGCGAAACAACAATCCGCTCACCCTCTTCTTTATCAACGTTCAGTGAAATTTTCTCTGCTGCGGCGATCTCCTTTGCCTTAATAAGGGGGAGTCCGAGAAGGTCAACCCGTTGTGGCAGAACACTGATGGTGAGGATATCCTGCTCTTTAGCCAGTTTTACCAGTTCAATGCCATGAACAACCTGGCCAACTACATCGTGAACGGAACTGCTGGGGACATCTTCCCGGTAAATATAGATACCTCCTTCCAGTTGCCCCGTGGTTCGCACGGTAACCGTCCCCTCCCTGCGCGGGCGCCGGAATTCTGGTTCGATACCTTCAGATCCAGCGAGCCGGGAATCAAGGATATGGGTGCTAGTAACCCGGCTGACAGAAAATTTTCCTGACCGGAGTGCAAGAAGGAGGTGTTCGACACTACCGGAGGCTTCTGTCGTGATCCGTTCCGGGGTATAACCTTGAGCGATCACATTTACCCGGGTCACGATCTGCATCCCGTCTTCAATAACAAGGCTCATGTCAGTTGTGGTGAAGGAACGGCTTGTGTCCGCCCAGCTGATGACCGGCTCGATTTTCGTGATACGGTCCCCTGTTGTCCAGCGGTCGAGTACCCCCCTGCCGCTTACAACTTTTGCAAAGACCCCGCCGCTTTCATCAGCCCCATGATCTGCAGAATGGCGGACTTTTGAGAAAATCAGGTAGGATCGCGCCGGCTCATAGCCCCCACAGCCGAGAATCACATCCCCACGTTCGTAGAGGTGAGGTTTACGCACCGGGTGAATTGGAGAGGGAAAAGGCCCGAACGCCGTCGCGTAACGATCACCCCAGTGAAGGGCGAGTTTTTGCACAATTTCAGGAGATTTGAGGAAATCATCATTCCCCCAAACAATCTCAATCGCGACTTCCCCTGCGGTGGTGCTGATTGCAAGAGTCCCTGTCTTTGCCTGTTCCTGAGATGAAGGGCGAATAATTGCTACACTACATCCAGGTGGATGGTAGGAAATGATAGAATCGAGAGTACACCCCTCTCTGACCTCCATCCTCTCTCCATCGAGGTGGATGGTAATCATTCCTCTCCTCATGCGGCAGGTTGACTCATAAGCTTACGCTCTTCTTCAGTAAGGATTGCGAGCACATCTGCTGTTGTACCAATTTGCACGATCTTTCCGCCACGCATAAGTGCCAGCCGGTCACAGACATCCCGAACAAACTCCATATCATGCGAAACAACAATAAAGGTCTCCTCCATCTCTTCACGGGAGTGCATGATAGAATGTTTCACATCGATTTTTGTGATGGGATCCATTGTGCCGGTCGGTTCATCAAGAATCACAATCCGGGGCTCACGGATGAGAACCTGCGCGAGTGCTACACGGTGCCGTTCCCCTTCGGATAGTTGCCCTGGCATCCGTTCAAGGATCTCCCTGCTTTTTTCATCAGAGAACCCAGCCATTCTGAGCGTTACGAGTGCCTTTCGCATTGCGAGCTCTTTTGGGAATTCCAGCCCTATCGCATCGGTAAGGTTGTCAAGGACGTTGCGATGGGGAAAAAGATCATATTCCTGGTGCAGGAGTCCGATATATCCGGTTGCTCTCCCGCGCTGCTCTATCCCGGGTTTGGTCATGTCAATCCATTCTTCGCCAATCCGGATATTCATCTCCCCGCTGGTTGGTTCGATGAGACCGGCAATAATTCCCGAGAGGGTAGTCTTTCCCGCGCCGCTCTTACCGATGATCCCGAAGATCTCTTTTGTATAAACCTCAAAGGTGACCCCGTTTACTGCCCTCACGACACCGCGATCAACCGAAATGTAGCGTTTGAACAGATCGCGGGCAACTACTACCTTATCCCCCAACTCGGTCTCTTCAAATTTTTCAGTATCATCATACCCTTTCATGAATTCCGCGATGACATCCTTTGGGGTTCCTATTTTTGCAATCCCTCCATCCACTAGGAGGATCGCACGATGTGCCACATCTTCAATTACCTGGGAGAAGTGGGAGGTGACAACCATTCCCATATTATTTGTCTTGGCCGCGTCTATAAGCATTGAATGAACTATTCGCGCAGTCCCAGGATCGAGGGTGCCGGTCGGCTCATCAGCAAAGAGCATGAAAGGTTCCTTTGCAAGCTGACGTGCGAGGACAACACGCTGTTTCTCCCCTCCTGAAAGATCACGTGCGATATGCATCATCCTGTGGGAAAGTCTTACCTGATCGATAAGGTCAGCAGCACGGTTGATAGCCTTCTCCTGAGGGTAATCAATATCATCGAGAGCATGGAGCACATTTTCGATGACCCGGTCATCACCATACAATGCAAAGGTACGCTGGAACATGATTGCTGTGCGCCGCATCAGCCGGCGTTTCAGCGTCTCATCTCCCTCGCTCCAGAGATCTACGTCGAGTGTAGAGAGCGTGCCCCCACAATGAGGGCAGGGTTTCCCAGCGGAACTCCCGACATCCATGTAATCGCATCCGTTACACGCTGCTACATGGTATATTATCTTCCCGCTTGTCGGGGGCTGTTCCACGCCCCGGATTAGGTGCATGAGCACCGTCTTACCTGCGCCACTCCTGCCAATAATTCCCAGGATCTCCCCTTCGGCAATCTCAAAAGAAATATTCTTGAGTACCCTCGTGCTATCAAAATCCATGCAGAGGTTGTCGACCGTGATCAGTGGAGCCTTCATAATACCCTTATACCTAATGTGATACTTGTGACATATTACCTTTTATATGATCCATCACAGTCGTCACGATCGAAACGTCCTGTCGATGTGAGCAGCTTCTGCACGATGGAAACAACTTCACTCACGTTTTTTACCACATAATCAGCTTCCTTGTAGAGTTCTTCCGGCCGGTTACCTGCCTGCTGGATAGTAAGTATTGCAATATCGGCATTCTGCATGGCACATAAATCATTGATCCCATCGCCAACCATCAGCACCTTGTCGTATTCCTGCCTCAGGTCATTGACTATCTGCGCTTTTACCGTAGGTGTCGCCACGCCATACACCCTGTCGCGGGGAATACCAAGATGGTCTGCCATTTTTTCCAGTTTTGTTACCCGGTCACCGGATGCAATGAAGGTCGGTACCCCCATGCGGTGGAGGGCGGTGATCGCTTCTTTTGCACCATCAAATGGCCAGCCGCCGGCAGTGATGGCAAATTCAATGAACTTGTCTGCCATGTTGACAATCGCACCGCTGTTCAAAGTAACGATCGATTCCGCTTTACAGACTGTCCAGACATTCCGTATGCATTCCTGAAGGTCACTTACCCGGACCCGTTGGTCGGTATAGAGCACATCCCCGATTTCATCTGCAGTAACAATTTTTCTGGTACAGCTGACACCGAATCCGACGTTATGTTCTACGAGGTAGGCAGAAAGCAGCATTTCACCCGGTGTTTTTATGATATCCTTTGAATGCACGGGCAAAACGACGAGTACGCGATCAGGCGACCTGAACGTAAGTGTCGTCGTCTCGATACCGGGCAGGAGTTTTTTGTTGCAAATATCCTTTGCAACCCGGTACGTGTTCAGGAGAGTCCCGGCACTGTCAAAGACAACCGCTAACGACATGATGATACCCGGTGATAAACTCTATGTACTTTTCTGAACATTGAATCAATGAAGCTGATGTTCGTAACTGAAACCGCAGAGAAGATAAAGAGCATGGAGATCCGGGGTGCCGGGAGAATTGCGCGTGAGGCTGCTGAAGCACTTCGGCGTCATGCGACAGAAATCCGGGCTGGCGATCTTGTGTCTTTCCGGCGGGAAATGGATAGTGCTGCACAGATCCTTGTCGCTACGCGCCCGACCGCAGTCTCCCTGCCAAATGCCATACACATTGTTATGTCGGGACTTGGTCAGGCACTAACACTTGAGGAAGCGCAAAATGGTGTTATCCTTCGTGCGGAGCAGTTCATACACTCTTCCCAGCATGCTGTGGAAAAGATCGCACAGTTCGGTGCACGCCATATTCGCGATGGCGATACACTCCTCACGCATTGTAATTCTGAATCCGCGCTCGGGTGCATTATTGAAGCGCACCGGAACGGCAAAGAGATTGAAGTCTTTGCAACAGAAGTGCGCCCACGAAATCAGGGGCTCGTTACGATCAGGACACTCAATGATGCCGGTATTAAAACCAACTTCATTGTTGACTCGGCAGTGCGTTCGTTCATCCACGAAGTCGATCTGGTTATCGTAGGAGCCGATGCAGTCACCGTTAATGGCGCAGTGGTAAACAAAATCGGCACATCTCAGGTGGCGCATACCGCTCATGAAGCGCGGGTGAATGTTCTGGTTGCTGCAGAGACCTACAAGTTTGCGCCGCGGACAATTATCGGGGAGATCGTCACGATAGAGGAGCGTGCTGGGAATGAGATTCTGGCAGATGAGATCGCCCGAACACTTCCGCATGTTACTGTGCGCAATCCCGCATTTGATGTGACTCCAGCGGAGTATATCGATCTTATCGTAACGGAAGCAGGTGCTATTCCGCCTCAAATGGCCTATATCATCATCAGAGAGTACCTTGGGTGGGGCCTTGACGAATTCCATAAAACCTTTGAGATTAATACCAGAAATGAAGAATGAGTGTATGAAAGATGTCTTAGACATTGGGGGCAGCACCTGAGGGAGATATGCATGGAAATACCATTTACCAAACTTCACGGAAACGGCAATGATTTTGTTTTGATCGACGAGCACGAGAAAATCGTCATACCGGATGAAATGAAAGGGCAGTTTGCTGCAATTTATTGCGACCGTCGTTTCGGGATCGGGGCGGATGGGGTCATCTACCTCTCTAAATCTGAAAAAAGCACTCTCAGAATGCGTATCCTCCAGCCGGATGAGAGCGAGGCGGAGATGTGCGGCAACGGTATCCGCTGCTTTGCCAAATATGCTTTTGATGCCGGTTATGCAAAAGAATCCTGCACGGTAGAAACTCCTGCCGGGGAGATCGGTGTTGCTATGGGGTACAAGGAAGATGAGTTTTCTGCGACCGTTACCATGTCAATACCGAAATTTGAACGGAAAGATATACCGGCAACCGGTGAAGGTGAATACAAGGAGCGGATAGGGGAATTTGATGTCTATGCAGTAAACACCGGCGTCCCCCATGCAGTTATTATCGTTGACGCCATCGATACCATCGATGTTGAAACAGTGGCTCCTTCAATCCGCCATCACGTAACATTTGAAAAAGGGGCGAATGTGAATTTTGTTGAGAGAACCGGACCCGACAGCATCAGGATCCGCACGTTCGAACGTGGTGTGGAGGAAGAAACGCTCTCCTGCGGTACTGGTGCCACGGCATCCGCTGCGGTCGTTCACAAAATGGGATTTACTGGTGACACCATTAATGTGGAAACACGGGGGGGTCCCCTCACCATTTATCTCAAAGATGGTGCAAGAATGGAAGGACCGGCGACAACGGTTTTTTCTGGAAAAATTGCATTTTGAACCTTCCCCCCTTCTAATCTAAAAACTTTATTCCTTTTCCCGTTGAGCAATTTTCCGAAATGCTACCCGAACTGCAGGAATATCGTTATCATCAAATCTTATCGCCATACCTTCCAAGGTTACCGTTGTCCTGTCTAACTGGAAAAATTTCTCTGATATAACAGGACAGGCATGCCAGAATCAGCATATAATTTCCGCTTGCGCTCTTAAAGATCTCTGAGGGAGTCCGGATGAATTAAGTCAAGAATTAATCTAATAAGATCCTGCTGTATAGCAGCACCTAGGATCATTGCTGCCTTTTCGTTTAAAAACGCATTTTTTTAAAATCTTTATGGATCGCGACTGTATTGAAGGACTGTCCCAGGTGCAGCCAATACAGCTTTTCATTGTTCTTTAGCTATCTATCAGTGTATTTTCGATCCGTAATGTCACGGGCGATAATAGCGATCTTAATCACTTCTCCCGACCCGCTTGTTATCGGATATGCAACCGTGTCATACCATCTGCCGTCGCGTTCATCCTCAAATCGCACTACTTCTCCCTTTTCAATTACCTGAGCAATAAGCGATCGTCTTGTTCGTCCAATCTCTTCTGGGAGGAGATCATCTGCCAGGACTCCAATCAATCCATCGCTCCGCTTTCCAAATCGTAAAGCAGCGGTTTCATTCAACGCCAGAATTACACCCTGTATATCCATTAAGATGACAGAATCTGTCGGTGCATTAATGAGTGCGCGTGCAGTCGCCTCACTCTCGCGCAATGTTTCCTCTGCCTTTTTCCGGTCGTTCATGTCACGAATGATGATGAGATCTGCAGGTTTTCCTTCGTATGAAATGATACCCGCATTCAGCTCGACATAAGATCTGCTGCCGTCTTTGCGCATGAGTATTGTTTCGTATTGTGATGTGAGGGATTCACCGGCAATCCTCCGATTATAACGGTCGATAACTTCAGAAAGAGCCTCAGGATGAATGAAATCTGTAAACGGCCTCCCCAGGATCTCTTCGATTGACCCCCCCAAGAATTCTGTAACGTACCTGTTACACATTTTTATAATGCTTTCCTGAACGACACATATACCATCATTTGCCCGATCAATGAGGATTCGATATTTTTCCTCACTTTCGCGCAATGCATCCTCTGCCTTTTTCCGATTGGTGATATCCCGGGAAGTCTCCAGAACTGCAACAGGTTTGCCTGAAGTATCCCATAAAGCAACATTCGCCGTGCATTCGAAGAACCGTTTCTCACCCTGATTATCAATTACCGTTATCTCGTGCTGATGTGTCTTTCCATCAAAGAATGCCATAAGCGTGAGACATGGATATGGTTCACAGGGGGCTGGTATCAGGTGGAACACCTCATAACACTTCTTTCCGATGATGTCTTTTCCAAAATATCGTTTGGCAGGTTCATTGGCCCACATGATGGTCAGACCCTTGTCTATCATGCTCATGGGGTCAGTAATTGACTGCAGCATGGCATTGAGTTTCCCCTCACTCTCGCGCAATGCCTCTTCCGCATGTTTGCGTTCCGTGATGTCCCTTAAAGCTACCTGCACTGCAGGTTTACCATCGATATTTGTTTTAACTCCTCTGCCTTCAACAATGATCAATGTTCCATCGACACGAAGCATATGCAATTCTATAGGGGGAGTTATGTTGCCCCCAAGGTCTTTATCAATATTTTTCCTGACCGCATCGCGGAAATGCGGGTGAATAAAATCAAGGACATTTTTACCGATTATCTCGTTAGAATGCGAAGCGCCAAGCAGTTTGAAAGTAGCAGGGTTTGCATAAATAATCTTTCCTTCTCTGTGGAGGAAAACCGCATCTGGAGATATCTCTACGAGTTTGCGGTACCGGTCCTCGCTCTCCTGCAGCGTCAGCTCGGCTTGTTTTTTTCCGGTAATATCCTCAAGAAGGACTGAGACTCCCTTACGCCCATCATCAAAAACCGTTGGTGCGATCCGGCAAAAATAGATGAGATCTTTTGTGGTGAGTAAAATATCGCCTGACCATTCTTTACCCTTTAGCCCCTCCCTTATGTTTTCGAGAAATCCCGGGAACAAATCATCAAAGACTATTGAAATAGGTGTGTATTCAATATTTTTTCCGAACAAGATTTTATTATCGGCACCAAAGATCTTTAGAAACGGCTCGTTTGCAAAGATTATACGCAAACTGCTGTCGAGCTGCATGACCAGTTCTGAAGATATGGACAGTACTGCAGAGAGGGGGACTCTCTGCGAGAGCATGTAGATCTTGGCCATTCCCAAGCGGCGCATCTCAACCTGTCCGGAGACGAGGAGGTTTTCAAGGTACCGCCCGGCAGTGTTCCGATTCAAAGCGATTACCTTGACAATATCCGTGATACTAAGGCCCTGTGGATTTTCCTTTAACAAATCTTTAATCTGAAAGGCGATCTCTTTTCTCAGAACCATTGTTAGAATTCTAGGGGTCTTTCAAGATATATAATAATTCAGATATTACTCCTATTTGAACGAAAATGCGAAAAAATCGATACATAGAGTAACAAATGGGAAAAACCTTATGGTTACTCTCGTGCCCTTATACCGTCCCCGGTAATCTCAAAGTCGAAGGACGCTCCTTCTGGCTGCGAACGGTGTTTGACGAGCCGTGCCCTGCGGAATCCGGGGCTGTCCGTCTTTTCAAGCCGGATAATCACTTTGGAGAGGTGCTCCAGTGCAGTACCCCCGAGGCCGAAGTAGGTGTTTTTCAAAGTATCCATGTATACCTGGTTGGTGATGATTACCGGCATTTCATATCGTTTGGAATAGCCGAGTAACTGGATCATCTGCCGGGTGAGCATCTGAATAGAGTCCCTTCCCTTCTCAAGATCGGTGCGGTACAATGCAGTGGCAGAATCCATGACCAGCAACCCTGGTTTGTGGGTCTTGAGAACCTTCTCGGCTTCTGCAATCATGGTACCCTGGTGCTCGAAGTCGATGGGTTCGAACAGGAAGAGCCGGTCGGCAATTTTTTCCGTGTCCGCACCTGCAATCTGCCGGAACCGCTCAATGGAAAAACCCTCAGAATCTATGAACACAACAGTGTGTCCGGCCCGAAGGCAGGTAACCGCTGCAATCATGCATAGCGTACTCTTGCCACTCGCCGGTTCTCCGTAGAACTGGGTAATTGTCCGCACTTCAAGCCCGCCACCAAGCAGCCGGTCCAGTGCGGTATTCCCGCTGCTCCGGCGTTCAGTTTTCATTGGTCACCTGATGCGGAACTATTTTTCTTAACATATTTCCAGCCGGCGTGTTCAATGGCACGCAAGACTTCGCGCACCGGGATACCGATCTCTGTTGCCCAGTCCCGGGCCTGATCAAATTCTGGTTTGAGTGAATAGATTTCACCGTGCATCCACCCGTACTTGACCGCCATAGTGCGGTGTTTTCCAGAAATTTCAACATCTACATGTTCGATTGTCCGTTCAGCAATAAACCGGTGAACCGCGGGAAGACAGCGAACGCCAAGCGTTCCCAGTTCCCGTGCCATCATTTCCGCGAGTTCCCCGCTCTTATCACTGGTGCAGATCACCCGGATAAGGAAGCCGGGCCTCCCCTTTTTCATGATGATCGGCACTGCACTCGCGTCCCGTGCACCGGTTTTTAAAAACCGCATGATTGCATCGGCGATTACCTCGCCACTGATATCGTCAACATTTGTCTCGAGGATATCAACGGAGTCCTGGGAGAACGCTCCGGTATCGCCCGTTGTTTCAATGAGCAGTGCCCTGATAACGTTGGGTATGCCCGAAGGATCCCGTGTGCCGGCACCATATCCAACCGCTTGGACAGTATATATTCCGAGATCTGTTGCGGCAATCGTCGAGAACTCTGCAAGGAGTGCCGCGCCGGTTGGCGTGCAGAGTTCGCCCTCTTCTTTTCCCTGCCGGGTTAAAAGCCCCGAACAGCTGAGAATTGCGACAGTCGCTGGCGCTGGTATCGGGAATGTACCGTGAGAGCCTGTTGATGTTCCCTGACCGATTGCGATGGGCATCACTGTCACACCGACAACACCTAGCGAGTGAAGAGCAGTACAAGCGCCGATTACATCAGCGATCGCATCATCAGCTCCCACGTCATGAAAGTGAGTATGGGCACCATGAACCCGTTCCTCAGCATCGTTGATCCGTTCAAAGACCCGTTTTGCCATTGCGAGTGCTTCCGGCGGGACATCAGCCGCTGCACCATCGAGTCGTTGTATAACATCAGAAAGTGTGCGGTGGGTGGGTGTGGCGTGTGTATTTACTTTCACCGCCCGGATACCGGCCCGGGTCACTTCAGTTATGCCCGGTTCCGCGATTACGGATTGCATCGCCCTCATGACACACGTTTTTTCCGCCCCACAATCCAGCAGTGCACCGATGATCATATCGCCAGCGGCGCCGTGGAACGGATCAAAAACAAGGACTCGCATTTACAGTACTTATAAATCCCTGCGTATATGACCTTTAAGGTAATGCCTGAAGTTCAATTGAGGGTGGATTCCGCGTACCCCGGCGATCA
>Ga0209777_10003595_pt1 | contig 19048 bp, 16 predicted proteins | sample FrelakmetHBP12HB_FD_187147 | JGI IMG/M metagenome (GOLD analysis project Ga0209777, IMG submission 187147) | Freshwater lake sediment microbial communities from the University of Notre Dame, USA, for methane emissions studies -HBP12 HB (SPAdes)... | ecosystem: Environmental > Aquatic >...
CCAGCCATGGCACCGGGAAATGGTATCTCGTGGCCCCGCTGGCCCTGGCTTCAGTTGCGGCAGGGGCCGATGGGCTTATGATCGAGGTTCACCCCAACCCTGACCAGGCACTCAAGGATGGGGCACAGTCGCTGACCTTTGACAGCTTCCAACAGCTAATGACACAGCTTGCACCTGTGGCCTCCTCCGTGCAGCGTAAGTTACCCGCAAAACCTGGAGACAAGGTTGACCAGTAAAGAAGGGCTGCTTTTCGGCACTGCTGGCATCCCCCGATCCTCCAAGGCATTAACGACGCAGTCCGGAATCGAGCGCATCCACGAGTTGGAGCTGGGCTGCATGGAAGTGGAGTTCGTGCAGGGGGTAAGGATGAGCCCGCAAACCGCACGCGATGTGGGCAATGTGGCAGCGAAAAGAGCGATAAGGCTGAGCGGCCATGCCCCCTACTTTATAAACCTCAACGCCCAGGAGTTGGAGAAGATGGCAGCCAGCCAGGAGCGCATCATCCAGACTGCCCGCATCACCTCCGTCTTCGGCGGCGACAGCGTTGTCTTCCATCCTGCCTTCTATCTTAAAGACGAGCCCTCTAAAGTCTATGCCACCGTGAAAAAGAACCTGGAGCAGATAGTGGCAAAGCTCAGGGCGGAAGGAAACCGCGTCTGCGTCCGCCCAGAGGTCATGGGTAGAGGCACCCAATTCGGGACACTCGAAGAGCTAATGCAGCTCAGCGCTGAAGTGGATGGAGTGGCCCCGGCCCTTGACTTCGCCCACTGGCACGCCCGGACAGGGAAGGCCAATTCCTACAATGAATTCATGGCTATCCTCAAAAAAATCGAGACCAAACTGGGGAGAAAAGCCCTGGACAACATGCATATACACCTCTCAGGCATAAGCTACGGGCCCAAAGGCGAGAAAAAACACGTTGACTTGGATGAGTCAGATTTGAAATATGAGGAGCTAATGAGAGCATTGAAGGATTTCAAAGTCGGAGGCATCCTGATTTGCGAGAGCCCCAACCTGGAAGAGGATGCTCAGCTCCTGCAACAGACATACAGGAAGCTATGAAATCACCCAATCTATCCGTTCAACTTGCTCCGCAAAACAAGCGGGGGCTGCTTCTATCCAACCCGGTGATGACCGCCTCGGGTACCTTCGGCTATGGCAACGAGTACGCCGAGGTCGTAGATACTCAGAGATTGGGAGCCATTATCTGTAAAGGCACAACCCTGAAGCCACGCCAAGGCAACCCCCAGCCCCGCCTCTGGGAGACTGCCAGTGGAGTCCTCAATTCTATCGGCATGGAGAACATCGGCATTGATGCCCTGATCAAGGAAAAGGCTCCTCTCTGGGCCAAATGGAAGGTGCCTGTAATCGTCAACATCCTGGGCAAGAGTATCGAAGATTATGCCAAGTTAGCCAAGCGGCTCGACAGAGTAGCCGGGGTCAGCGGCATCGAGGTGAATATCAGTTGCCCCAATATATCGGCGGGAGGCATGGAGTTCGGAGCCAACCCGAAATCGGCAGCACAAGTCACAGCCGCAGTCAAGGCTAAGACTACCCTGCCAGTCATTGTCAAGCTATCACCCAACGTCACCGACATCGCCGAGGTCGCCTGTGCCGTCGCCGAAGCCGGCGCCGATGCGATATCGTTGATCAATACTCTGAAAGGCATGGCTATCGATACCGCGGGCCGCAAACCCGTTCTGGGCAACGTCAGCGGAGGCCTGTCCGGGCCAGCCATCAAGCCTGTCGCCCTCCACATGGTCTATCAGGTAGCCCGTAAGGTGAAGGTGCCCGTCATCGGCTGTGGCGGCATCACTACAGCCAACGACGCGCTGGAGTTCATCATGGTCGGTGCCAACGCTGTACAGGTGGGCACAGCCAACTTCACCAACCCCTGTACACTACTGGACATCATCGATGGCATCGAGCGCTTTATGGATAAGGAGGGCATCCGCCGAATCACGGAGCTAATCGGGGCTGCCATTTGAGTCCACAATTATCGTTACGTCAAGTCAAGACAGCGTTTCTCGACCTCCTGCTGCCGTTACGCTGCCTCGGCTGCGGACGCGAAGGAGATTTAATCTGTCCCTCGTGCCGCCAATCGCTACCCAGGATGCGCCTGCCGCTCTGCCAGCGCTGCGCGGCCACCGTTAGCGAAGGCAACCTGTGCCATAGCTGCATCAACCACCCGCTAACCATAGACGGCATACGCTCCATATTCATATTCCAGGGTGCAGTTCGCCAGGCTATCCTTCAGCTTAAGTACAAGCATCTTAAGACGGTAGCAGCTCCCTTGAGTCAGCTTCTGGCCGAATTCCTGCGTTCCCATCCCCTGAAAGGCGAAGTGCTGGTGTCCGTGCCTCTATACCCGAAGCGTCTGCGCGAGCGTGGCTATAATCAGGCTTCTCTGCTGGCGAAGGAACTGGGTAAACTCGTTGGCTTGCCTGTGTTGGAAGATACTCTAATCCGTGTGAGGGACGCTCTTCCCCAAGCCAGGACCAGGAGCGCCATAGAACGACGCCGTAACGTACAGGATGCCTTTGCCTGTCATCAACGCCTGGAGGGGAGGCAGATACTGCTGATAGACGATGTCTGTACCACCGGCGCCACGTTGGACGCCTGCGCCTCCGCCCTTAAAGCAGCAGGTGCAGGCTCCGTCTGGGGCCTCACCGTAGCACGGGAGATGTTTTCTTCACCAAGTTGAAAAGAGCTTTCAAATACATTCAATGTAACCCTTGAAAAGCAAGTGCTCAATAGCATAAAATAAATCGGTTTTAGAAAGCCATTTTCCGCGCGAAGCCGATGTCGTCATGATTTTTCGTATTAGGGGGTAATTGGAATGGAACTGGTTATCAAAGGCAAGAATATGGAAGTTGAGAAAGCGACACAGGAGTATATCCAGAGCAAGCTTAACAGGCTGGAGCGCCATCTCCCCGATATCACCGAGGTCAAGGTCGAGCTTGCCCAGGAGATGACAAAGTCAGCGGAGAACCGCTTCGTAGCGCAGGTGACCATCACCACCCACGGTACCCTGCTCCGGGGAGAAGAGAGGGCATCCAACGTTTACGCTGCTATAGATACCGTCGTCGATGTGCTGAATCGCCAGATCGAGCGCTTCAAGGATAAACTCTACCGCAGCAGGAGAAGGATTACACCATTACGAAGGGAATTAGCTGCCGAAGAGGTACCGGAGGAGATAGTCGAGGAAAGAGAGAGCAGAATCGTAAAGGTCAAGCGTTTTCCGGTCAAGCCCATGACGCCGGACGAAGCTGCAGACCAGATGGAGCTTCTGTCGCATGACTTCTTCATCTTCTTTAACCCTGAGAGCAATCGGTTCGCCGTGTTGTACCGGCGAGGCGACGGAAACTATGGCCTGATCGAGCCCGAGCTTGCCTAGACGATTCGGCGTTTCCCCCAACTCTAAAGTCCCCGATCCTTCCAAAGAAGGAGGAGGATACAGGGGGCTGAATTTAGAGATCCCGGGGTTTAATCATTAAGCCGTGTAACTTTCTCAATGTCTCGAGGGGAGTGCAGAAGGGCGAAGACCCTTTGCCGGTCCGCCTATGGCGGATGGGGGCATCCCCCATCCCTAAGATCCCCCAAGAAAAGAGGTGCAGGATTCTTCCTGCTGGGGGTTTGGGGGTATTCCCCAACCCTAAAATCCCCCAAGACTGGGGGATACAGGGGGCTGAAGAAATAGGATATAATGAAGTGATTCTCAAATTGCCCTCGAAAGGAGCTCTTGTTAATGGCTAAGCAAAAGGAAAAGCCAGCGATGCTGGACCGCTACCGTGTCCTGGACCTGACCGACGACAGAGGCGCTTTCTGCGGCAAGATCATGGCCGAGCTCGGCGCCGATGTGGTGAAGGTGGAGAGGCCGGGAGGCGACCCCTCGAGAAATATCGGGCCTTTCTACAAAGACATCCCCGACCCCGAGAAAAGCCTGTCCTGGTTCGCCTTCAACCAGAATAAGAGGGGGATAACCTTAAACATCGAAACCAAAGACGGCCAGGAGATTTTCAAAAGGCTGGCCCGGAAGGCAGATTTCGTCATCGAGTCCTTCAAGCCCGGCTACCTGGATAAGCTGGGCCTGGGCTACGCCGCCCTGAGCAAAATCAATCCCAAGATAATCTTGACCTCGATCACGCCCTTCGGACAGGCCGGGCCCTATAGCACCTACAACTCCCCGGACCTGGTCACCATGTCCATGGCTGGGTATGCCCTTATCTGCGGCGATTCCGACAGACCCCCCGTGCGCTTCAGCAGCGACCAGTCCTATTACCAGTCGAGCCTGCAGGCCACGGTGGGCACCCTCATCGCCCACTACCATAGAGAGATGTCAGGCGAGGGGCAGCACGTTGACGTCTCCATGCAGGAATCCATGATCTGGACACTCTGCTACGCCCCGCATGACTGGTATCTGCTCCATCAGATAATCCATACCAGAGAAGGCGCTTACTGGAAGAGGCTGGGCGTTACCTACCGCCTCATCTGGCCCTGCAAGGACGGCTACGTTTGCTACCGCCTGCTCATGGCGCAGCCCGGCGCAGAGGTGATGAACGACCTTATAGCTTCGATGAACAAGGAAGGTCTCGGGCTGAGCATGAAGGACATCAGTTGGACTACCCTGAGCTTCACCGAAGTTCCCCAGGAGCAAATCAACCAGTGGGAAGTTGAGATAGGCAAGTATTTCCTCCGCCACACCAAGCGGGAGCTGCACGAGGAGGCCATCAGGCAGAGGAACGTGCTCCAGCCCGTGAACGACGCCAAAGACCTCTACGAGTCCCCTCAGCTCGCCTCCAGGGACTTCTGGGTTCAGATCAGGCATCCCGAACTCAGGGCTTCCCTCACTTACCCCGGCCCTTACTTCAGGTCCACCGAGACGATGTGGCAGAAGGGCAAACGGGCTCCTCTCATCGGCGAGCATAATGACGCGATATACGGCAAGGAACTGGGACTCACCAAAGAGCAGCTCGCCATCCTGAAGAGAGAGAACGTTATCTGAGCGAAAGAGGATATGAGATGAAGAGTAAATACGCGTTAGAGGGACTTAAAGTCGTAGACTTCTCCTGGGTTTTCACCGGCCCTATCGTGACCAAATATCTGGGCGACCACGGGGCCGAGGTGATTAAGATAGAATCCGCCACCAGGCCCGACGGCACCCGGCTCATGACTCCGTTCAAGCCAGGGGCGATGGGACTGAACGCCAGCGGCGTCTTCGCCAACTACAACTCCAGCAAGTACAGCATCAACATAAACCTGCGCGAGCCCCGCGGCAAGGAAGTTGTAAAGAAGCTGGTGCAGCGCGCCGACATTGTGCTGGAGACCTTCGGCCCCGGCGTCATGACCAAGCTGCAACTGAACTACGACGTGCTCAAGCAGGTAAAGCAGGACATCATCATGCTCAGCATGACCATGGTCGGCCAGACCGGCCCGCACTCCCAGCAGCCCTCATTCGGCCAGGTCTTGCAGGCCACCAACGGCTTCGTGCAGCTCCTGGGCTGGCCCGACCGGACGCCCTCGCTGCCCGTAGCTGCCTACACTGATTACATCGCACCCTGGTATGTGCTCATCGCCCTGATGGCAGCCCTCGACTTCCGCCGCCGCACCGGCAAGGGTCAGTATATAGACCTCGCCATGCTTGAAGCCAGCGTGCATCTCGCCGCCCCGGTGGTGATGGACTACACGGTCAATGGCACGATACAGAACCGCATGGGCAACCGCAACCCGGGCTATGCCCCTCACGGCGTCTATCCCGGCAAAGGCGAGGAGAGATGGATTGCCATAGCCGTAGCCAGCGACGAGGAGTGGCAAGCGTTATGTAAGGTAATGGGCAACCCCGAATGGACTAAATCGCCCAAGTTCGACACCCTGCTGCACAGGACAGAGAACCAGGATGAACTGGACAAGCTCATGGGGCAGTGGACCAAGAACCACACCCCCGAAGAGATAATGGCCAAGCTGCAGGCAGCGGGGGTAGCGGCAGGAGTGCTGCAAAACGCCGAAGACATGGTAGACAAAGACCCGCAACTGAAGCTGAGGCAGCACTTCGTGGAGCTAGACCATGCCGAGATGGGCAAACACCTCACCGAGAGGCCGCCGTTCAAGCTCTCCAAAACGCCATCGGAGCCGCAGCGGCCTTTCCCCTCTTTCGGTGAGCATACCGAATATGTCTGCAAAGAGATACTGAAGATGGGCGACGCCGAGTTCGCCGACCTCATCGGCACCGGCGTGCTAGCCTAAGCTAGTTTAGGATACAATGTATCCGTAGGGGGCGTCCGCCATAGGCGGACGCCCTTTGTGTGCTTGGCGAGTGCAGAAAGGCCATCCCCCAGTCCTAGAATCTCGCAATCTTTCCCAAGAAAGAGGGGATGCAGGGCTTGAAAAATGCCTAGCAAACGCTCTGTTATTATTCAGTTGTAAGACGCCTAGCGAAACGCTCCCGAGCTGGTGGGTGTCGTACGCTACACCCGACCCTAGTTGCAACCGATTCCGGAGATTTCGCTGCCTAATATTAGCACAAATATTCTAATACTGTCAAGGGGGAAATGTCGCAGCCAAGCTGTCAGCAGCCAGTTTACGGGAGAGAAATGAGACGAGCGGCCTGCACCTCATGGGGCAATTCATGAATTGCCCCTACGTAATCCCCCCTTTCGCAAAGGGGCGAGGGTGATGACATGGGGTGTTAAGATATTGATTGGAATGTACTTATGGCCTGTTGCGGGAAAATTCGGTTCTTGGAGCATCGGCGAGAGTTGGCATATTTCTTCTCAATTGCACAAGCCGTAGGAACGGTCATTGGACGGCAACAAGCAATTGTGTGGTGGCAATTTGTTTTGAAATATTCTGTGGGAATATAATAAATGCAGGGTAGGAATCGAGATAGGGTGCGAGGAGGAGCGAATGAGCCAGTCAGCAAGAGCGAAGGAACGATTGCAAACCAACCCGGCTCGGTTCATTGAGCAGAAAATCAAAGAGTTTGTGCGCACCAGTCCGGCTAATCACCTGTCCTTTATGAACGGCTACGCTATGTGGGATGAGCCGCTGCTGAAGTTCGCCGATGGTGATGACCCAATCTTCACTGAATACAAGAGCATCATCGCGCCTGACCACCTTACTCCTCGCGAAGCATTAGCTAAAGCCTATAACAAAAATCCAGAAGATATGCCTGCTCGCCTTTCGGTGATAAGCTGGATTTTGCCCGCTGCAGAGGAAACTCGTAAATCTAACCGGGCCGAGACTCGTGTTCCCAGTCGTCTTTGGTCTCACACGCGCTGGTATGGCGAGAAATTCAATGAGAAATTGAGGGTATATGTGGTCGAACTTCTCACCAGTATGGGGTATCTGGCAGTAGCTCCGGCCTTACAGCCATCTTTCAACATGTATGCCAATGAGAAGGGACCATGCTCGAATTGGTCAGAACGACATGTTGCTTATGCCGCTGGTCACGGCACGTTCAGTCTTTCCGACGGCCTCATCACCGAGTGCGGCATTGCCCACCGCTGCGGCAGCGTGGTCACGAGCCTGGTAATACCGGCAAGTCGTAGGACAGCCAGAAGTCCATATTCAAACTGTCTCTTCTATCTAGGGGTTAACTGCAAAGCCTGTATAGAACGCTGCCCAGCCGGGGCTATAACTGAGAAGGGTCACGATAAGAACAAGTGCCTGCAATATTTGTCTGATATTGGTTACGCGTCTACGTTTCTTAATGATAGCTATGATAATGATAAGAGCGTAGCTGGTTGTGGCCTATGCCAGACCAAGGTACCCTGTGAATTCCAAAATCCAACGAAGAAAATGAAAGGAGAATGAGGTAATGTGGTAGTTCAAAGCGGGTTGTTCTTTCCCCCTCACATCTCCCCTGCCTACTGGCCTATCGCTTTCAATAATTGCTCGTAGCTGGAAATGCCTGAGACCGTCTTGATGAAATCGCCCAGGGAAGGGCTACCCTGCCTCAACTCCGTTAGATAGCCCCCTATCGGGCTCACCGAGCCGGGTTGGTCAGAGTAACTGCCATTGAAAGCGAAGTACGCCTGGTTCAGCTTCCTGATATAATAGCCGTTCTGCGCTAGATACTCCCGCATCTGCTCCATGTAACTCTCCGCTTCCTCAATCTGACCCTGAGCCAGCAACTGGTCCACCGTGACCCTGATCTGCCTCATCTCCTTGTTGAAATCGAATGCGGGCTGTGATTCTGCGCCCGTTGATGCAGCAGAATTATCCCCCGCTTGCGCATAGTATCGCAGGTAGACAAGCTGTCCCAACTCGTTCCCGCCGACGTCCGCGGCGGTCTCGTTGATGGAGGTCATGTCATAGTTTGCCCAGTAGTTGCGTCCCAGGGGATGGAAATAGAAGTAATGATGCAGCCATTCGTGGGCCACCGTGGACAGAAGGTATTGCAGGGAATCGTCCTTAGGGATAATGCTGGGGTATGTGGCGACGCCGCCGACCCTTTCCACCAGGCCTGACATATCGATACCCTGTACTTTGCTCTCGATACCCTCGATCTGCTCCAGGCTGAGGTCAGGGCTGAGCAGGATGGTCTTGGTCAACTCGATCTTGTCCCGGGGCGAGACAATGAGCACATTCGGCTCCTCCTGGAACTCGAAGTCCACAGGCGGGAAAAGGAGATTGAATTTGCCAATGAAATCGATAGTCTTGGCCAGCCCTTGGTCGGTGAGTACAGCACTTATCTGGCCCTCGATGATGGCCTCGACCTGGTCTTGAAGGCTGTCCCTCTGTCTCGTGAGTCGGGCCAACTGCGCCTCCAGCGATTTTATATCTGCCTCCGAGCTGTTGCCTTCCGATTTGTCACGGTTGATGGTGTCTTCCAGCGAGGCGGCGCTTTGCGCCAGGGACAGGTAGTCCTCCACCCGCTTCACGCTCTCCTGTTCCGTGAGCTTCTTGGGGATGAAGAACTGCTCGAAGCTGTAGCCCCACTTATCGAAGAAATTGCCGAACTCCCATTCCGAGATGCTGAAAACGTAAGGGCCGGCGATCTCATCCCAGGCGGTGGGCTTCGGCGCTTGGTCCGAGGGAGGCAGGATGCAGAGCAGTAGAACGAGTATCAGGTCAAGCAGAAGTCCGAGCCTGTAGCTGTTCATATCCCGTTCGTGCCGAATGAGTTCCCTCACTCAGCATAGCACAGACCCCGGGATAAGCCAAAAAGGGAGGGGGTCTGAAAAGAAGAATTGGGGCATCCCTCTGGGGAAAGATGCCCCTACTTCATATTCCCACGCCTGTCCAACCCAATGTAAGGGCACAGCATGCTGTGCCCTTACCACAACTATGAACTACGCGCTATGCAAAATATCGGGAAATACGTTATATCCTACGATCTGAATCCCGGCCTTTTGGATTTTATTTGCGAATGTGGGTATCTTAGTAACATCTTTGATCATGTCATCTGACCAATTGGAAACGAGGAGGTTTTTCCGGGGTTCTATCGCTTGTTTCTTCAGGATATCCAACTTCTTTTCTAATTTCTTAATATCCCTTTGACACGCTTGGACAAAGGCTTCAGGCGCCATATTGCGTCTGTGCATTTTACATTCCACCAGCCATTTGTCGGTCGGGAATTCCACTAAAAAGTCTATCTCATTCCCCTCGATTTTTACGCTGTGCTCAAACTTCACCCGCCTCTGCCTCAGAAACCAACCTACAAGTACGGTGAGCATGCCTCCCCCAGAAAAAAGTATCGAATCCTTTAAGACGGAGGTTGGTTGGTAGACTACATTATAATGAGTGGCCTGCTGACACTTTGGACAAGGAGGGCCTGCGTTCAAAGCACCCAAAGAGGCTTTAGTTTCCATCATTAGCGGCTCATGTTCCCGATTTGAACACCAGAAAATCGATTCCATGTTTTGTAGTAGCTTCAGGTCGTACAGAAAATTCACGCATTTTTGGTATTCTTCAGGTTTGAGTTGAGCAGATGCTTCCAAGTCTTTCACGTACGGAAAAGGGCGACTGGAGAGTACATCCAAAAGAACGCTTGGCACCTGAGAAAAATCGCTTAATATCGTACCCTCTATATTGCTAATCATTGAGCCGAAGAGTCGTTTGGGTACATTTGTCATTAGTTGAACAACATCTTTGTCTGTTTCAGCTTGCAGGGAAGATTTGGAAGTATCGCTTATTTCGCTGAATAGTCTATTTGGATCAATATCGTCGTAATTACCAAGAGTTTTCTGCATCTCTCTAAATGAGAACTTCCTGCGCCGGACTAAATCTTTTGTTTTAGGGGAACTTCTTGCGAACTTTAAGGAAAAATATGCCAGCAAATCGCGAAAGTCTCGCACGTCCAAGACCTGGCTGAACATTTTAAACAATTGTAGTTTCGACGTTTCAGTATCTTCTTTCTTTCGTTCGATAAGGAGTAACAGGCGTTGCAAGCTTTCAATCGGCTGCGCATCTAATGCCACAGAAGTCCAAAAGAGAACCGGGAGCCTGATGGCAGTAGCTCCATTGGGAGCTGGCTCTGTAAGGTTTTCTGCTATAAAGACAAGATAGCTATCAGTTAGCAGAAACCTACTCAACGGTGAATCAGGGTTAGATATCTCCTTCATGAGCAAACGTAAGTCCGGATTTTGTTCTACTTCATCCAGAATATCAGTGAGTTTTACTGCTAGGTCTGGTTTTAAGACCATGTGTTTTACTTCAATAGCTTCTTCGTCTCCCATATACTGACCTCCTCAGTCTTTCGCGGAATTATATCGGTTCTTGTGTCTTCACACTCGCCCACTGTATGACTATTATCGAATACGTCAGGTGAGCAGGGCGTTAGCTATCGGGTAGCTAAAATGCAAGGCAGCCAAAAAGAAAAAATGACAAACTGTGTAAAATATCTTCAAAACCTTGGCGCTTTCGGGGGATTCAAACCCTCGGCCCTTGGTTCCGATTCTGCTGTACTTTATACCTTTTCAGACTGCGCCCTCGATTTAGCTCCCTTTCTGGCTTCGCAAATGGCGCACGAAACGCCTTGTGCGCTTGTCACGGCCCAGGAAGATGTCCGCGGCAAGCAGGGCAAAGCGCAGCTCGGGGTAGGTGACATCGGTAATAGGGACGTTCATGCCCAGCACCGCTGCCACGGCTATGAAGCTGGCATTGAGCATGGCACGCGCCGGCATGCCGAAGCTGACGTTGCTGGCGCCTCCGGTGATGCTGTGCTCGGGGAACTCCTGGCGCAGCCTCTGGATTGTTTCCAGGGTGACGCGGGCCGCCTGGTCATCTGCGCCCACCGACATGACTATGGGATCGAAAAGCACATCCTCACTCTTCACGCCGGCCCGGATGGCTGCCTCAAGTATTTGATGGGCGACTTTCACCCGCTCCCCGGCGGAGCCGGGAATGCCCGCCGGCCCTATACACAGCGCGATGACAGGCAAGCCGCGTCCTGCCACGATGGGGAGAATGTTCTCCAGCACAGCCCTCTCGCCGCTGATGGAGTTGACCAGTGGTCGTCCAGTGGACACAGCTAACGCAGCTTCCAGCGCTGCGGGCACACGGGTATCGATGCAGAGCGGCACAGCTACTGCCTCGGTTACGGCGCGCATAACCTCGGGCAGGATGGCAACCTCGTCGATGCCTATGCTGCCGGCGTTGACGTCTATAATGTCAGCGCCCGCTTCGACCTGTCGCTGCGCTTCGGCCGCGACGTAGGCCCAGTCACGGTTGGACAGCGCCTGCTGCAGCCTTTTCCTGCCGCTGGGGTTGATGCGCTCGCCTATAGTCCTTATTTGCCCTGCGGGGTCAAGGCTCAGCGGGTCACCCCTGCCTTTGAGTAAGACAGTCATTCAGCCAGTCCTTTCAGTTATTTGGAGGAGGTATCCTGGACTCCTTTTCAACCCCCTTGATCCCCCAATCTTGGGGGAATATGAAATTTGGGGGACACCCCCAATACCCCTGTCAAAGGGGCTTTGCCCCTCTGCACTCCCCAAGTACCTCGACGGGGCGATGAGATTGCTTCGCCCTTCTAACGAAGGACTCACAATGACACCAGGACTCCACCCCTCTGAACTCCCTGTTAGCAAACGACCTCTTATTTCTTCTGTTCTCTGGCTTTGAATATAACGTCGGCTTCGGGCTGGCCCTTGAGCCACTCGTCAAACGGGGTGAATTTGTGCGGCTCAACAGCGATCGCCGACAGGTCTTTGGCGATGGGGTAATGCCCCAACTTATGCACCGCCTGAAGCGCTGTGTGGACGTTGACCGGCGGCGCATCTGCCGGGACGTTGCCGATAAAGAACAGCAGCCTGCCGTCCCGCCCCATGATGTTGATCCACTCGCGAATCTTGTCGACAATTTGCTGCGGAGTGCTGTCGCGCACGAAGCGCCCGTTCAGAGAGGCATATATGGGCAGCTTCCGTCCGCGTTTCCCATTCTTCACCGCGAACTCCTGGACCCACTCCATATTCCAGTCCTGCGTGCGGCCCATGATGGTCATAGTCATGTCCATAGGAAGCAGCTTGCGCGTAACGGACCAGCACTTGAACATGATCTCCTTGTTGAACTTGGCGGGGTCTTCTTCACAGTAATCAGCGGCGGCCGTGCCTGCCATGACCTTCATCTTGAGCTCCCTCTTTCCCCGCTCCTTCAATCTCCGAGCAGAGGGAACGACCCACTCATCCACCATTTCGGGGGTCAGATTGGGGAAGGCAGCCCAGGCATCGGCGCCGATTGACTGTTTGACGCCTGCTTTGGCCTGCGCTTTGAGATAGGGGAAGATAGCCTTGTTCTCGGCGAAGTCGAACAGCTCCTTAGCAAATGCCTGGTCTTTGCGCAGCGCCCGCACAGCCCTGGGATAGCCTGTGGCCAGGCAGATGAAGCTGAACGGAGAGCAGAAGAGGCCGTTGGCAAAGACCCCCAGGCCCTTCGTCGCGCTCAGGCGCGCTATCTCTACACCTATCGGAATACGGCCCTTCGTGGGGTCGAGCGCTCCCAGCCTGTCGAGGTCGGTCCGCTCCTTGATGAGCGGCTGGTTGGTATCCACCGTGGGCATGCCGTAGTCGCTGTAGACCATCTTCGCTCCCAGGGCTTCGATCTCGAAGTTATAGTTATCTGTGGTAATCATCGGTGCATCGAAGCCATACCAGCGTTCCACAGCCATCTCCGTGTCTACCAGCAGCCCCGCGTCGTAGTAATATTTGCGCGCCGGCACCCTGGCGACAGTCATGGCGTGGTCATGGATCTGAGGAGACAGAAACGGGACGGTATCGCCGTGTCTGCCCATCAAAGTGGCGAACACGCGCGCGCTGGGGCTCAGTTTGCCTACGGGCAGGATGTTGCCATAGATCAGTCCGCGAACTATTTCCAGCATAGGATTCGCCATCGTTCACCCCTCCTACAACTTAAGTGCCTTCTGCATAGCATCCAGGGCATCTCTGCCCCAGGCGTCAGCGCCGACCTGGTTGGCAAACTCCTGGCTGGTAGGCACGCCGCCGACCATAACCTTGAGCTTGCGGCGCAGGCCCTGTTTTTCCAGCTCGGCGATGATACCCTTCATCTCCAGCATAGTGGTGGTCATGTACGCTCCCAGGCCAATGATATCCGGCTTCTGCTCCCGGGCGGCGTCGATGAATTTCTGTAACGGCACATCGATGCCGAGATCGATGACCTCAAACCCGGCCGATGTCAGCATGGCGATGACCAGGGCCTTGCCCAGGTCGTGGACGTCCCCCTGAACAACCCCGATTACTATCTTCTTGCCCTTTCTGGCGCCTTCCTTCCCTTCCAGGCGGGGCTTGAGGATAGCCATGGCTGCCTTGAAGGCATCGGCTGCCATGATTACATCCGGCAGGAAGTATTCATTGGCCTTCCACAGCTCACCCGCCTTGCTGATTCCAGCTACTATGCCCCGCTGCATTATCTCTGTCGGGGGCAGGCCGGCTTTCAGCGCCTCATTGACTCGCTTAACGGCTTCCTCTTCTTCACCCTCCGTCACCGCCTTGCTGATGACCTGGTACAGTCCCTCTCCCATGTGATACCCCCTTTCCCGTGATAATAATACACCCGGATAGCAAATCAGCCTGATGGCAGCCGCATGCCGGCAGCAAAGTATTTCTTGAATCCCGGATAAACAGTGACCTCCAGGTACTCAACCTGCCTGGCTAAGCTGGCTGCACGACCGCGGGCGTCCAGCGAAGCCAGCATCATTCGGGCTCCCGCTCCGGCGGCATTACCGATGGCGCGAATTCGATTCAGAGGCACGCGCGGCAGCAATCCAATGCGCACAGCATTATGCGGATCGAGATACGAGCCAAACGCGCCGGCGATGTTTATATCTTCGATGTCCTGCGCATTCACCTTCAAGTGAGTCATCAGTATGTCTATGCCTGCGCGAATCGCTCCTTTAGCCAGCAGGACCTGGTCGATATCCTGCTGGGTAATGATGACATCCCGCTGCCCGTCGCTGCCCGCCGCCAGTAGGAATGCCGGGAAACCGTCCTGCTGAAGGAGCACCCCGGGACGTCCCTTAATTATCCGGCCTCGCTCATTGATAATTCCCGCAGCCCGCATTTCCGCTACCGCGTCGAGCACTCCCGAGCCGCAGATGCCGGCGGCTGGGCCGCCTCCGATTACATCGGATTGTACCACGCCCCCAGCAGTGATAGTCACCCGCTGGATAGCTCCGGGCGCAGCGCGCATACCGTGGGAGATATGGGCTCCTTCAAACGCCGGCCCGGACGCCGTAGAGCAGGAAACGATTCTGCTGCCCGCCTGGAGGGCGATCTCGGTATTGGTCCCGATATCGATAGCCAGCCGCGTCCTGTTATCCTCACCGAAACCGGCCGCCAGCAGGACTGCTACATGGTCCGAGCCGACGAACCCGGCAATGGGCGGCGGCAGATAGGCGTGAGCGCCCGGAGCAGCATGCAGGCCGAGCGTTGCAGCATCAATCTCCAGCGGCGAGCTGGTCGCGGGCACGAATGGCGAGAGCGCCAGGGGACGCACGGGCAAGCCCAACAGCAGGTGATGCATGGCCGTGTTGCCCACCAGACATGCGTCCAGCAAATCCTTTGCCTCGAGCTTCTGGGTGACGCACAGCTCGGTGGCAACGGCGTTGATTGTCTGAACCAGCGACTCCTGCATGCGGCGTGAACTGGCTGGGTCGGCCAGGGCTGCCGCCAGGCGGGACATCACGTCCTCGCCATAATTTATTTGGGGGTTCATTGCGCCTTGGGCAGCCAGCACTTTCCCTGTTCCCAGGTCCACGAGATAACAGGCCAGCTTGGTGGTGCCCACGTCCACAGCCAGCCCTACGGGCGAATGCGCCGTTCCAGGATAGGCGCCGATGACCTCCTTGCCACGCAGGGCTACGCCGACCTTCCAGTCTCCTTCCCTGAGCGCGGTTCGTATCGAGTTAAGCGCCGGCAAATCCGCCCAGGCGTTGTCGACGCCATACTGCACCTGTAAGGCGCCAGCAACGCGTTGAAGGTCAGCGCGCTGGTCGGTGAGGGATGGCGGAGGGACGGCCAGCGAGACCGTCCGTATCGGGGTTACAGGCGTCAAAGCCACAGCCAGGCTTTCGAGCTGCATGACCGGGGCTTCAATCGTAGAGATGACGGGGACATAGACAGAGACATCATCCGAGACAACTGTGCGGCAGGCAAGACGCCAGCCCTCGGCGAGTTGGTCAGCGGTAAGCAGTTCTTGTTCGGCTTTGGTAATTGGCGACAGTTTGGCGTTGGGAACGCGCACTGTGCACTTCCCGCAGGTGCCCTTGCCACCGCACTCGGACCGCACGCTCACTCCGGCCCTTCGCGCGGCATCAGAGATAGTGAGCGGCTCTTCGCATACCAACCTGATCCCGCTTGGCTCGAATTCGATGGTATATATCGCAGCACCTCAGCTTAATAAGGTGCCCTCAAGAAACGAGGCACACGACTTTCAGATGTCCATTATACCCGAAGCCTTCAGCTCCCTATTTTTGCTGGCCACCTGCATATAGAAGGACTTCATCGATGCTTTTTCTGGGTAGAGATTTCGGCTGTTCGTTAGCATAGCCGACGGCAATTACGAAGGGAACGATGTAATTTCGAGGAATATCCAGAACGTCCTTTATCCTATCCTTTTTCATCCAGCCCACATAACAAGTGGCTAATCCCAGCTCCGTCGCCCTTAGAACCAGGAAAGCCGAAGCGATTGAGAGGTCCCTCAGCGCGCGATTCTCATTCTCTTCGCTCCATCCTTTGATTCCCTGCCTATAGGATTGAAGATCGGCGCAGCAGGCTATCAGTGCCGGCGCCTGATACACGAAGTCCTGTTCAAAAATCTGGTTTTCCTTCAGCTTCTCCTTGATCTCATTGTCTCTTACAAGGTAGTATCGGCAAGGTTGTGCGTTACTACCCGAAGGGGCCAGCCTCGCGGCATCGATCAGCTCTCTAATCAAATCAAGAGGGACTTCCTTGCGTTGATATTTCCTTATGCTCCGCCTCTTCGATATCGCGTCTTTGACGTCCATATCAGGTCTCCTCTTACAGCTTTTAACCTGCCTGTAATTTTGGGATAAGCTAAAAGCTTAACTGCCTGTAGTTTCCATTTCCCTTATGTCTTAAGAGTGCCCTTTGGAACATAGTCGAAGAACCTCTCAATGGCATCACCCGATGCCCATTCCGCGCGCATCCTACAGAGCCCGCCACCACTAATTCGAATGATTTAACCACCCCGCAAAAAATCTAAGACTTCTCTATTGAATCGACCCCTCATCTCGATAAAGAATGCGTGGGAGCCACCTTCGACCTTGACCAGCTTGGCATTCGGTATCAGTTTCGCTATCACCTCAGAAGAACTGGGTTTGATGGCTCTGTCTTTGGTCCCAACTATCACCAATGTAGGGACTGTAATTGTAGGTAAATTGTCTAAAGTATTGTGACCAAGTACAGCTTCCATTTGCCCAAGCAAACCCGTGGTTCCAATTAATCTAACCTGAATCTTCACCAAGGGCATGAAGAGAATTCTATATAGTTTCCTGTTGAAAGCTAAAGAATACAAAGTATCTGCTATCTTACGAATAGGTGCGCTTCTAGCATCATCGTCAGTGTAGTCCTCTCCAAATCCCAATGCTTGGGGGAACTCTGGAGTCAGACCGCTTAGCTCATGCCTCCCGGCGAAAGCGCATCCTAATACCAGTTTGTTTGTCCTTTCCGGGTAGTTTATGGCAACCGCTTGAGAGATCATGCCTCCCATGGATACACCTAAGATGTGAGCTTTCTTGACACCCAGATGGTCCATTAAACCGACTGTGTCATCTGCCATCATCTTCGTTGAGTATGCCCCGCTTGGTTTATCAGTCTTTCCCACCCCTCTGTTATCGAAAGTAATAACACGGTAGTGCTTCTTGAAGGCACGCGTTTGAAACATCCAGCCGGTTTGATCACCGGAATATCCCATTATGAGAACCAAAGGTTCTCCATGCCCTTGGACCTTATAATTGATGTTGATTCCATTGACTTTTACCTTTGGCATAATCTACCCCCTCTTCTAGGCTGTCTTTCCCATGCCTCGTTGTATAGACTTCTTGCGCCAGTATATATATCACTGTAGAATATCGCAAATCGTAGAATTGGTTAGCTAATAGAGGGCGCTTATAAACGGAGGAGTGCAGAGGGGATTCACCCCTCTGACGGGGGTTTGGAAGGGGTTCTATGACAGTCAGAGTTGTGACCGACAGCATCTGTGACACCGCACCTAACCTGGCGCAGGAGTTGGGCATTACCGTGGTGCCAGTCTATGTCATATTTGGGCAGAAGGCCTACCGCGATAGAGTGGATATGAGCGAGGATGAGTTCTACCATAAACTGGTCTACGGCCCAGTCTACCCCACCACCTCTGTGCCTTCCCCCCAGGATTTTGCCGATGCTTACAATAGGCTTGCCGGGGAAACTGATGAGATTATCTCGATTCACGCCAGCTCGAAACTGAGCGGCATCTACAACTCCGCCCTGCTGGGTGCGCAAATGGTCGCCAGGAAATGCCGCATTGAAGTGGTGGACTCCAAGTCGATCTCGATTGGCCTGGGGCTTTCGGTTCTTGCTGCCGCCAGAGAAGCCAAGGCCGGAAAGAACCTGGAACAGGTGACCCAATCGACGCGTCAGGCTATTCTTCACATTCATAATCGCAGTATGGCAGATACCCTGAAGTATGCCGTCAAAGGCGGCCGGGTCAATCAGGCATATGGACTGATAGGGACAGTCCTGGGAGTTAAGCCCATCCTCGGCATGCGGGACGGCGGCGCGTTCCTGGCCGGCGTGGCTCGCACCAGGGCTAAGGCTTTGCAGCGTATGTATGAGTTCGCTGCCAGCTTTCCCAAAGTACAGGAGATAGCGCTGGGATACACTACCGAATATGATGACGCCAAGAACCTCGCCGGGCGTCTGAAGACAACCTTCCCCGAGACACCTGTCTACATTGCGAGGGTCTGCCCTGCGGTAGCTGTCTACGGAGGCCCGGGCAGCCTGGGCATGGGAGTAAGAGAATCGCAAGACGACTGACCACACAAGTTCAGCGTTCTCTCAAAAAATCCAGGACTTCCTTGTTGAATCTTTTTCTCATTCCTACGAATACAGAGTGCGGCCCGCCCTCGATTTTGACCAGCCTCGCATCCGGTATCATCTTTGCCAGTACATCTGATGATCCTGGTTTGATTATCCTATCTCCCGTTCCCGTGATTACCAGGGTTGGAGACTGAATCATTTGCAGCCTTTCCAGAGTATCATGCCCCACGATAGCCTGGAATTGTGCAGCAACACCACGGGTTGCCATCAGTCTTGCGTAGATATTTATAAAGGGGAACGTGCAAATCCTGTACAGCCTGCTGTTGGAAGTTAGAGAAAATACAGTGCCCAGCACCCTCCCCACCGCGACTTTTCTTAACTCATCCGCCGGGCAGCCTTCTGCAAGCCCCATGCCCCTGTGGTATTCCAAGGTATGCCCGCCTGTGTCGTCCTGACGAGCGTAGGTGCATCCCAGGACGAGCTTCCTCACACGTTCCGGGTAATTGATGGCAAGCTCCTGTGCAATATAGCCGCCCATGGACACGCCCAGTATATGA
>Ga0209777_10003596_pt1 | contig 19044 bp, 11 predicted proteins | sample FrelakmetHBP12HB_FD_187147 | JGI IMG/M metagenome (GOLD analysis project Ga0209777, IMG submission 187147) | Freshwater lake sediment microbial communities from the University of Notre Dame, USA, for methane emissions studies -HBP12 HB (SPAdes)... | ecosystem: Environmental > Aquatic >...
CGAATCCTGGGCCTCCGGCGGCAACGGCACGGCGCCCGGCATTATGTACCCCCGAGAAAAGATCAACCCGTTCTGCATGGGCTGTCATCCGAAGGATAAAATGCCTGCGGCACGCCACGCCGCATTCTTCGCCGGCACCGCCAAGGAAACGTACTGCACCGACTGCCACGGCAAGCACCGGTTGGCCACGCGCAAGTGCAGGTGGAAGTGAGTGTGGCATGGGCTGCGAGGCTTCGGCTTCAACCTTACGGCTGGCACAAGATAGAGATTACCTGCCTGTACCTGCAAGGGGAGTCCCGCGGACAAACGGCGGCTGGCGCAGACCCTTGCGGCAGACCGGTCGGCGATCAACCTTGGGGCCTTGCACGGCTCGCGGACGGGGTCATTACCATTCCGGCGGTCGCATGCAGCAAGCAGCAGAACAACACGCCGAAAATCCTCTTTATGAGGAGTTTATCGAGCTGGATGCAGTTGCATCACACCCAGGACGAGGCCTTCGAGTATGGCTTCGATGTTTCGGCGGCCGGGAAGTACGCACTCACCGCGTGTGGTGACGGTGCATAAGGACCAGGAACTTCTGCTTACGCCGAATGACGCCAAGACGCCGATCGACATTGCCGTACCCTACACCATTGGTCGGTGGGCGGGAACCAAGCCGGTGGAAATCGCATTGGTCAAGGGGAAGAACGTGCTCCGCTTCACGCGCAACATCCCGAACTACGGCCTGGCAATCAAGGACTTCACGCTGACGCCGGTGAAGTAACCGCCGGAAGAAGACGGAGAAGAAGGAATATTCCGAAGTAAAAGGTCAACAGCAACAAAGGGAGACAAAGTGATGAACAGAAAAAAGTTGCTTGGTGGATTGTGTCTGCTGGCGGCAACGCTCATGGGCGTCTCCGGCGCGTGGGCGGCGGAGAAGTTCGATACGGATCCGAAACATCAATTGCCGAAGCCGGACTCGAAGCCGGCGGACGTGAAGAAGCCGGTCAAGGTGTTTATCCTGATGGGGCAGTCCAATATGCTCGGTATGGGAGAGGTCGGCCCGGAGACCACCAAGGGAACGCTTGAGTATCTGACCAAGAATGAAAAGAGGTACCCCCATTTGCTGGATGATGCAGGCAACTGGACCGCGCGAAGTGATGTCAGATACGTCTTTGTTATGCAGAACAAAGGCAGCATGCAGACGGTGAGAAATGAATGGCTGACTGTCAAGGCCAAGTCGACTATAGGGCCGGAACTGCAGTTTGGCCATATCATGGGTTATGTGCTTGACGAACCCGTGCTTGTTCTCAAGGCCTGCATCGGGAACAGAAGCCTTGGTTGGGATCTTCTTCCGCCGGGCAGCGAGCGGTTCACCGTCGATGGAAAGACGTATGCCGGATACAAGGACACGCCTGATTCCTGGATTGAAGGTCAGCCGAAGAAGGAGGTCGCCTGGTACGCCGGCAAGCAGTATGACGATGATGTTGGCAATGCCAAGAAGGTCTTGAGTGAGATTGGCAAGTATTATCCTGGCGCCGAAAAGTATGAGGTTGCCGGTTTTGTCTGGTGGCAGGGGCACAAGGATCAGAATCCGGTACATGCCAGCCGCTACGAGCAGAACCTGGTGAATCTGATCAAGAGCCTGCGCAAGGACTTTAATGTTACGAACGCCCCCTTTGTGCTGGCCGTGGGCTGCGGGAACCCCGGGCGCACGAGCTTCGGGCTGCAGATCGCCGAAGCGCAGCTTGCGATGAACGATGCCAAGAAGCACCCGGAGTTTGCCGGCAACGTGAAGTGCGTGGAGTCCCGGGATTTCTGGAGAGAGGCCGACGTCTCCCCGAAAAACCAAGGCTATCACTACAATCGGAATGCCGAGACCTACATGGAAGTCGGCAACGCGCTGGGCTGGGCCATGGCGGAACTGTTGAAGAAACAGGACAAATGACAGGGGGCCGCCCTGGTTTCTGGCCAGGTTGAAGTGGCAGCCCGGTGCCAGCATTCCCGGAAGACGAAGCACAACAGGTCACGCCAGCGCAGTGACACAAGGTCATGGGCCGGGGAAAGTCGTCTGGCGCTATTGCAACTTCAAGTCGAAAAATTCTGGCATCTGGACAAAGTGGACGGGAAACTCCATGCTTGGTATCAGCCATCGAGGGACCAAGCGATGAAGCGACGTGATTTTCTCAAGGTCGCCGGCGGCGCGGCTGTGGGCGGGGTAGCGCTGGCTGGCCTATTTGATGATTTGGTCAACGCCGCGGAAGCGAAAACGGCGGACCCCCCAGGCCTTTTCGAATCTGATGACCCGGAGGTTCTCGCACTGGCGCAGCGCGTCTTTGAGAAATGCATTTTGGAGAAACTCCAGCCGCCGGCCGAACCCTTGCAGCACACCTGGGTCCGCCCGGGCGGGCCGTACTACAACGGCCAATGGATCTGGGACACCATGTTCGTGGCCGATCTGTTGAGCCTCCTGCCCGACAAGAAGAAAGTCATCCGCGACATTTTCCAGAACTACTGGGATTTCCAGGATCGCTGGAACCAGCGGATGCCGGCCTATGCCCGTGACATGGTGACCGTGGCGATCAAGACCGTGCCGCAAGAGGTCCGGCAGTTCTCGCAGATCCCAATCCTGGCCTGGGGCGTGGAACGGGTTTATCAGCGCAACCACGACAAGGAACTGCTTGAGCAATGTCTCGGGCGGCTCGAACGGTTCCACGACTGGTTCTGGCGCGAGCGCGATGTGACCAACATCGGGCTGATCGCGGTCGGCTCGTACAGCGGCGTCATCCAGCATGCGCGGTGGGAGACGTTCGACCACGACTGCGCCATGGACGGCCTGAAACTGACGCCTCACCCCACGCGCAAAGGCCCGGACGAAGGCGCGTGGTACGGCGATATCTGCATGGCGGGTAACACGGCCTACCTGGTTCTGGGCGAGAGGAGCCTGGCGCGGCTGGCGACCATCGCGGGAGACGAGGCCATGGCGGCGCGGCGTCGGGAGCGAATCGAGAAAGCCGTCAAGGCCATGCGCGATCACATGTGGGACGAAAAGGCGGGGACGTTCCTGGCGGTCAACCGCGACTCGCTCGAAAAGATCCCGGTGGCGACCATCGGCAGTTGGATTCCATTGACGGCCGGCGTTCCCACCGAAGCGATGGCCGGGCGCATGGCGGAGGTGCTGGCCTCGCCCGCCTGGATGACGCCGCTTCCCGTTCCTACCGTGGATCGAACCGACAAGCGGTGGAAATCCGGCGCGTTCTGGCGCGGCGACGTCTGGCCTCCGACCAACTACCAGATCGCCGGCGGCCTTGCCGCCTACGGGCATGCGGACCTCGCCGCCGATATCTCCGACAAGACCATCGCCAACGCGATCAAAAACGGGATCAACGAACACTACGACTCGATCTCGGGTAAGCCGCTGGGCGTCGAGGACTATTGCATGAGCGGCACGCTGGTTACCATGATGCTTGACGGGCTTACGAAAAAACATAAGGTGAAGCTGCGCGACAAGAGTTCTGTACCTTGATAGGCGAGGCGATGGCCAAAGCCATGATTGATCTGAAGGAGAAGCGGAAGTGAAAACAGGCGACAAAGCAGCAAGAGGAAACAACGTTATGAACATGGCCTCATTATTCGCAATGCTATCTCTGCTTGCGGCGACGGCCATGGGTGGCGCCAGTGCCCCTGCGGCAGAGAGGAATAATGCCGATCCGAAACCGGCGGCCCCCGCCGCGAAATCGCTCAAGGAGATGCAGGAAGAATTCCTGAAACTGAAGTTTGGCATGTTCATCCATTTCAACCTGGCGACCTACAAGGATGTCGAATGGGTCTCGGGCTACCATAGTCCCGCCGACTTCAATCCGGGTGGCCGGGTCGACACCGATGCCTGGGCGGATGCGGCGGTGTCCGCCGGCATGAAGTATGCCGTGCTGACGGCAAAACATGTCGGGGGCTTCTGCCTGTGGGACAGCAAATACACCACCTACGACGTCTTTAACCCTGATTGTCCCTACCAGCAGGACCTCGTGGCGCAGTTCGTCAAGTCGTTCAAGAGCCGCGGATTGAAGGTGGGGCTCTACTATTGCTGGCGCCATCCGGGATTCAAGGGAGAGTTCAAGGTCCTGCCGCCGGAATGCGATCCTGCGACCCATTCCCTGAAAGAGCAGAACGAATTCCAGAAGAAGCAAGTCGCCGAACTGCTGGAGAAATACCCGGATGTTTTCTACATCTGGAACGACGCTTTCGACGACAAGGTAATGCCTGCGGATGAAATTCTCGCTCACATAAGATCGATACGTCCAAACATCATCGCCAGCGCGAACTGGTGGGACTGGGGCAGGAAAGGGACTCCCTATCTGGACCTTGCCGTCAAGGAATTGAGGCCCTTCCCGGAGACCAATACGGCGCCGGGCGAAACATGCTGGTGCCTGGAACAGAAATGGTTCTGGAACGAGGGGGCCCGCTCCAAGACGGCCAAGCAGGTTGTGGATCTCATAAACACGGCAAATAGCAGGAATTCGAATTTCCTGCTCAATGTCGGCCCGGATCAACGGGGCAAGTTTGAGGAATCAAGCGTCAAGGTACTGGCCGAAATCGGGAAGCTGTGGAAGCCGAATGCAACCACCGACCATTGACAACGAAACCGCGAAAACACCGCGTCGTGGGTCGGAGGAAACAGGAAGCGCGGGGGCGACGGTTAAGGGCAAGGTGAATTAACATGAAATACATCCTCACACTCCTCACCGCTCTGACGATCGCGCTGCCAGGCGCGGTCTGGGCCGCCGAGGTCCAGAAAGCCGAGATGGCGGGCTACCTGCTGGTCTCCTCGGACAAGGTCCCCGATGCCTACAACGCCGGGTTCTCGCTCTACGCCGCAGCCTGGCCGCTGCTCCAGCAGTATCCGGGGCATCGCTTCCAGACGGGCCTTTTCGGCACGTGGATGCATGCGCAGTATGAAGGCAAGCCGCCGGCTGATCTTTACTCCGACATCGAAGGCGGACTGGGCTGGTGGCACGACACGCGTTTCCCGACGGAGACGCCGAAGTTCATCATGGGCGGCGTGGCCGTGAATTTCAAGGAGATCGCCAACGGTCCCGCGCATGGTCGCGGCACCTGGGACAAGCCCCAGGGCCTCTACGGTGTGGCACAGTTGAGCCCCTGGCTGCTTTTCCCGATAGACGGCCTGAACGTCAAGCAGGGCGCCTGCGGGGACCTGTTCGGCTACGGCTATCTGCCGCTGCCGCTGACGGCGGCCAAGGCGACCACCGGTGGAAAGAAGGCGCCGACCGGCGACAACTGCTGGACACTCTTCCTCAGCACCAGGAACTTCAAAGGCCCGGTTTGTTTCTTCACGCCCTACTTCTGGTCGCACTCCGCCGAGGTGAATCCGGATGTTGCCGGCCTGCTGTTGGACTCGCGTCCCTCGGCCCCGAACAAGCCGTTCCAGATGGAGACCCAGTATGTGCCGGGCGCGCTGTCTGTCGACGACAAGGGCGAGACCTACGCGCGCATCGCACCGGTTTCCTTCCCCGTGGGGCCGGACGGCAACACCGTCGTCCTGCACCGCCTGACCTCCTACAACAAGGAAGCCCTCTGGGACGGCGTGAAGGCGTGGTTCGAGGGCGGCTCGGCGGTCAGCGGCGCGATCAATCCCGCCGGCGCCTTTGTGCAGACACTCCGCCCCAACGGCGGCTCGACCTGGAAGATCTACGCGGAGAAGACGCCGAAGGAAAAGAAGGTGGCGATGGCGTGGAACTCCTTCGCCAAACCGATTGCGCCGGACCCCACGACCTACGGTTACCAGTGGAACGAGCAACTCGTCACGAAGGTCAACGCGCCCGGCGGTTCCCGCGTGGTGCTTCCGGAATATTTCCACCTCCAGAATGACGGAAAGAAGAGCCAGTGGGTTGCGGCCAAACCCGCCGAGGTGCCGGCCGCGTCGGGATTGGCCGCGGTGCGATTCGATCGGCCCAAGGAGAAACCGCCCGAGCCCTACGACACACCTGAATCTCCCGAGAGCGCGTTCAAGAAGCCCGGTCCGGTCGCCGGACCATTCAAGGCGCATCTCGGCGACGGCAGCGTGGTGACTTATTATTGGTATCGTTTTGCCGACCAACCGGCCTTACTGAATGCCGATCTGACCAAGGAGGAGCGCGAGAAGATGCAGGCGAAGGTTGAGAAACTGCATCGCGCCTGGACGAAGGACCGCGACTATCTCGCTCCGCCCACAGTCGGCAAACTTGCCGATCTGGACCCCGCCCAGATCGTCACCCCGCCCAAGGGATATGAAATCGGCTACGTGCCCATCGCCACGCGACAGGAGCAGGACACCTCGCGTTCCTTCAAGTAGGCTAACCGCTGACGCTTCTTACGGGATTGATTGCGGCACCATATTCGCCATATTCTACGATGCCGCGGGCGTCACGCCGCCGGCGTATTACCGCGGCGACGGCGTGAATCTGCCGGATGCCTTCCAGGGCAAGGCCGTCGCCCCCACGCGTCCGATCTTCTGGCAGTGGCTCGGACGGAATTTTCGGGACGCACAATCACTTCCGGGGCACCCTGACGATCACTAGCGAGTGAGGCGGCAGGTTGACGACTCCTTTCTCGAAAGTAAGCTGCGTTCTCTCGGGCACGACGCGGTTTGGGTGTTCCACATCATTGAATGCTTCGGGCGAATCGCCGGCCAGGATCGTCGCCTCATATCGGCCATCAAGCAACGTATCCTTCATCTTGACGGTGCAGGCCGCATTCTTCGAAGGATGGCGGTTCACCAGTGCGATCGCCCAGACCTTACCCGACTCGTTCATCGTGGCGATAGCATCGATCATTGGAACCCACCGGCTGCCCTGCATGAGCCTCCCGGTCTCCAGGTCGAGTCTGACGACGCGGTCTTCAAGCAGGTTGGCGTACATGGCCAGGGCGTGGAATGTCGTGCGTTTCACGATCCCCCTGGGATGAACGTAGAGCGGCCCGCGGGTATTGACAATCGGAGCGATGTTGGCCATGCCGACATCCTCGGCGTGCCGAAGGCAGGCGTTGAGAAACGACGCCGAGAACAGCGCGTCGGCCATCGAGTACTGCGAGGCAATCGCATTGATTTCCCGCTTGGCGATCAGCGCGGCCACGGCCGGGTCGCTCTCGTCGCTGACTTGCTTGCGTGGAAACCCCGGGTGATGCCAGCCGCGAAGGTTCCACTCGTCGAACGCGATCTTGACGCGCCCGCGGCAGCCGGCTTCCTTCAGGACGTCAATCACGCCGGTGATCGTCTGTTCCGGGCCGTCCGACAGCATGATGCACGAGAGGTAGTCGGGCATCCCGTTCTTCGCCCAGAAGCCCAGCCAGTACTTGTGTATGCAGACATAATCGAGGTGCTCGCCGGCCGCCGCCAGCAGCGGCAGGGTCCATCCGCGATCGGGCGTAGCGGCGGCCAGGAGCGAGAGTTTGGGGTCGGCGGCCAGCATCAGGTCGGCCGACTTGTGTACGAGCGGACCCCACTCTTTCGGCGTTTTCGCGCCGATTTCGTGGCCGCCCCAGTTTTCGTTGCCGATGCTCCAGTACCGGACGTTAAGCGGCTTGGCGTGACCGCCGGCCGCGCGCATTTGGGCATACCGGCCTTCAACGCCGTTGCAGTACTCAACCCATTCTTTCATCTCTTCGGGTGTGCCGTTACCGGCATTGGTGCAAATATACGGCTCGCTGCCGATGCGCCGGCACCACTCGACAAACTCATCGGTGCCGAACGTGTTGGGATCAGTAACGCCCCAGACCGGATCGGGGGCCGGCTTGCGGTTGGGCCCGACGCCGTCCTTCCAGTGATAGCCGCTGGCAAAGCATCCGCCCGGCCATCGCACGATGGAAACCTTCAGTTCCTTCATCGCTTCGATGACATCCCTGCGGAAGCCCTGGTCGTCCGACAGGGGCGAACCCGGCTCGAACAGCCCGCCGTAGACCTGTCCGTCAAAGTGCTCGATGAAGCCGCCGAAGATCATCCGGCTGTAAGGCACGGAGCGGGCGTCGGTATCGATCGTCACGGTCGCCTGCGTGTCTTCGGGCGGACCGTCGACCTGCTCCAAGGCAACGTCGTCGTACCAGGCACGTCCGGTCGACGCCCCCCAGCCGCCGAAGAGGCAGTTGATTTCCAACCCGGTCGCCGCGGCAGACCGGAAAACGGTCGATACCCGGGTCCAGTCCCTCGTTCCCGACACCGCGGCCGTTCTTACACTCTGCATGTTCTGGATGTTCAGCAAAGCGCCCACGGCGTCCCGGACATCCTGGGTCTTGATCCATCCCGAGAGCATGTAGAAGGTGTTCGGCTTGACGGCAACCGTTGTCGTCCATGCTGCGTCGGCCCCTTTCTCGGAAGCAATGGACAAGCATATCTTTCCGGTCCTCCCCGGCGATTCGACGCTCCACCGGGCGTTTTCTTCTCCGCGCCAGGCCCGCGACTTCCAGCCAAGGACGCCGTCACCCGCCTTTTCCTCGAACGAGGGATTCGGCAGGAGATTTGCTGCCGGTTTCGGCGTTTCTTCCTTGGCTGCGACGGCGGATGTCAGCAGTGCCGATAACAGGGCGGCGAGAAGAGTGAGGACGGGTTTCATGGAGGCTCTTTTCATGATTCGTGATTCTCCTTTTTCATCGAAGGTGGGTGAGTTCGAGGCGGTCAGGTCGTTCCAGCGCTTCTCGCGGGAACGCAGAGGACGTGGAAAGCATCTTATTCAGCGGGTCGATATCCAGTTCCGTCGCGGGCGCGAAGGCGTCGGAAGCGGCGTATCGAAGCAGGCTGTGGTAAAGCTGTCGGGCCTCGGGCTTGTCCTGGTGGCCGGGCAAGTCGATGGCACAGACGAGCAGCGCGCCCTTGCCCATCCTGGTTTCGAAGATCAGGCCGAGTTTGTGGTTACGCTCGAAGTTGTCGATCACCTGGACCAGGGGGCGAAACGTTGCCGGCGTTTCGTCGAGGATGATCGGCCGGGAGTTCTTGACCAGATGCCACCACTGCCAGTTGCTGTGGAACTCCGTCGGGAATTCCGCCAGAGCGGGGCACTTCGGATCGCACAGAATGCCCAGCGTGCCAGGGGCGACCTCGATGTGGCTTCTCTCGGCCGCACGGCGGAACATGGGAAAACACCAGAAATCCGTCTGGAAGGCGCCCTTGATGCTGTGCTTGAGGTCCGCGAGGTTGGGGAGCAGCAGGACCCTGCCGCCCTCCTGGAGATGCTTCACGGTGGCCGGGTCAAGCGTGCGGACCACCTGCACGCTTGCCGGCGGGGTGGTCTCCACTTTCGGCGAATAGACCCAGAGGTCGTACCGGTTGACGAACGGCGTGCCCCGGATGGCCACCTCGACGGTCAGTTTCTGGGGCGCCTTCACCCCGGCCAAGGAGAAACTGAGCACGCCGACATCGAAGACCTTCCCTTGCGCAATCGTGACGGGCGCCGGTGAGCCGGAGGCGACGGTCCGCCCTTGGCCGTCTCTCACGGTCCAGGCGATGCGGGCACCCGGCAGGTAGGCGGGGCCGTAATGGGCAACCTGCAAACGGCCGGTGAAGGTTTCGTCAGTGGTCCACGTGTACTTCTCCATCCGCAGCAGGGGAACCGTTTCACAGCAGAACTGCCGCCAAGCCTCGGGGGCGATCAGGCCCTTGGATTCCATGAACGCATTGAGGATGCCCACCAGGGCCGTGCCCTGGCCGGGAAAGTCCTGGATATCGAGCAGTTGGAAACCGCCGAAGCCTGGCGTTCGCAGGGCCGCCTCGATATCTTCGCGGTGACAGATCACCGACAACGCGCCCGAAGCACGCACAAAATCGTGAGCCTGATCGAGCATGCCTGCCTCGCGGAGTCGCTCGCGGAAGATCTCCAGGTTTCGCGCCCGAGTCACACCCGTGTACTTCGGAATCTCCCGGAAGTCCGGCGAGACCTGGAACTCTCCTATCTCGTGGCCGACCACCGGCACGGGAACGCCGGCAATCGATTCGCTGAAATCCACCATCGTTGAAGGCGGGCGGTTTTCGATGTGCGCCTTGTCGTAGTCGCCCTGGAAGAACGCCCCGCGAACCGGCAGCGTTTTGCTCGTCTTGCAGGTTACCCAAAAGTCGTCGCCCTCAGCAAGGGCAGGCTGCCAGTGAAGGTTGTTCGATCCCTGGGCATAGAGGTGGCGCGGGTCCGTCTGGCGGAAATGCCGCACCATCTCGAACATGGCTTCGTTGCGGCCGAGTTCGTTGCCCAGCGTGAACATCACGAAGGACGGATGGTTACCGTAGGCCCTGAAGATGCGTTCGCCTTCCAGGCGGAGGTAGCCGCCGTGCTCCGGACGGTTGAACGCCGTCGCCTTGTTGGGCAGTTCCGGCTGAAGGTACATGCCCAACTCGTCGGCCGCCTCGAATGCCGCCTCCGGCGGGCACCACGAGTGGAAGCGGTAGTGGTTTATGCCGTAGGACTTGGCGATGCCCAGCACCCGCAGCCACCCGGCCTTGTCCATCGGTGGATACCCGGTAAGCGGGAAGATACAGCAGTCAAGTTTGCCGCGCAGAAACGTGGGCCTTCCGTTGATCGTGAACTGGTTGCGCCTGGCGGCGAACTGCCGCAGACCGAAATCCACGGTCCTCGTGTCCTTGAAGTGCTCCGCCTCCGCCCGGGCCTCCAGCGAGACAGTCAGCCGGATCATCGCCGGGTTGAACTCGTCCCACAGCGGCGCCGCGTCGCCCAGGACATAGTCGAATTCGGTCGTGGCCTCCGGGCCTGCCGCGCGGACCGGGACCGTCGCGGGGGCAAACTCGGCGGTCGCGGGGGTGCTTGAGCGGCTCGCCTTCAGCGCCAGAACCGCGGCGACGGTCCGTCCTGTCGTATTGCCCACCACGGCCCGGACGCGAACCTTCTTCTTTTCCACGTCCGGGTAAACCTGGACGTCCTCCAGCCAGACGGGGTCGGTGGCACGGATTTCCATCCTTCCTACGACGCCGTTCCAATTGGTCTGCGTCCGCTCATCGAAGGCGTGGGCTGCGCCGACGGGCGGGAGTTTCGAATTGTCCACCAGGAGGGTCAGGGCATGTCGGCCGGGCGTCATGGCGGCCCCCAGGTCGAAGACCTGCGGGGCGCTGAGGCTGTCCTGCGTGCCGCAGTCGGTATCATCCACCCAGACCCGCGTGTTCTTGGTGCGTTCCAGGACGAGCGTGATCCGCTTGCCTTTCCAGGCGTCGGGGATCAGCACCTCGCGCCGATACCAGGCCGGGCCTTTCCAGAAGTAGACGCGCGAAAGGCGATCCTCGCACCGCTCATCCTTCTTCGTGCCCTTCTGGTTTTCATCGGTTGTGCCCGGCAGCCTGACGGTTTCTTCCAGCGTGCGGGTGAACCACTTCTCGGCGACCCCTTTTCCTTCCGCATCCAGCCTGAACTGCCACGTCCCGGCCAGCGACAGGGTGTTTTCCGCACCGGGCAGTTTTACCTCGGCGCCGGCAACCGAAACCGCACAGGCCACGACGAGCACGGCCACCGCACGCTCCACGAAGAGAACGCTGCGCATTTTTCGAACCTCCTTGGTACCACAACGTCGCTTGGCTTCTTGCGGGGCAGGCAAATCTGCCCGCCGCGCTTGTCCCGCCCCGCGGATCGCTCACTTCGCCAGATCCGGCACCACGCCGCGTCGCATCGTGTTCTCGGTGACCACTCGCGGGTCGGCAAAAAACAAGAGGTAGTTAGGCCCGCCCGCCTTGGTGCCGACGCCGCTCATTCCGAAGCCGCCGAACGGCTGGCGGTCCACCATCGCGCCCGTCGAACCGCGATTCAGGTACAGGTTGCCGACGCGGAATGCTCGCCGGGCGTAGTCCAGGTGTGCCGGCGACCGCGAGAAGACCGCCCCCGTCAGCGCAAACTCCGTCTGGTTGGCTAGGCGAATGGCCTCATCGAAACTCCCCGTTCGCATCAGGGCGATGATGGGGCCGAAAAACTCCTCCTGCATAAGCCGATGGCGGATGTCGGTCACCTCGAACATCGCCGGCGGCACGAAGTAACCGCCCATGGGCGCCTTGCCGACGAACAGGGGGATCGCCCCGGCGCCCGGATTCGCGATGACCTCGATGAGACGCTCGTAGGCGCTCTTGTCCACGACCGGCGGAAGGACCGTTGAAGGCTCGTGCCCCGGGCCGATGGGGAGCGACGCGCAGGCCTCGACCAGCCGCCTGACAAACGGCTCGTAGGCGCTACCGACCACCAGGACTCGCGAGCAGGCCGAGCACTTCTGGCCGGCGTAGCCGAACGCGCTCTTTACGACCCCGAGCACCGCTTCGTCGAGGTCGGCGTCGTCGTCGACGACGATGGCGTTCTTGCCGCCCATCTCGCAGATCACGCGTTTGACCTGCGGGGCGCCGTCGCGCGTCTTGGCCGCCTCCTCGAGGATCTTCAGGCCGACCTCCTTGGAGCCTGTGAAGGCGATCTGGGCGACCTTGGGGTGCTCCACGAGTTTGCGGCCGACGACGCGTCCGCTGCCCGGCAGGAAATGGACTACGTCCGGCGGAACGCCGGCCTCGATCATCCGCTGGTAAAGCCCGTAGGCGATCGCGCACGACTGGCTCGACGGCTTGATCAGCACGGGATTCCCCGCCACCAGCGCCGCCGCACTCATGCCGCAGAGGATCGCCAGTGGGAAGTTCCACGGAGAGATGACTACGCACGGGCCGCGGCCTTCGTACCAGAGCACGTTGTCCTCGCCGGGGACGTTGCCCTGCTTCCGCGGGGCGAGTTCCCCGAGCGCCTGGCGGGCGTAATAGCGGCAGAAGTCGATGGCCTCGGCGACGTCGGCGTCGGCTTCCCGCCACGGCTTGGCGACCTCCCAGCACTGGAGGGCCGCGAGTTCCATGCGGTCTGCCGTCAGCCGGTCGGCGAGTCTGTCGAGAATCTCGGCCCGTTTCCGGAGCGGAAGGTCCCGCCATGCGGGCCAGGCCTCGTAGGCAGCCTCGACGGCCGCGTCGGCCTCGATGGCATCGGCCATAGTGGTTTCCGCCACCCTGAGCGACGTGTCGCTCGGGCATTCGCGCATCATCTTCGCGCCGTCATAGCGAGGGCGGCCGGCAATGACCACCGGGACCGAAATCGGCAAAGCGGCCTGCACCTCCTCCACCCTCTGCCCGAAGGCCTTCGCCACGGCAGGGTCCTCGAAATGCAGCATGCTGGCGTTGTGGAACGGCTCGCCCAGGTCCTTCGGGGGAAGGACAGGCTCGAACCGGTCCGTGATATTCTGGCGCGGCCGCGGTCGCTGCATGAGCGCGTGGATGTCCACATTGTCGTGGTGAGAAAGTCTCAGGAATCCCTCGTTCGCGGTGTTCTCCAGCAGTCGCCGCACGAGGTACCCCATGCCCGGAAGCAGTCGGCCGACGGGAGTGTAGAGGCGGACCCGGCGTCCCATGGCCCGCAGTGCTCGCCGCTCGGGTTCAGCCATGCCGTAGAGCATCTGGATCTCGACGGCCTCGGGCGGCAGGCCCAACTGTTCCGCCACCGTCATGGCATGGGCCAGCGACCGCAGGTTGTGGCTGGCGAAGGCCGGCTGCAACAGGTCGGCGCGTTCCAGGAGCGCGACCGACATGCGCTCGTACTGGGCGTCCGTGGCCGCTTTTTCGGTGAACACAGGGCAGGGGAGGCCGCACTGGGCGGCGTGGGTAACCTCGTAGTCCCAGTAGGCGCCCTTGACGAGCCTCACGTGGATGGGCGCCCCCCGGCGGGAGGCAAGCGCGGCCAGCCGCTCGACCTCGCTCTCCGACTCCTTCAGATACGTCTGGAGGACGATGCCGGCGTGGGGCCAGTCACGAAGTTCGGGCCGCGTGACGAGCCGCTCAAAGAGGTCGAGCGTGATGTGGTGGAATGACCACTGTTCCAGGTCAAGATTCAGGCAGGCCCCGTTGGCCTTGGCGTGCAGCATGAGCGGCAGCACGCGGCGCTCGAGGCGGTCGACGCTGCCGGCCGGATCGGCCGGGTCCAGGTGCGGGTCCATCGCCGAGACCTTGACGGAGATGTTGGCCCGGGGGATGCTGCCCAGGTGGTTTCGCTCGAGCAACTCATCGGCGGGCCACTTGGCGACTTCGCCCGGCAGGTTGTCAATCAGGTCCAGGTACCGCTTCTGGTAGACCTCACCCTCGGCATCGGAGGTGGTGGCTTCGCCGAGCAGGTCGACCGTAAAGGCCATGCCTTCTTTCCAGAGGTCCCGCAAGCGGGGGATGGCCTTGGCGGCCTCGGTGCCGACGATGAACTTCTCGGCCATGCCCGCGACGTTCGCGCGCACGGTCCGCGTGGCAAGGCCGGCCGTGATACCTCCCGAGGCGGCCTTCAGCGCGACGTTCAGGAGGGCCGGCACGTCCCGGCCGTCCTTCAGGAGATACTCCCGGACGTGGGAGGCGATTTGGTCCGTGCTTTCGAGAACCGGGAGGACGTCAACGAATCGCAGGAGGTCGATCTTGAACCCCGGGTCGCGCATCGCCCACTCCATCAGCCGCCCCTCCCAGTAGGCGGCGTTGAAGATGCCGGGCGTCTGGCCGGCCATCTCCTTGTGCAGGCGTTCGCCGAGCGCGAGCACCTGGCGATCCAGTTGCTCCGGGTCCACGTTCTGCCGCCCCATGTCAGCCTCCTTTCGCATCGCTCAAGGCTTCCGGCGATGGTCAGGAACCGACCCGCCTGCCGCCTCTTTATAGTGTCGAACGGGCAAGGTACCTTTACGGGGCAGGTTTCCCCTCGTCGAGCCGCGCGGATTCCAGCGACCAGGTGATGGTGTTCCGCTCCGGCTTGAGACCGGCCAGGGGACCCGGAATGCGGTCCTGGCGATTCAGCCCGCGGATGTCCGTATCCACAGAGATGGCCTTGCCGTAGCGGTCCTCGATGGTCTGCCCGACAGTGGGCAACACCCCTACCAGGGCACCATCGACGCGTGGGCCGCGAAGGCCCTGCGGCGCCTTGCCCACGGCGAAGGTGAACGTGACACCTAACGGGGTCTCCTCGCGGCGGAAGTCCGTCTTGAACGGGTCCACGACGCTGTGGGCATTGCCGAAGGCGCTCTTGCCGGCGCCCTCCAGAAAGAGGTTGCCATCTGAGGCGTAGCCGGGGGCCTCCTTCACCTTCTCCAGCCCACGCCGGATGAAGATGTTGTTGTACCACTTGTCATCCTGCGGGATGCCCACCTTCCGGTCGACGGTCGTCCGTGTGTGCGGCCGGTAGTACTGCGACCGCCGCCCGGTGTCCGAGACCATCTCGAACGCGCAATCGACGAAGAGGTTGTGGGCGAAGACGCTCCCTTCGGAGTTGCTGCGGACCCCCTGGCCGACGAGCACGTTGTTGTCCACCAGGATCGGCCCATGGTCCATCTCCAAGAAGACGGCGGCCGCCTTCGTGTCGTAGATGATGTTGCCCGTGATACGGGCGCCCTGGTTGCCCCAGTCCATCCAGATGCCGAACGCGCCGTGCGACTGGTGATCGACGCGGCGGATCAGGTTTCCGGCAATGACCGTGTCCACGGACTCGTGGAACTTGATGGCGGCAGTCTCCCATCCGCCGAACTCCTTGCGGTAGTTAGTGTCCTCGATGAGGTTCCCGGCAATCAGGCACCGCGTCGCACCCTTCTGGCCTGCGATGCCCGCCTCGCCGCACCGACGAATCACGTTGTTGCGGATGATGTGGTCGCCGAAGGCGTTGATGTCGTTGTAGTCCACGCCCGGGGCGTGCCCGAGCACGATCCCCACGCAGCGGGCGTTGGTGACCCGGCAGTTCTGGATGATCCAGTGCTTGCCCATCCGGGGACCGATGGCGCCCATCTGGACCGCCAGGCCCGGCGGCTGCCAGTTCTCCGCCGAGTGCATCAGGTGAAATCCATCGACGGTGATGTACTTGAGGCCGCTCTGCGCCGGCATAAAGACGCTCTCGCGGACGTTGATTTCGACCAGTTCCCGGTTGGGGTCCGCCCGGCCGAAGTTGGCCCGGATGACGGTCGTCTGCTGCACCACTTGGCAATGCCACGTGCCTTGCCACTGTTTGACGGCCTCCGGAGTCTGCTGCTCGCCCAGTGCCTCGCCGTTAAGGTACACGTCGCCCCGGTGGTGCCACTGCCCGTATTCAAGCCAGCCGCCCGAGAGAGTCAGCGCGTAGGGGTTGTAGTCGCCGAAGAAGGCGTTGGGCAACTCCGCCTTCCAGACGCCGCCTCCTTCCGGCGCCCACTCTCGTGTGCGCTCGGACCCCTTGAGCAGGACCTCTTCCCCCGCAGCCGCCCGGTAGGTGATGCGGCTCTGCTCGCTCGCGCCGCCGCGGGCGGGCTTCACCCATTCGCGGTACGTCCCGGCGTGGACCGTCACGATGTCGCCGGGCTGGGCGACGGCCGCCGCCTTGCTGAGGGTGAGGTAAGGGCGGGCCTGGTCGCCGGCGGCGGCATCGTCTCCCGTCTTGGCGACGTGGATCTCCCGTGCGGAAGCGGCCGCCGCACCCAGCAGGACGGCCGCCCAGGCCGCCAGAGAGATCATCCAGGATCGTGCAGGCATAGGGAACTTCCTTTCATGCTGCGAAGGGACCCTACGGCGTCCCCGGACGTACGCGGCCATCGGGTCCGAACTCGATCTGCAGCATCCCCGGCCGCTCGCGGAACGGGGCACGCGGGTCGTTGCCGAAGAACGTCGCCCACCACTGGCCCGACCTATCCTTGAAGAACATGTTGTGCCCACCGTGGGGCACGGCCACGTAGCGGTCGCCGTAGGGGCCGCCGATCTTCTCGGCTGAGGCGACCATGCAGTGATAGTTGCCCTCTATGAAGTCGGCGCACACCAGGTTGTAGCGGCCGTCGATCTTCGTCAGGAACGCCCCCTCGAACCCGACCTGGGCGGCATTCGCGGGCTTCAGCAGCCGCGGCGTCTCCGCCAGGCCGGTCATGTCGTCCTTCATTCGCGCAATCTTGCCGTTCTGGTAAACGAAGTAGACCTTGCCGTCATCATCCTGGAAAAGCGAGGCATCGATCTCGCCCGTCAGCGGCCCATCGGGCTTGATGTCCTTGTAAGGCCCCTCGGCCTTGCCGTTGGTGCTCCGCAGAACGCCCGTGCCGCGGTAGTTCAGGCAGTACGTCAACCAGAACGTGCCTTTGAAGTAATGGATCTCGGGCGCCCAGATAGCCCGTTTACCGTCGCGGAACTCCTTCTGCCAGGTGCCGTCCTTCTCGATGGTCCAGACCAGTCCGAGCGCCTCCCACGTTTTTAGGTCGGCTGACCGCCAGATGCGGATGCCCTCGTTCGTCTTCCACCAGGTGGGGTGCCCTGTCGTGCCGGTCAGATAGTAGTTGCCGTCGCCGCCGACACAGACCGAGGTATCGCGCACGGGGTAGTCGAAGAGGGGCTTGAGGGGCGGCAGCGGGACCTCAGCCTGGGTTGCACCCGCCGCGTCGAGGACGATGCCCGCGTCGATGTACTGCCCACCGGTGGTCTGGTGGCAGCGGACGGCCAGGACGTTGCGGCCGTGGCGGAGGGCCTTTCGGACCGCGGGCGTCGCGTCGATCAGTTCGTACCCCGTGATATGCCACGGCACCTGCAGGATCACCTCGCCGTTGAGGTAGACGGTGGCATCCTCGTCGTGGTGAATGCGGACGGCGGCGGTCTTGAAGTCCGCGCCGTCGTAGTCGAAGGAAGTCCGCAGCCACACGTCGGGGGTGTTCCAGACCGTCCCAAGGACGGCGTTGGGCGTGCCTTGGGCGCCGAAGCCGGCGGGGCCTTCCTTCCAGGCGGAATCGTTGAAGTCGGGCTTGAACCAGTCGGCCGCCGGTTCGGCGAACGTGTACCGCCACGTGACGGCGCGCTGGTCGGCGGTCGGAAGGAGGACGCGCGGCTCGGGGGCCGGTGGAGTTTCACCGGCGACGGCGGCGATTACAGCCACCGCCACCACGAGCATGGCAAGTACGGCTGTCTTGATCGGCATGGCTTCGTTGCTCCGCTGCCCTTCTGACCGGTTCTCGCCTGCGCTCGCCCGCCGCGCGGGCCTACGTCGCATACCGGAACGCCCGCCGCAACATCGCCAGGCTCTTCGGAATGGCCGTCGCGGCGTCTTCCTTGCCCTCGTACTCCAGCGAGACGTATCCGCGAAACCTCACGCCGTGCAGCAGGCCTGCGATGCGGTCGTAATCGAGGTCGAGGGTGTACCATGTTCCGCCGCCGTAATAAGTTTTCGCGTGAACATACAGCGTCTTCGGTGCGATCGCCGCCAGCCGCTCGTACGGGTCCTCCAGGAAGTTCCCCGTGTCCATCGTCACGCCCAGCCAGGGCGAGTTGACGGCGTTGACGATGCGCAGCAGACCCTCGGGCGTGCGGGCCAGGCCCCAGTGGTTCTCCAGGCCCAGCACCACGCCGCACTTCTCGGCCGCCGGCAGGCATTTTTCGAGCGACTCGATGACCCACGGAAAAGCGTCCTCATCGGTGGCGCCGGGCAGGGGCGGTTCCACGCCGCGATTCTTCATGAGGTCGTCAAAACTCCTGGTGGTGCCCCAGCGGCCGGTGTTGACGCGCACCGTCGGGATGCCCAGCGCGTAGGCCAGTTCGAGGCTGGCGATCGTTATCGCGATGTTAGCCTGCCGGTCCTCGGCCTTCGGGCACACAAACGTCTGGTGCGTCGAGAGGCCACACAGGTCCAGCCCTGCCGCCCACGCCTGCCGTTTCAGCGACTGAAGGTACGGCCCGTCCTTGCGGTGCATCTGCTTTTCGAGAATCTCAACGCCATCGAAGCCCGTCTCGGTCGCCAGGCGCAGGCAGTCCTCGATCTTGAGCATCGAGTCGGCCCGGTACCGCCAATAGGAATACGTCGACACGGCGATGGGGTTGCCCGGACGCGCGCCCGATGCATGGGCCGATGGCGCCCGTGCGACCGCTCCGGACGGCTCGTCACCGGCGGCGGTCTGGCTGCGCGGCAGGGTGAGTGCCGCGGCCCCCAGGCCGAGGGTTCTCAGCAGGCGGCGGCGATCCGGATTTGGCGGTCGGGTCATGGGCGGATTCCTTGTTGCGGCAGGGTGCCTTGAATTCCTTCGCAGCAGGTATTTGTGCCAGCCGCAGAGATAGTAATCCCGCGGCGC
>Ga0209777_10003597_pt1 | contig 19044 bp, 24 predicted proteins | sample FrelakmetHBP12HB_FD_187147 | JGI IMG/M metagenome (GOLD analysis project Ga0209777, IMG submission 187147) | Freshwater lake sediment microbial communities from the University of Notre Dame, USA, for methane emissions studies -HBP12 HB (SPAdes)... | ecosystem: Environmental > Aquatic >...
CTGATTTTGCTGCTTGCGTTTGGTCTTCTTGCAGTGAGAAATGAAGTTTTTATTCGAAATATTATTGGTATACTTGGTGGTGTTGTGCTTATTGTATTTGGTTTGTATCAAATTGTTGGTTCACTGAAAAAAAAGGATCTGAACCAGAATCAAGAGGTGCGATCGCATCGTCTTTTTTTTATTGGTATTCTGTTTACTGCCTTTAATCCATATTATGTTTTTAATTTAACATAATTAAAATGATAGTTATTAGAAGAAAAATACAGATAATGATAACTTTATATACTATTACCGGTCAAGCATTAACACGGTTTTAACACATGTTTTGGTGCAATGGTAACACTAACGAACAAGAGAATGATTCCAATCGCCAAACATTTCCTTTTCATTGATTTTCCTCTTTCAGTTTTCAAAAACTCAACTTAAACATTATGGGGGGCAATTAAAAAAACTCATTAGAATCTCTATTACTGCACTTAAATATGCTCCTATATGAAGATTCAAAATAAGTAAAAGGTCGACAAATAGTAGTATATTTAATATCAAGCAGATAACAGGGAACGGCCAGACAGCAACTCCTGAACTACTCCCACAATTACAATTTGCGTTCGATAATTGTATTATTTCTCTATTGAAAGTAGCATCTTTTTCAATGACACCAGTTATTTCCTTTTGCACCCCTTTAGGAATCATCTGATGTTGTTCGAGTAACGACTGCATCTTTGATTTACTGATAATCTTTGAAAGCAACAAACCAACAAGATACATCTGTTTGAGTTGATTCTTTGTTAAAACAGGAGCATTGAATATCGGGAATCTTACATCTGGATTAAAGAACCCCCCTCGACTTATCTGGGATTTGAGTATAATTCCTTGAATCTCTTTGTTGTTTGCAATATCAATAATGGTTTGGAATAACAACTCTTTCTGGTCGACTTCTTCATTAATGATTTTCAGGTTCGATGATTGAACTGCTTGATATCCTACGACATTGGTCAACGAAGCAAGAATAAGAAGAATCACTGCACAGATACTAACCCCAATCAGAGGTTTCTTATCCACTTGCTTTCCCCCTTTTGTACAATTATATAGCACGGTTCTCCTTTAAAAACCTATCCTTAGAAACGAATGTTTTTGTAAACTATGTTTCAATTATTGATAACCTCCAATACATTTTAAAAAAGAGTTATTTTAAATAGGAATAAACGATTTGAATTAATGAGGAAAACATGTCCGATATTGGTAGTGGAATTAATACCACAACAGACCAATTGTGGAACTTTATGGCTTATCTCTGGGATAAAGAACTTGAAAACAATCACCTTATTGTAATAGTCGGTGTCCTTGTGATTTTTCTTATCATAATTTTTACTGTCTGCCTGTGGAGAATCTATAAACTGGAGAAAAAGATAAATAATATTCTTGAAGATAAACAAAAATAAAGTATTTATTGAACATGCAATTCCTCGCCTTTCCACCTTGCAACCATACCTCTGAAACATCTTTACATCGCTTGATATCGTTTGCCATTTCTTGGCTTTGAATCTTACTGCTTTCTCTTTTTTTCATACAGTAATTAACAAACATATTACACTTTAATAACATATCCTTAGAGGCAGAAGCAATTAACACGACTTAGACGCTTATGGAAAGTAACAATTGAAAAACACCGCACAAACAACATGTTCACTAAAAATGCCGATTTTTGTGCTGTAAGCAAATCCAAGAGGCGAACCTATAATTAGTGTCGAATCTGAATATTTTCCGTCAACAAGCATCATAATATATCCTATTAAATTGTTAAATGAAACATTATTTTCGTTGTATATCCTTTTATCGTTGATACGACTAATGATGATTAATGTCATCTTCCCTGTTGAATTATTTAAGGTGTTATCATTAGTGTTGAGTGTCACTAATTTTCCACATACACTTGGGAAAACACCTGCACCGAAGAATAGGAGTATTATTCCTATTACCAATCCTTTTTTTGATATACTATTTCGCATGTTTTTATTCCTCCCTGATACATAGTTGAGGAAATATTACTTTCCTACTTAATGGATATGTATCCATATCTTTTCCCCCTTTGTACAATTATATAGCACTGTTCTCCTATAAAAACATACCTTGAGAAACACATGTTTTTGTGCAAATGAACATCAAGCCAGTGGCGGGAATTTATATTTTTCATCTATGACAAGAAATTAAAGGATGTTGTATACATTAATTTAATTCATTTGTATGGTCCAAAAGCCACGAACGGTCCAAAGGCAACTCCATTTCTTGTCGCTGTTTTATCCAGGGCAACAACGTGTGCAGAAATGAATATAAGCCAAAAGAAGTGAATATGGAAATACGGGCTTTGCACACAAATGGGGGGATTTATGTGCAGAATATAAATTTGCACACAAATTATTATTTTTCTCCATATAAAGATTTGCGCATTTATCCATGTTAACATGTGAATTGCACGATAATCAACAATCAGTAATTAGATTGGTGAAAAAAATGATAAGAAATGGGAAACCTGAAAAATGCGAAGGAATACTTTTACCGTCCTCTCTCAAAAGAAGTTATAAAGGTACAAACTATTTAGATTTTGCAAAGGTGGGGTATTTGATAATCACAGATGATGAAATTAAGGAGGCAATTGAGAAAAAAGATATTTTTTTGGAGCCTTTTTCCGATGATTCTCTACAACCTGCTTCTTATGATATGCGACTTGGGGATACTGCTATCATTTCAAAAACTATAACGATAGAGGCATTACAGAAGCAAGTTGAAAGTGAAGATGTCAAAGAAATTAACGTGAAGGAGAAAGGAACTATTATTATTCCTCCTGGTGCTTTTGCATTGTTAACTACTTTAGAAAAGATAGGACTCTCAAGAGGCTATGCTGGTCACATAGGAATGCGTTCATATTATACGAGGAAAGGATTAGTATTACTATCAGGGATTCAGATTGACCCTGGTTTTGAAGGGCATTTAGTTTTAGGCGCATGTAATCTATCACCTCGTTCATTGGAATTAAGTTATGCTGACCCAATATGTACTATTGAAATTCATAAATTAAATAAAGAAGCAAGCAAAGCATATTACAGCGATGCAATGAAACAACAAAAAGAAGGAAAAATTCCTAGAGCAGATAAGGATTATCTCAGAACAATAGAAACTATGTCGATTTCTGATTTAACGACAGCATTGACCACCCTATCACGTAATGTTGATGCCTTGAGAAAGAATATTTGGTATCTTTGGATTCCACTTATAATTGCAATTATTGTTTCTTTATGTACTAAATTTTTATAGAACTTTGATAAAAGTATTCAAATGTTTTGTCAGAAAGGAGGATGCCCTCCTTTAACATTGATTAGAGCAGTTAATTTATTAGCAATATGGTGAAGTTGTTCTTCTATTGTAGTATGGGAATATATCATTTTTCTTCCATCTTTAATAACTGTTTTATAATCAAGATTCAAAGTTTCTTCCAATTTTTTATTATAGGTATTTTCAAATTTTAAAATTATTTTAATAGATCCTTGCTGTTTTTTTATATCGGAGAGATAGATATCCAAATCAACTTCTCCATGTTTAGGAATTGACGGGACAAAAAATAAATCCTTTTTTTCATTATTCACTCTAGTATCAATAAAAATATTTTTCGCATTACCACCATTATTTATCAGATATAATGCCATGGGTTCATCTCTTATGATATAGTCTGGCTTTAATGAAAAGATAGGTTTAACCGATTCAACTCGTATTCTTCTCATTTCATAAGCATAATATGCAGTGATGATTGCTAATACAGCAGTTGCTATTGCAGTTATTACAACTGGCAACAATGATAATATTTCATCCATTTTTTCTCACCACAATTACAATTATACAATATTTCTTTCTTTAAAAATATACCTCCGTCTAGGATATTTTAATATAGAAATAGGGAGTCTTTTGTCTGGGAGTATGGAGGAAACCAGAAAAAATTAAGTCATTGAAAATAGAATGATTTTTTTAGATATTTTTTTTCTAAAAATTATTTATAAAATGTAATTACTATCTCCATAATAACGATAAAAATTATGAGAATAGAGTACCATAAAGGCCAAGGAGGTTTTTCTTTAATTTTTTCATTTAATTCGATATACTTCTCCTTTATAATGTTTGGAGTAATAAGTTTTCCATTAAGAATTTGTTCTATCAAATTATTATATTCTTTTTTTTCATTTCCAATCTTTCTCATAAAAAACATCGCAAAGAGTATCAATAAACCGAGGTCAGGAAGCAAAGTCCATAAAGGTATTTTAAAAGAAAGAACTAATTCCACAAGTGCAATTACCGCTGCTAAAATTGATGTCCCAACAAATATAAGAAAAACACCATAATCTGATTTTATGCTTATCAAATATGATATCCAATCAGAACTATTTCTTAGAAGTTCCATTGAGGTTTCTTTATCGACTTCATTTATCATATTTCCAAATTAGTAGTGCTTATTTCTTTAATAATATATTCTTGAAAATCCTTGGTTAAACAGATTAAGGGAAGTCTTATCTGGAGGGCTTTACACATATATTGCCATTTTTCATTGAATTTGGGTGCAGAATTGCTAATATGGGTGCAAACTTGAATTAGGGGCAAAGCCACAAACAAACCAAAATCATTTTGTATCTATTTAGATTTTTTATTTATATCACGAACAATTAAATAAGTGACAATTAAAAGAATTATAAATGCAATAAAAGCAACAACAAAGTAAAAAATTTCTCTTTCAACAGAAGTTTTACCTAAAATATCAATCACTCTGAATAGGGTAGTAACTAGCATATTACCTACAATACCAAATAAAACACCTAAAGATATACCTATAATAAGATGTTTTTGCGCTCTTAATTCTGATGTACTAACCATTTTTTCTCCCCATTTTCAAATCTTACATACAATATATAACGATTTGTCTATACAATGCTATTTAAATATAAATCAATATTACAATCAGAGGAACTGATGAATAAATCTGATGATGAAAAGGAAGTTCGGATGTTACTTACGAGCAAAAACTTCCATTGCCCGTGATAACGAAATTCTCTGTAAAGTTCTTTGTTATAATATTTGTGTGCTTATACAGGAAATGTTCGAGTTAGGGGTTAAAGTCGATTTCCAGGAGGCCGCACCCGAATTTATGTGCAAAATAGAATGGTAAATAATTTATGCGCAAAGCCGGAAATACGTGGTTGAGAGATGAGGGTTTGCTATCCATCGAGCATCCTCTATTGGTTGGTGTGTGAACAATGCTGTGACATTGAGCGTAGCATTGAACGATGTATTATAAGGATTGTAGACGGTCGCATGGTATCCTATTCCTCCTGTTACCGTGATTTGTATTTCATCTGCTGAAACACAGATAACGAAAAAAGAAAACGAACCCAGAACAAGAAGAGCCCCGGCAATAATACTCACTCCAATCAGAGGTTTTTTGTTCATACCTTTTCCCCCTTTGTACAATTATATAGCACTGTTCTCCTTTAAAAACATATCTTTAGAAACAGAAGCATTAACACGGTTTTAAGACTGCCTTTTTTAAATGCGAATTATTTAGACATTCACAGGTGTTATACCCCAGACAGAAGATAAAAACGCGTGACCTTTATACGAAAAGATTTGATTATAGACAGTAATATACAACTGGAAGTTACAAGGTAATAAAGCAAAAGTGTATATGGTAATATACATGCGGTTATTTCTAACGATGTAATACTCTATATCGCTACTTATAAAACCTTTAACCGTTGTACTAACTGCTGTTTTGTCAGTTACCCCGTACACTTCAATATATATCCCTAGTCCCCCGCGAACATATACAGCAGCACTTGTCGTCTCAACTTTATTTTCAATGCTTGATTGAACAACATCATATCCCATAGCACTTACACTTGGTGGTATCAATAGTAAAAAACCCGCTATAAAACATCCAATAATCACTACTTTTTTCATTTTTCCGGTTCCCCCATTACTAAATATTAAATCTTAACCCTTTTTAAGTTTTTCTACAAATATTTTTTTATAACAAATGTAACATAAGTTCACGAGACTGATTTCATTTCAATGTTACGTCAATTCAACGATTTGATAAATATTACAATTATTTGCCAAAAAAACCATCGTCACTAATACCGCAGAAAAAACGGTGTTTGCCATCGAGATAGGGGAATTCTACCACCACGATGCTAGGTTTCATTTATCAGCGCGAATGCGAAAGGATAAAACGATGAAAAGTAATAACTGGATTTTTCTATTATGTATCAATATAAATATTAGATGTTTCACCTAATTAAAGATATATAATAATATATATTTGATATCGCTTTGCGCACAAACTAAGTGGTTTATATGTAGAATTTGATTTTGCACATAAACCCCCTGCTTAATGTGCAAAGCCCGTGAACAGATTTCAATTACTGATAACCTCCAGAAAAGTTAATACTCTGAATATGATTCTTGATTGAGAGGAAGGTATTATATGACATTAAGAAAGGGAGATTATATTTTTTTAATCGTTTACATAGTAATATTGTTTTCATTACTTCTAATAACACCAGCAATTGTTGAAGAAACTGGTAGTAATGTTGTAGAAAAAAGTACACCCATTTGGATAAACACCTTTTTAATACTGCTTTATGCCATAGTGGTACCAATAATATACTTCTTAATCCGTAAGTATCTAAATCAGAGAAAAGAGTCTGTTTAACTGTTAAATAATCACTTGATTTTTTATTTAAGATGATTAGGAGATTAGACCCTTTTTTCATCTACTTTTCCGCTCAGACAGACTCCCCTTTTCTGCTCATGGCTGCTTTTTGCTTTCAAATGTGATTTTCTTCCATAATGCTTCCAAAATGATGCGTGATAAAACATCACCGTCAAGAAACCTGTAATCTTTTTTGTTGCCTAAACTTTTGACAAGTTGTTCTCGCTTGGGATTCCGATAAAAGTATTTGTTTCCGATTGTCATTCCAAGGTTAAAATGTTGGGAAATACGAAATTCATCGGCTGTCATGTTCTTTGCAGCCTCCAGTAATGCAAACGGACATGTTTTGAGAATGTCATCAAGTATTTCGTCCACTGTCGAATAACCAACTTTTTTCATTTTTTACCTCCTCGCTATTTTTCGTATTTCCTTTGCATCTACCTTGCTGATTTGTACCAATTTTTTCTTTAAAAACCTATATATCTAAATCTAACTTATTTTTTGTGCAGGTCGTGGCTGAGTTACCTTCGGTCAGGGAACCTTTATATAACATTCCTCCCTTACGCTGCTCCGAGGAAATAATATGGCATTTGAAAAAGATGGATATGTCCTACACACACGTGAAGTCCGGTTGAAAGGCGGAAGAAACCAGAAAATATACTATTTTTGCAAAGCAGGAAACAAACCAAAAAGTGGCAAACCCTGCGATATGCCCGATGGGTATACCACTGGTATCAACAAACGAACAGGATTACCATATCTAAAAAAGAAATAAATTTTTCTTTTCTTCTTCTTTTTTTTAATTCAGTATATGCAGAATGTATTGTCTTATACCCTTTTTAGCCATCGTTTAGAGCCACGGTGACGTACCAACTTCCCCTAACAAAAGAGACATGCCTTCTCAATACCGTGGAATGCGTCTACGGGCTTAGAACAATGGCTGTTGACCCGTTAATGGTTGATTATCGACTTTTGTAGTGAAATGAACGATTTTGTGTCCGACCCTTGTAGGAGTGTCTTTTAATAACTGCCTTAAAATTCGTTCTTCGTCCTTGGTATTGAAATCCCATAGAAGATAGATGCTCCTACCTTTTTTGTAAATATTTCCGGTTATCATGGTTAAAAGAAAATGGGCGGAAGATTACCGCCCTTGATTATCAACCCCTCCTCTATAATGCGTTTAAATGGGATTCTGCTTCAACCTGAACGCACTTGAACAGTGATTCATCATTATTGCTTTTCTCATTTCTAAGGCATACAGCCGCTATTTCCGACAACTTCTTTATCTTGTGTTGTTGTGGCGTTAAATGATGGTGTTCTGTTGGGGGTGTTAGACTATATTTGTATATTTTCATATTTTTTCATCTCCGTTTTAAGGGAGGGTTGTTGTGATTCGGGGCATCACAACAACAACTCCGACCGTTGTTTTTTGCAAATGCCAGCGAGGCGAAAATTAATCTGTAAATGATTGAGAGGATTTTCGTGTTTTGAGAAACTCCGAAATCTCATCAATCGGGATGCATCGAGCGACCTGTGGAGTTACTCGACACACTAAAAGTTCCTCGTCATCTGACATTTGCTTAGTTTCTTTAATGGTTTTCTCGGGCATTTCTTTTGTCCCCAATCAATAAATCTGTTTTGGTATTTAAAAGACTGGACCAAAAAGGTATACAAATCTTTTATACGACAATATAATAAAGTTGATGTGGGCTATTGCAATCAATTTCTATGGGCTTTTCTTCAGTAGGGTTGGCTTTTCTTTTCTTGATTTCTTCCGATAAAAAAATCAGAAGTTCTGTTTTCCCTTCCATCGCAATCCATATGTCATAATTTCGTTAAATAATTTGTGTGGTTGAGGTGAAAATTGGAATTATATAACTAATTATATATCGGCTTCCGCACTATGCTAGCATAGTGTCTAAATGTCTTTTAAAGACTATGAATGGAATTATAAAAATACCAGACTTAATGAATAAAATAATCAAATTAGATTTTGGTCTTCACACTTTCTTCTATTAACTTTATCTCATCGTTAGACAGGTCATATAACTCATACACAAGTTGGTCTATTTGTTTGTAAGAATTGTTTATAAGCAACAAAATTGCTACTTGTATTATGAGTAAAAAGGATATAAAAGAAAAATTGAGTCAGATTAGAGGGAATATTCTTTCAGACTCGGTAGTAATAGAGTCGGCTCTCACTTGGAATCTCCGGAGATACTTTTTCCCAAAAACAAATAGACAAGCATCTATTTTTCAATATTATATTTTAGAAACCACACACTTTAGTTTTGATAAAAAGATTTCATTATATGAACAAATCCCATATTTCCAGAAATTAAAAAGATATTCAAGAACAAAAGAGGCTTTAAGGTTTATACAGAAATTAAGAAATGCTGTGGCCCATTGGGAGTTAGATGAGAAGATGAGTAACAATGATGAAATTGTTCTTTTTAGTCCAGTTACATTCAAGAGATTAAAAATAGACTCCGGCCTGATTGAAAAGTTTAAAGAACATGAAAAGTTTCTTCTAAAAATGTTTGGCTGGGAACAAACCCTTAAAGAAAAATATGAGATTGAAGAATCTCATAACAAAATTTCAAAAACAACTCAATTTAAAGATTCGAAAAATATAATCTGATTTAAACATCCTGGATTTCAAGGCAAATCCAATTTTAGTTTGTAAGGATATTTGAGATTACTGATGAAAAACCGTTCGTTTTTTACTGAAAAAGAAAATAACAAATTTACCTATACTTATCAATTGGATTATTGGATATTCGATTGATAGGAAAATTGATTTCCGTTTTTCCAATCAAGAGTGATATGTACTACATGTTTCTCAATTTCGTTAAGAAATTTGCTTTCAAGTCCTTGTTGGGTATATATAAATACATCTTCTTTTGCACGGGTGATAGCAACATAAAACAATCTTCTTTCTTCTGCTTCCTTGTCCTCTAATTTAAATCTTCGAGCAGTTTCAAAAATTGTCGGGTCTTCAAGTTGACAAGGAAAACCATAGAGTCCATCTACTACATCTAACAGAAAAACGGCTCGTGCTTGTAATCCCTTGCTTTGATGTACAGACATTAATGGAATTTTCAGATGATAATATTTGCTGATTTCATCGTAGATTTCAATGAGTTTAGGGTTGTTTAAAATCCTTGTAAGCACCATGAAATCATTTGAAGAATATTTCTTTTCATTATCATTTAAAAGAGTATCAATTTGTTTTAAACAGTGTTCACAAATTTGTCGGTAATAGTTTGTGAAATAGTCTTTCTTATGGGTTGAATGGAATACATAGACAGGATGTTGTTCCTTAGTATACGAGATGAGTTTTTTTTGAAGTTGGAATTTATAATTATGTTTAATGATTTCTTCTCCGGTATCAACTATAGATTGTATGCTCCTATAATTTGTTATTAAATCTGTCTGGGAGGGTTGAGCGAAATAATCTTTGAAATTGACAAAGAAATTCAGATGTGACCCAGAGAACCCCATAATACTCTGCCAATCATCACCAACACAAAACAACCTGCAATTTTGGTTTAAATTCATCATCATTTGAATAAGTTCATACCGTTGCATACTGATATCTTGGAACTCATCAATTAGGATATGGTCATATTGGTCCTTAAACAATTCTTGATTTTGTTTTAATGTTTCTATCGCGATGTTAATCATGTCACAGTAGTCAATGCATTTCAGATGTTTTAGTTCATTTTCATACATATTGTAAATGGTGTTGGAAATGCGACCAAACACTCTCTGTATGTAAGACCATCGCTCACCTTTCAAACGTTCTTTAATATCAGATGGTGTAAACTTATAGGTTTTTGCAATAGTAATAAACTGGTTGATATTTTGTGGAAGTTTTTTTGCATATGATTTGCAATCATCCCAAACTTGTTCAACGAGTTTTTCATAAGGTGTTGGAGAGATGATATACTCTTTATCAGGATACTTATCCTTTAATAATTTAATAGTCCTCTCTTTAAGAAGTTCAACAAATGATGGATTATCAACGAATTCTCCAAAAGTTGTTTCAATTAATGATTTCGTATTTTGTTTAAACAACTCACGTTTAATTTTCATCGTATGAAGATAGTCTTTATCGTATTTTCGCGGGGGATTTCCCTGCTTGTCAATTGACCAATGTTCAATATATACGTCAAAATCCGGAAGATAAAAATCAGGGTGCGGTGTGCGCCTTAAACCTGTTTCATCTATATATTCCATCCACTCAGCGGGTTCTTCATATCTTATATCTATTGACTCACCATTAATTTCATAGCAAAGAAAGAAGTTCATTATTGCTTGTTCACCATAACTTTTTACTTCTGTGTTGTTTAATGTTTTTAAGGGGAGGTTTTCTTGGTAATTGAAAAAATCTTCTTTGTTAGCAAAATCTGTTTCTTCTTTGATTTTATCTTCGTTTCCAATTAATCCCATATATTTAATTACATCATTACGAAACTGTGAATTTCCATATGCTTTTGAATACAAACCATGTATCAGATTTTCTACTTCTTTTTCGTGATTGTTTTCGCCGTAGAGGTTATAACGGGTCCCCGCTCGCCGTAATATATCCATACCAAGACTATGAAATGTCCTTACTTCTACACTGATTCCAAATCGGTCGCTTAATCGTTTTTTCATTTCTTGTGATGCTTTCCGCTGGAAAGCAAGGGCAAGAATACGATTTGACTCAATTTTATCAGGTTTTCTTTGAATTAGATAGGCGATACGTGTTGTCAGCACTTCGGTCTTTCCGGCACCTGCTCCTGCGACTACAAGATTGTATTTATCATCCGTAACTACTGCTGTCTTTTGCGAGTCATCTAATGGAAATGGTAATTTATTGAATAACCACTGATATTCCTGTTTCTTCCGTTTGATATATCCATCGTTGTATGAATTTATTTCTTTTTTTAAAACATTCATTTTTTGTTCATTGTCATCTAAACAGTCATTAAGAATTGAAAAATCTGGGTTATCTTTGTATGTCTTTAATAGACGTTGATATTCGTCACATGTTTTAATGATATTGTTCTTATTTGGAAGTGTAAGAAATGTATCCCTATTAGAGATATCTTGAAACATTTTCTGAACTTTATAAAGTTCTTGTTCTATTTGTGTCTCATAAATTCTCTTTTTTCGTTTTACGTGGTCCTGATTGAATTTTTCTATTTGTTCTTTAAATGATAATAGTTCCTTTATTGCCAAGGATAATTTTGTATTCAACGAAGTAGAGAATAAATAGTCATATTTTTGAAGAATTAGTAAGGGGTTAAGGTGTTTTTCATAGGATTTCATTATGATTGATTTCTGTTCTTTGTCAATATATGTGTCCCTATTCATTATATCTTTATAGAGTCTACTTACATTATCTAAATGCAATGTGATTTCCAGTCTAATGGATGGTTCACGTCCTTTGAGTTGTTCAAAAAGAGTTGTTAGTTGTTGATTGTATTTTTTAAGTAAAAATATTCCGATAATTAGGGGGACAAGTATGTAGGAAAATCTTTTTTTTCTTTTGTATCTATTAATTTCTTCGATTGTATCCCAATGATTATCCATAACCTCATTGGATAGAACAAATAATTCTTATTAAGTCTGACGAAAAATGCATTCTTATATTTTCTGAAAACAAACGTTCCTTTTCTATCGTCTAGTAATTTATACTATTGTAAATCAACATTTAAAATGATATAGTCTATTCATTTCTATATGCCCAGATTAACAATTCATGGAAATGAGATTTCTAATATATATGAACTATTAGGTGAAAATGAAAATGATATTACTTATTCAACCGGTTGGATTTTATCTAAAAATGAAAGATTTTTAAAATTGGTCATAAAGACAATAATGGATGAGGATATTGATTGTGAAAATTGCGATATAATGCTACAAGAATACAGGGCGAAACCTAGAGGATACACTGATATTGAGATTTTTGTTGAAAAAGGAATGTTTTTAATTATTGAGGCAAAGTGTGGTTGGAATTTACCTACGGAGAGACAGTTACTTAATTATTTAAAAAGAACGAAGGAGTATAAAGGTGTTAGTCATAAATTGGTAGTGATAAGTGAGTGTAAGCGAGAATATGCGGAAAAGGAACTAGCAAAATATGGTTTGAAGGTTCCGGTTACTTTTATTTCATGGCAAACCATTCTTAATTTAGCGAAAAAAGCACAAATGAGCGTAGGCTATTATGAAAAAAATATGCTTGAAGAATATATTGAATATTTACAAGAGGTAATTACTATTCACGGAGATGTTAAATCGAATATTGCGTATTGTGTCTCTTTAGGGTCTGGTACTCCCAAGTGGTCAAAGATTTCATGGATTGATATTGTCAAAAAAAAACATATGTATTTTTTCCCCGTTGGTTATGGTGGTTGGCGTGCTGAACCTCCTAACTATATGGCATTTCGATATTATGGTAAACTTCAATCTATTCATCATGTTGAAGATTATAAAATTGTAGAGCACTTACATTCCGATATACCAGAGATTAAAGATGAACCGGATGATGCACTCATGTATCTACTAAAATTAGGTCCTGCTTTCAAACCAGAAAAAGAAGTGAAAAATGGAAATATTTATCCTCAAGGGAGGTATGAGTGTATGCTAGATACGTTGTTTACTTGTAAAACTGTTAAAGAAGCAAGAGTTCTTACAAAGAAAAGACTAGGTATCAAATAAAAAACGTTCCTTTTCTATCGCCTATCATTTTCTACAGTCGTTGAGGGCACTCCCCTTTTTGGGTCTACCACCGTGCCACTGACCAATAGCCCTACGTCTAGCGATACCGGCTTTGGTTCTATCACTGATTTTCTTACGCTCCTCAGCAGCAGCCCATGACATGATTGCGAGAACAATATCTGTTATCCCCTCTTGGCTTGTATCTAACCATCCCTCAGTCATGGATTTCAACCAGATACCACGTTCTTTTAATTGTTTAATATAAGCCATGGTATTCATAATGCCTTCACGACTGAATTCTATCTAACTTCCAGACGATGATGCCCTGGAAACGCCTCATGCTTGCATCCTGGAGCATTCTACGGAACTCTGGTCGTGCAGGGTTAGCCCCAGACATCTTATCTACATATTCTTCTGCAACCTGGTAATTCATCGCATTAGCATATTCACGCAAGGAAACCAGTTGGTTCTCAGGGTCTTGGAAACGTCTATTTTCTCTATCCGTCTCATCCAATGATACTCTTGCATACAGAGCGATAGTCACTATCTTATCCATTCTATAATTCCCCTACAAGTTCCCCATTTACTTCGGCTATGAAGTGTTAACTAATTTTTTTATTATTTTTTTTCATGAGGTTATGTTTATGGTTTCTTTCTGCTGCACCAAGAATTCGCTGCATCTCCTGTATCGTCAAAATATTATTTTCTACTAATTTTTTCGTCAATGCAGCAAGAAGCCAACTATTTTTATCAACTATAGTAGCCAGGTTGAAAACACGCTGTCGAAATTGATTGATATTTATGGCTTGTCGGTTAATTCCGGTTAAAAAATTATTTATTTTTTCCATTCTGATGCCTATGGCAATGTTCACGCAATCGGCTAATTCCTTGATAATTTTATCATTATAATGGGTAAGCATTACTTCATTATTTTTTATCACTGAATTAGAAATCTCATTTCTGAATCTCTCAACATTGGTTAATTTTTCGAGGAGAATATCGTAGGCTCCGATTTTCTGTTCAATGCTATTCAGTCGCATTTCAAGGATGGTGCTTTTGTCTTTCATATTCTTCAGTAATTCGTCAATTTCTGACATTTTCAATTGGACAAATCCCTGCTTCATTGTTTTGCACCCCTTTTCATTTGTATTGAGGTATATTCCAGTTGGCTCTCGCTCGGCGGTTGCGGTGATGGTTCCGGTTCCGATGTCATGCCTCAGCCACCCCATTTGTAGTTACCATCCGGTTGTCTAATCAGCAGCCCGGCTTCGATAGATTGATGGATATCTGTCTGGTTGAAATGGTCTAATAACGCGGTTTCCGATACACCACCGTTGTTCTCAACCTTCAAACAGTAATCTTTCAGTTCGTTCAATCGGTCAGATAGACTGGTTTTAATGGGCTCAACAGACAGGTTTTCTGGTTTTAAAGGTTTTAAAGTGTTTGTGAGAGAAAGAGGCGGAAGGAACGCTTTTAAACGCATTTCTTCTATTTCTTTTATAATTAATTTAAAACCATTAAAACCATTAAAACCTTCCTTATTTTGGTTTTCAAATGGCATTTTAAAACCGTTTAAAACCGAAAGGTCTGGGAGATATGTGTCGATATTGTCAGAGCATGCGCTTATCTTCATTATTTTTTTGTTGGAGTCACTGTCCCATTCAAACGTCTCTACTATCAGTTCTTTTGCTTTGAAGTTGTCAAGATTGTCATAAATCCATTGTTTCGTCCTGCTCTTGAACAACGCTGCGGCTTCATTGACGGATATTGGTTTCCCTGCTTGCTGTAACATTCGTATGAATCCTTCTTCTACGCTGTTAAGGTTCTTTCCGTCTGCGTCTTTGAGTTTCACGAACATGAACCGCGCGTAATCGTAGTCAAAGAGTGTCGCTATGAGTCGACCTTCTGGGTCTTTCTCTCTTTGGTGTTGGTGCAACACCGCGCTGCTGCGAATATAATCGAACAAGGTGTTTATCCTTGTCCGCATGATGAGATTCTTTCGCAGGTCGGTATTCATCCTTCGGACTATCTCGGTTGCGTATGGTATTACGACCTTCTGCGGTGTTATGCAGTAGTGCAGCGCATTGATGAGTTTGCTGTCATCCGGTTTGGTGTTTTTCGCTTCTGCTTTGTTCGCCAGATTTATCAGCACCTTTTCTGTGAGTGCCGGCGATAAATCCACTCGGACGGTATCCCATCGCCGTTCTCCTTCTTCGTCAACGGTCGCGTTCATGGTTGTTACTATCATCACTGGTTTTCCTTTGACATGAAGGTCTACCCGCTTCTGGTCGTGGACGGTTGTCGCATCGTTCTCACCGGAAGACAATACTCTGAATGATTGTGATTTTAACGCATCTTCTTTCGGGTCTTCGAGGTAGAATACTTTTCTGTCCCATGTGAAGTTCTTTTCTTCTCCGGTGCACCAGTAGTCGAGTGCTTTATCGCTTATTGCTGTCTTATGAACAAGGTCAATGTCGCATAGCATTACCTTCGTGACTGCTTTTGTGATTCGGTCTTTCCCGCCGCCGGTCTTATCGCTTATGGCGAGGTTGCAACTTGTCGGGTCTGCTTCGATGACGTTCCGCAGGTTTATCTTATTCACTTCCACGAGGATGGTATCTTCTTCTCCTTGCACTCCTTCGTTATGCACCGCGTTGATTATCTGTAAAAGAAGGTCTGGTGATTGTAGTATCGGTATGCTGATTTCTTCTAATTTAAGAATGTCCCCTATTGTTTTCTCCTTTTGTTTTTTACTTTCTTTTTCAACGAACTTCTCCATGCCTTGCGATAGTTGTTCATCGGTCATGGTCTGGTGTCTCCGTTTGAGTTGTCGACTTCTTGGCTTCGTTGCTCGTATTTTGGCTTAAGACGGTCAAGAATTTCTCGTATGATTTTGTAATCATGCTGTTGTCGCTGTTCGTTGAGTTGCAGCAACATAAGAATTTCGTCATAATCAACATTGAAAAACGTCATCGGTATTGCCTCCGGTCAATCTGCCTGATTTCTGTTATTTCTTGCAGAGAAATGATTCTTAGTTTCTTATCGCCAAGAAAACTAATCGAGTCATTCCATACTTTTTTTAAGATACCGTCAATTAAAAAACCATCTGTTTTTTTTATTTGAACATAGCAGCCGACAAGTGGTAAAAGTGATTCTCGATTCATCGCACCCATCGCCTCCCTTGAAAAAACTTATAGGAGCCTTCTACGCTTGCATTCCTTATGGAGTTCCTCAAAAGTCCAGTCAGCGTAAGGATTATTAACCTTGGTAGTGTTGTTTTGTTGCTGATTTTGTAAGGGATTAGCAACCAGATGGTGGGGACGCGATTCTTCCTTATTGTTCATGTTTTCCATCCAGGAAGTTCCTGCACATTACTTTCATAATGACATTCTCAACACAATTATGGAAGTATTGGTATATAAAGGTTAGGAATTAAATACATTATACTTGTTTAACATAAAAATATGTATAAATATTCGTATTAAGTGAGACTTTGAGACTTTTCAAAACAATGTCTCATTTTCTCTAAACGTTGATACCATGAGACTTATTCGCTCTCCCCTCCTTATTTTGTATTAGTCTCAATATTTTTTATTAGTCGATATAAAAACGAAGTTATTTCTTTTTGTTTATTTTGTCGTTTTCAATAAGAAGATGTTGCATATCACGCATCATTGTCTGCATTTGTTTATGCAATGTTTCATTTTCATCTTTCAACGTCTTTATTTCATCGTTGATACCGCTGAGGTCAGGTGATGATTCAAACACCAAAAGGTTATGTTGATATTTCTGATACTCTTGTGCCAATCGGGAGTCACTATATTCTCTATACTCTGTTAAATAACCTGAATGCCCCATAAGATGTTCTGCGAGGTCGACATTGCCAAAGTTACTGCGGAAGAATTTGCGTAAATTATGGTAATGTAATGCTTTTCGTTGGCGTTTCCGTTGCAGATGTTTGGATACCTTATCATCCCCGTTCATTGGGGTGGTATCGGTGAACCCTGCCATATCTGATGCTTTATTGAATGCGTGTTGAATCACCGATGCTTCAAAGGGAAAGATTCGTGCATCATTCTTTTTGTCTTCTTTGCAATGTTGTGCGTTCTTGAAGTTCAAAGACTTGTATGCATCTCGAATGTAATCATCTCGCACTCGTAACCATTCTTTCAAGAGTTCAGTTGCTTCTATTGAGATGAATGTTGTGCGTTTTTGTCCGTTCTTGGTTATCTCTGCACGGACATTGATTCTTGTAGGTTCCTCATTGAAATGAACATCTTTTGGAACAAGTTCCATAACCTCGCCAATTCGCATCCCACTACTCGTTGCCATCAGTATCGCTGTTTTCGTTTTAATGTCACAATACTCAAGGATTCTTTTTATTTCAGGTATCTCGGGGATGTGTTCTTCTGATATTGCCTTGACTTTTCCCTTGAGTCTATCTTGAATGGTTTCCCAAATGTCGAGGTTGATGGTGTGCTTATCGCCATATTTCAGGAATTGTTTTACTGCTGCGATACTCGATTGTTTTGTCTTCGGTGCTTTGTGTTGCAAATGTTCCCAATATTTTCGGATATCTGGTTCATAATACAAGTTGTATTTTTTGAGTTGATTGCTATTTTGAGAGTCATAGGGTGGTGCATCGTCAAAATATGTTTCCACATCCTTCCCAATTATCGTAAAGAATTTCTGTATGTGATAGCGATAGTTCGCCATCGTTCCAGCCTTTTCATATAACTTTTTCCTGAAGAACTCCCCGATTTTATCCATATTCATCAGATATAAGAATGCAGTCTGTATTAAAATACTTTTTGTTCTAAATTAAATATAGAATCCATATTTTATTGTATGGTGGTTGACGGTTGGGTTGAATTTAATTTTGCTTGCGCTTGAGTTTGCAGCACTTGCTGGTGTGGTTTTTATGTTTCTGTGCCACGTGTGGATGGATTATGTGTGGTTGACTGTTGTTGCGTATTTTGCCAAAAAGGGAGTGAATGCGCTTGGCTCAACATGGTATCGTGTTCTTCTTGGTTTATTTGGTGTTATTCTCATATATTTTGGTGTTTCATTTCTTGGTGATGCGATAGTATGGTAATGCTATATTTTTTTATTTTGATATGGTTAGTGCGATTTCACGCGAAAAAAGAGAGGAAAAAAGGGTTTTTATATCCTACGTTGGCAACCGCAGGAGAAGACATCTTTATATAAACACACAAAAAATTATTATATGAGAAACACATCTACTATATATTAGGGGATCAATTTATGAAGAAATTTATTCCGCTGTTAATAGTCGGAATGTTAATCCTAAGTGGACTAGGGGTTATTGCACAACCTGATACAGAAAGTACACATGAAAAAGTAACACTTAGTTTTTCACAACCAACAATAACAAATGAAAACGAATATATCTCCATTGCTTTGAACGAAGCAAACTCGTTTTTAATGAGAGAAGGAAAACCGATGCTCCCTAGTTATACAGAAACATTTACTTTTCCGTTTGGAACAAAAATAAAAAGCGTGACTGTGACACCACAAAATATTCAAATGCAAACAATTTCAAAGGACCTGCTACCAAC
>Ga0209777_10003598_pt1 | contig 19042 bp, 36 predicted proteins | sample FrelakmetHBP12HB_FD_187147 | JGI IMG/M metagenome (GOLD analysis project Ga0209777, IMG submission 187147) | Freshwater lake sediment microbial communities from the University of Notre Dame, USA, for methane emissions studies -HBP12 HB (SPAdes)... | ecosystem: Environmental > Aquatic >...
GTGATGGTACAGGTCAATATGAAATTCCTACACTTATTGTTAAAGGAGAGAATCTTGGTAATTTAACTGATCTTTATCTTGATCTTCCTAATAGAGCAGAAAATAGATTCACAGATGCTTATAGTAAGACATTTGACATTAGAATTGGTAGACCAGTGAACATGGACCCAGCTAAGTGCAGATGGAATACTGATGATTGTGGAGCAGAAGGTTTACATTTCACTAGTGATGAGATTCATTATGTAGGTTGTGGTGATACTTCTGTACTTGTACTTATTAATCCTATGAAGGTTGTAGGTATTGGTGAATCTAAGGGCAGATGTTGGGAATATTTACCAATTATGACTGTTCCTCGTGAGGAAGCAACAGAAATCTTACATGACTTAGACTTTGATACATTAGAGTTGGATGAGTCTTATGCTGTGCGTGAATTAGAAAACTTGGCTGATAAAGCTAAAGAAGGATTCACAGCAGAAGCTAAGAAGTATGATTTCAACCTACCTGCATTATCTGCTGTAGAAGTATATACAATTGTTAAATCTTTAGATGAAATTAAGCAAGAAATATCTAAAAGAATCGTTACAATTGATTAATTTTGTAGACCCAGGGAGAAATCCCTGGGCTATTAAATATAATATATATGGCAACCGCAAAGAAAAAAGCAGTTAAAACAAGTAGAGCAGTTAAAACTAGATGCAGTGGTACAATGACAGAAGCTGTTTTCTGGAGTTTTATCAGAACTGGTCTTAGACAGAAGTCTAGATGGTGGAAACCTATTACACATTGTAAGCTTAAAGCTAAGCGTGCATATAAAGGACCAATCAAAAGACAGAAGTTTGAGTATCAATGTGCTAAATGTAAGAATTGGTTTCCTGAGAAGAAAATCAATGTAGACCATATAGAACCTGCAGGTAGCTTAAACTGTGCAGAAGACTTACCAGGATTTGTAGAACGTCTGTTCTGTGAAGTGGATAAGTTGCAAGTGCTATGTAAAAAATGTCACGATCAAAAAACTAAATTAGATAAAGCATGTCTGAAGAAAAGAAAATAACAGTTACTATCAACAAACAGCCCTCATTCACTGAAATATGGTATGAAGGAGGTGTGGAGTTTGATGGTAGAGAGTATAAGTTCTGGTTGATTAATCCCAGAGGTAAAGATGAACAAGGAAGAGAGTATGATATGGAGGTGAGATGGTGGTTCAAGCAAGTACCAATGGAGATCAGAAGAATGAGTGAAACAATTATTAAAGACTTTAAAGAAAACCAACATGATTAACGGACCAGCTAAGACAGAAGCTCAATACAGAGCAGTAAAAATGGATAGTTCCTCAAGTTTGAAGGAATTTTCAACAAATAGAAAGAAATATCATAAGAAGTACATTCTTAATGAGGCAGTAGAAGAGGAAGATAACCTCTCTGCAACAATGGGTAGAATTGTAGAAACAATGTTATTAGAACCAGAAGAGTTTGATAACAGATTCCACATGTCTATTGTTACTAGTGCACCAACAGCAATGATGTTAGATTTCGTAGAAGCATTGTGTAAGCATACACTTGCAGCTACAAATGAAGATGGTGTAGTTACTAGACCATTTGAAGATTTAACAAAAGATGCACATGCTGATTCAGGATTTAAGATTAAATTAGATGCTGTTCTTGGTAAGTTCATTGGAACAGATGCAGAAGTATATTTCAAAGAAATGGTTGAGGTGAGACGTAAGGGATTGACTGTTATTACAATGAAAGAAGTAGATAATGCTACTAAGATTGTAGAAGAGTTAAAGACTAATGATTTCACTGCAGATATTGTGAACTTAGTTAAGAGTTCTAGATATGATGTATACAATCAATTACAAATTGAGGGATATGACGTGTTTGGTCACCAGTTTAAGTCTATGTTAGATAAAGTGGTTGTAGACCATGAAAAAAGAACAATTCAAGGATATGACTTAAAATGTACATGGTCTGTAGAAAACTTCTATGAGGAGTATTATTTATATAGAAGAGCGTATATCCAAGGACATTTATATATCAATGCATTGTGGCATCAATTTGCAGAGTTGATTGACCAAGATTATACAGTGTTAACTATGAAGTTTATTGTATGTGATTCTACAAATTATTCAGCTCCATTGATTTATGAAATGCCTCAATCTGCATATGATAATGCTGAGGATGGGTTTGAACATAAAGGACGTAATTATCCAGGTGTTAAGTCTTTAATAGCTGATTTGAAATGGGCTATTGAGAATGACAAATGGAACATCTCTAGAGAAAACTATATTAATAATGGTGTTGTAAAATTAGGTTAATGGAAGTAAAAAAGACCATAACCAGTATATTCATTGTCCCTACGCTGAGTATTGGAAGAGAAAAGCTAACGGACAATGGATTTATTAATGGTTATATAAAAGATGGTATGAAAGATGTGCAATATGAAGGTTGCATCTATCTTTTATTCAAACCACAAGATCTTGATAAGTTTAGAGACTTTCTAGATGTAGAATATGAACGTACGAAATCTATCATAGATGATTATGATTATGAAGATGGGTATGTTGTAGTGGTCTATATGTTGAATTCTAAGCTTGAGAAAGACTTTGAGTTGGTAAAACAAGGTAAATATTCTAAAACTTCTCCTGCTTTTCAGTCAATATTTCCTAAAATTGTTAAATTAAAGAGAAATGGTCTTTATAAAGATGAGATAAGTCTTCAATATAGAATCTTTAATAAGACAGAAGATCTTCGTAAGTATTGGGAAGATAGATTTGATGCTGAACTGGATGCAGACATGGAAGTTTGGAGTACATTTATCGAAGAGGATGAGATTCTTAACCTAGATAAAATTAAAGACAATGTTTAACAAAGAAATATCAGACAAGCTCATAGAGCTATATGGAGAAGAAGCAGTAATCCTTTTCTCAGAAATGGAAGCAACCAAGAATGCATTGATATTTGATGAACTAGCAGCTAATTCTTATAATGACATAGAAGAACATAGCTTTGAAAGAGATTGGTGGAAGGAGAATGCAAAAAGACTAAAAGGAACAAGATTTTCAAAACAACATAAACTAAACCCAAAATGTCAGGACTAGAATTATTAGAAGCCTACCCTAAAGCTGCTAAGGTAGTAAAACAATTCTTTGTAGATCAACTATTAGAATCTATAGAGACAGCTGATTTGCCAGAAGATTTTAAAGAGTTTGCTAGGCAGCAAGAAATAGATGATGATAAAGTAGGAGGATTAATTGATAATCAACCTAGAGGATTATTTGATGTTCTTGATGCTAATGAGGTGTATGTAGAAATCACTGTAGTGGTAGGAGAGAAGACATTCTTTATATACCATGTAAATGGTGTAGTGAATAACAATCCTCCATATCACAATAGAAAAGAAGCTGAATTAGCAGCTATTGAAACCGCATTTAAAGTGTTAAATGATAAGTTATGACTACAGAATTAATGGTAGAGGATGCAATAGTTATGAATGTCTTAGCAAAATATGCTATCCGCAGTAGAGTGGGTCAGGATAAATATGGTACCACTTTACAAACTAACAATAAGGACAATTATCTTAAACATCTCCAGGAGGAGTTGATGGATGCAACGCTTTATTTAGAGAAGCTCATGTTCCAAAATCAAGAAATAACTAAGTTGGTTAGAGACATTCCAAATGATGCTGAATTAGGGGCTAAAATAAGAGATTTGATTAGATAATATTTTTTAATTTACTTGGAACTTTAACTAGGGGGTTGTACATTTGCGACCCCCTAAAATTTACCACTTTTTATATGGAAAATAACTGTCCAATTTGTGGAAAAACCAGACAATATAAGTCTAAAAGTGGTTTTTATAGAGCAAATAAGAATAATTTACCTTGCAAATCTTGTTCTAACTCATTGAATGCTGGTGGAATTGGTCATGTTTTATACAATGATCAAGGTCAAAAGTGTTGTATAGATTGTAAACAATTTAAAATTTTAGATGAATATTATGATAACAAAGCTGGAAAAACTTCAGTTTGTAAAGAATGTTCACATAAAAGAGCAAATAAATATCACAAGACTACTTATAGATATGCTAAGTATGGTATAACTAAAGAACAGTATGATGAGTTATTTGAAAGTCAAAAGGGTAAATGTCCTATCTGTATATCTGATTTAAAAGAAGAGATTCATATAGATCATGATCATTCTAACGGAAAGGTTAGGGGAATTCTTTGTGGTAAATGTAACAAAGGATTGGGGCAATTCAATGATAACATAGAATCTTTAACAAACGCAATTAAATATTTAAGCAAATGAGTAAATTAGAAACAGATTTAGGATTACAGGCATTAAGTTCTATCACGGTGTTTAGCAAGTATGCTAAATATATCCCAGAACTCAAGCGTAGAGAGACATGGGATGAAATAGTAGATAGATATGAAACGATGATGATCAAGAAGTATCCTAGTCTAGAAAAGGCAATTAAAGAGAGTGCCAAATTTATAAGAGAGAAGAAGGTGTTACCTTCTATGAGAGCTCTGCAGTTTGCAGGTCCAGCTATGGAAGTGAATAACGCAAGAGGTTATAACTGTGCTTACCTACCAGTAGATAGTTTATATAGCTTTAGCGAAACTATGTTCTTATTGCTAGGAGGTTCAGGTGTAGGCTATTCTGTACAAAAACATCATGTAGCTCAATTACCTCCTGTTAAAAAACAAGAAAATTACAAACAAAGAAACTATCTTATTGAAGATAGTATTATGGGCTGGGCTGATGCAGTGAAAGTCTTAATGAAGTTCTATTTTGAGGGAGGATATAAACCTAAATTTGACTTCAGAGCTATCCGTCATAAGGGAGCTAGATTAGTAACAGCTGGTGGTAAAGCACCTGGTCCAGAACCATTAAAGATTGCCTTAGCTCATATTGATGCTATTATGGAGCGTAAAGAAGATGGTGAGCAATTAACATCTCTTGAGTGTCATGATATTATGTGTCATATAGCTAACTCAGTGCTAGCAGGTGGTATTAGAAGAAGTGCTATGATTGCATTATTCTCTCACGATGATGAGGAAATGATCACTTGTAAGTATGGCAATTGGTGGGAACTTAATGAACAAAGAGGACGTGCTAATAACAGTGCTGTTCTTAAGAGAGGAGAAGTAGGTGAGGAAGAATTCTTTGCTCTATGGAAGAGAATTGAAGCATCTGGATCTGGTGAACCAGGTATCTATTGGTCTAATGACCTAGATTGGGGAACTAATCCATGTTGTGAGATTGGTCTTAGACCATTCCAATTCTGTAACCTATGTGAGGTTAATGTATCTGATGTAAAAGATCAAGTGGATCTTAATGATAGAGTGGCTGTAGCAGCATTCTTTGGTACATTACAAGCAGGTTTCTTTGATTTCCATTACTTACGTCCTATTTGGCAGAAAACTACCCAAAAAGACGCTCTATTAGGAATTGGTATGACAGGTATAGGTTCAGGAGAAATCCTTAAATACAACCTAGAATTAGCCACAAACACAGCAATCACTGTTAATAGAGACATATCAGCTCTTATAGGTACAAATGAAGCAGCTCGTGTTACATGTATTAAGCCTTCTGGTACAACTTCTTTAGTCCTTGGTACAGCTAGTGGTATTCATGCTTGGCATGCTCCATACTATCTACGTACAATGAGATTTAACAAGAATGAAGACATTGCTATTTATCTACAGATCAATCATCCTGAACTATGTGAAGATGATGTATTACGTCCTCATGATACTGTATGTGTAAGAATTCCTGTTAAAGCTCCAGAAGGATCTATATTCAGAACTGAATCTCCATTAGATACATTAGAGCGTGTTAAGAAGTTCTCTACAGAATGGATTAAGCCTGGTCATATGAATGGACCTAATACTCACAATGTAAGTGCTACAATTTCTGTTGCAGATGAATGGGAACAAGTAGGTCAATGGATGTGGGATAATAGAGAAGTGTATAATGGTCTGTCTGTACTTCCTTATTTTGGTGGCTCATATAAACAAGCTCCTTTTGAGGATATTACTGATATACAATATTATGAAAAATTATCTCACTTAACATCTGTAGACTTAACCAAGGTGGTAGAATTAGATGATACTGTAGACTTTGGTCAAGTAGCTGCATGTGCTGGTGGTGCATGTGAAATACAATAATATGGAAAAGAAAGAATTCATAAAAGACATTCATTACTATCTCGAAAAGGGTTATGTGATATTCACAAAAAAATATTTATCAGAAAGACTAGAAGGGTGTTGCGGTAATTCTTGCAGACACTGCCCTTATGATCCTCCTAGAGAGATAAAAGGTAACAAAATACTACTAGATGATAAAAAATGATAAAATAATTTGCGTATATATGCATTTATATGCGTATGTTTGCAACCTGTCTTAGTTCTTTTAATTGTGTCAGCCCTGGAAGTTTCTACTTCTGGGGCTTTTTTTATTCACAATTTCATGGAAATATGCAGGAAATTTAGTAAATTTGTCTCACAAAACAATTAAATATGGCTAAAGCAGCAAAAGCTCAGGAGGGCTCTATCTCCAAATTTCAAGAAGCTCTTGACAAATTAAACAAGGCTTATGGTGTAGGCACAGTACTTACACTTGATTCAAAAGGTGGTGGTGAATATGATGTTATTTCCACTGGTTCAATTGGATTTGATTACATTACTCTTGGTGTTGGTGGTTTTGTTAAAGGCAAAATGTATGAGTTGATGGGCTGGGAAGGTTCTGGTAAATCAACTATCTGTGGTCATGTTGTAGCAGAAGCACAAAAGAAAGGTGAGAAGGTGGTTTATATCGATGGTGAGCATGCTGTTGATAAAAACTATTTTGAAGCTATTGGTGTTAACACAGGTGATATGTTAATTGCTCAGCCTAGTTGTGGTGAGGAAGGTTTTAACATTGCTATGGAAATGATTAACACTGGTGAGGTAGGTCTGGTTATTATTGACTCAGACAGCTCATTGATTCCTAAGAAACAATTAGATGGTGATGTTGGTGATAGCACTATTGGTTATAAAGCTAGATTGAATAGCAATGCATATCCAAAGCTTAAGTCTGCAGTAGCTGAAAATAATGTATGTCTTATTGTCATTTCTCAGTATAGAGAGAAGATTGGTGTGATGTTTGGTAATCCAACTACAACACAAGGTGGACATGCATTGAAGTTTTATTCTGACTGCAGAATAGAGGTGAGCAAGAGCTTAGCTAAAGATGGTGATGTAAACTACGGTAATATCACTAAGGTGAAAGCTATCAAGAATAAGATGTGCCCTCCATATCAATTAGCTCAGTTTGAGATAGTATATGGTGTAGGTATTGATAAGCTTGATGAAATCATGACCCTTATTAATGATTTTGGTATTGGTAGAAAGTATGGTAAGACAATGACTATTGGTGAGCACAAATATGATCTTGAAGAATTCAAGAAGATGTTAACAGATAACCAGGAGTTTTATGATGATATCAAATCTCAAATCATTGCTAAAATTAATCAAGAATCTAAAATAGAAGAAAATGTTGAAGATTAAACTACAAAAAGTTACAGAAGATGCTCGCATGCCTATTAAAGGTAGCGAGCAAGCTGCCTGTTATGATGTATATGCACATAGCATTACAGATAAAGGTGGATATAAAATGTGTGTTGGTTTAGGATTTAGAACAGAAATACCTAGAGGATATAAAGGTATTATTGTTCCTAGAAGCAACTTAACTAAATTCAATTGGATATTGAATAACTCTTTTGGAGTTATTGATTCTGATTACCGTGGTGAATGGATGGCTATATTCACTCCTATTATTAATGGAGGAGCTGTACCAGAATTCCCATATGGTGTAGGTGATAGAGTTGCTCAAATCTATTTTGAAGAAGTGCTCCCTATATCTTTTGAAGTGGTTCCTGAATTGGAAGCATCAGATAGAGGTGAAGGAGGTTTTGGATCAACTGGTTTAAAATGAGTAAATGTAAAACCTGTGGTAAAGGATGTGATGGAGAATATTGTTTCATTCATAAACCTAGAAAACCATTAACATCTAAAAAAGGATTTAGATTATATGCTGGTCAATCAACCATCGATAAGTATGAAGAAGAGATGCATAAAACTGTTATTATGCAGACCTTCTTCTTACAAATCTGGAAGAAAAGACCTCATAAGTCTGAAGTTAGTGGAGATTCTCTAGGTTCTGAACCCCTATCAATATTCTTTCATCATATTCTACCAAAAGAAAAATATCCAGAAGCATCATTAGATCAAGAAAATGTTATACTTTTGACATTAGATGAACATACTAATGTAGAGAACAACATGTACAAGTATGAAGAAGTAAACAATAGACGTGACCAATTAAAGAAGAAGTATGAAATACATTAAACCAATTATTGCTGTAGTGCTGTTAATAGGATTGTTAATCCTTGTAAAGGTAACAATGCCTAAAGATGCAGGTATTCTATCTAAATATCAAATAATCACTCTCAAAGGAGGAACATTTGATCTTGATGTTAAAGTATTAATTACAGATGATACATTGTTTGCTGCTAAATATATACATGAGAACAATGGAGCTATTGTAGAACCAGGTGATCTTGATGCTAGAGGTAGTACATTTGGTACATTACAAGGAAGCACACCTATTATATGGTTACCAACTGATTTCACTACACCAGTGGCTAATCATGAATTGTTTCATGCTACAATTAATTTAATGGAATGGGCAGGAATCCCATTACATAACAACACGGAAGAGGCTTATGCATATGAAATGCAACAATTAAGTAATGAATTTTACAATCAAATAAAACCAACAAAATGAGTTTATTCTTTTACACAAGAAAGGTAGATGACAAAATCTACACAGACAGTTTTAACCTAAACAAAGTAATTAGGTCAGTACAAATGGATGATGATAGAATTTTAATTCTATTAGATGATGTACATGAGCGTTCAGAAAATGTACCTGAGGTTAAGAATGGTAAGATGGTTGGTTCCAAAAGGGAACGTAACACTTACCAGACAGAAATCAATCTAGAAGGAGATGATGTAACAAGATTTAATAACCTAGCAAATAACTAATCATGCCAAAATTATTAGGAAATCGTATATATTTAGAGATGCCTCCACAAGATGATTCAAGCAAATTGATTGTGGATGAGAACACAAAAGAAGCATTACAAAGAGAATTACTTAACAAGATGTCTAAGTTAAAGGTGTTACAAGTGGGCACTGTTGTTACAGAAATCAAAGAAGGAGATTATGTATTAGTAGATCCTGCAGCTTTAAATAAAGCTACATTAGTTCCAATTAATGAGAACGATGAACGTGTAATATTAGTATCTCCATTTGATGTAATACATGTCTGGTAATGAAATACAAGATTATATTAAAAACCACCCATAAGCATAAAAATAGATTGGTTAACTGCCTTAATACGTGGTTAGCTAATCTAGATTATGTAGCTATTACAGATACTCAGACAGGACTAGCTAATGAGATATCTATGTCTAAGAGTGATGATTATCACAGTAATGAAGAAAAGACTGTGAACTTCATCAATCTAGTTAGAACTACTGATAATTTTAATGAATATGATTGGTTGGTCTTTATAGACGATGATGCTATTCTAAACATTCCTTTGTTTGAATCTATTGTTCCTTATTTAGATAAGACCAGGGTGTATGGATATAGTATGAAAGGATCATATACAAAAGATCCTGAACTAGATTATCCATCAGGAGGATGTGGTTATTTTATATCTCCAGAGTTAATTAAGAAGTGTGAACCAATGACTGTAAAAGGTTATGGTTATGAAGATGTGTGTATGGGTAAATGGCTGCAGGAGAATAAAGTGAAGATTACCAATAAATATATGATTGGTGATATGCTACATCAACTAAACCTGAATGGTTGGTTTCCATTCCAGAGGTTCTTTAACGATCTATGGAAAGAAGGAGACAGCTATGTACCAAAGATGATATCTGAGTTTACAGAAGAAGATGTTACATTTTTACATAAACATGTAACACATCATTACATAAGGCATAAACCCTATATGGAATATTTACATACCCTTCTAAATAAAAAAGCCCCTTAATTGGGGCTTTTTCTTTAAGTGACTTAAAAGCAGATCTTACGGTATGCAGTTAAGTACTAGGCCTATAATACTGAGACTATAGGGGGGAATATGACTTCTTTAAGACCACAGCTCTAGAAACTGGAGGATCAACCTTAGCGTGCAGTTCGTTGGGATGCAGGAGAAGTAATTATTTTGATAACCTCTTTTGTTTAAGAGGCCACATCTTGCTTTTTAATCTAAGCTTTGTATCAGCTTCCTTCATATAATTAGGAGCTGCCTTACTTGGAGGTTTAACTTTAGGAGCTGGTCTTGGTTTACCTGATTTCATAGTTTTATTTTAAATCTTTCCATTGAGACTTTGGTAAAGCTTTCCACCAAACACAAACATAATCATCTGGGTCCATTGGAATCTTTCCAGATCCACCATTATATTTAATATATGATTTCCCTACGCAGACTTGATTCTTCTCATCCCATTTGGCACAATTAGAACACATAGCTCCACCTTCAGGAACTTGCTTAGCAGCTTTGAAGCCTTCATCAAACTCTAGAGTTATTTTTTTCTCTTCAGCCATTAGATGCCTTTTTTACTAGCTTTAACTAAACCTACAGCTTTTGTAGCTTTACCTTTGGTGTTTTTACCAATTACATTTTTATAAGTACCTAATTGCATAGATGCTTTTCCAGAAGGAGCTTTAAGTATACCTGCTTTTTTTGCCATTTTATTTTAATTTTAAATATTTATTAATAACATCCGTATTTACATTTTTTCATAGCACCACCAGATTTCATTGTGCTAGATTTGTCCACCTTTACATTAGCTTTTTTCTTAGCCATTTTAACAGATGCTTTAGCAGCTTTTTTTCCAGAAGTTTCCTTCTTCATATTACCACCAAACTTCATCATTGGACCTTGTCCAGCAGCACCCATTGGGCTAGCAGCCATAGGAGGAGGAGCAGGTATACCTTTCTTAGCAGGAGCTACAGGTTTTGTCATTTTAGGTGCAGATTTTGCACTCTTTTTAATTGTTGCCATTTCTTATTTCTTTTTAGATTTTGAAGACTTCTTGATACCTGCTAACTTATCAGCAAATGTAATCTTGTTCTTAGGAGGAGCTAATGCAGCAAACTTCTTTTGTTTAGCTGTTTTAGCCATCTTACCACCATTCTTCATAGGCTTACCAGCAGCAACTCTCTTCTTCATATCAGCAGCTTGTTTAGCAGCTAATGCTCTATCAGCAGCTGTTTCTGGTTTATATCCTGGAGCACCTGGTGTTATTGAGTTTAATGACTTACCCATTACTTCTGCAAAATCATCCTTTTTAGCAGTTCCACCTTTTTGGTATTTTTTTACTGTTGCCATTTTATTTTTTAGTTTTAGCTTTTATTTTACGTTCTTGCTTAAGCATTTGTGCTGTAGGTTTCTTTCCAGATCCTTTAGCAGCTCTGATGTTGTTCCAAAGAGAGTTTTCAACTCCCAATTTGTTTAATTTCTTTCTCATATAATTATATGTTTCCAGGTTTTTCCTCTATAAATATCTTTTACAGAGTAATAACTTACTTTAAGAGCATCTGCAACTTGTTTAGGAAGAAGACCAGTTAATAATTGTTTTTTAATTTCAATTACTTGCTCTTCTGTAAGTTTAGCCATTTTATGACTAGTTCCACTTTTCCAATTCTTTGATAAGTTTTCTAGATGTTTAACTCTATAAGACTCATCTTTCCAATTTTCTTTTTGAGAAGCTGACTTTTTAAGTTTAACTTCTTCTGTTCTTTTAATTCCAAGATTACTTCCAGCAATTTTAGCAACATTGTAATGTGGCTTTAAACTATCTATATATCTCTGTTCAACTTTAAGAACTTCTTCTGTAGGGCACTCACAAACAATCTCAAATGTAAAGTTTTCTTCTCCATATTTATTAACTGCTCTAATTAATTTTACACAACTATTCTTACCAGTTCTTATATGATTTATATGAGTATAGTATCTTTTTATTAGATTACTTGTACTTCCTATATAAAACTTACCATCTAATTTATTAGTAATTTTATAAACAACTCCTCCTTTTTGTTTTTCAGAGAAATATTTTTGTTTATTTTCATTACTAATTAACAATTCCATTTTCTTAATGCTAATGTTTTCCTTGTTGGTTCACCATTAGGTTTCTTTGCAGGTCCTTTAACTCCAGACATTCTAGCACAGAAAGACTTACGTCTATTTGCAGCCTTAGAACCAGGCTTAAGTTTAGAAGGTTTAGTAGTGACAGCAGTCTTTAGTTTACTTCCAGGATGAGAAGCTCTATAGCTTGCTACACCCTTAGCATTTAAACCACCTGATTCAGATTTACCTTCCTTTCTTTGCCATGCTGGACTTTTTGCCATATTCAGGATGTTGTGAGTGCCACTTCTTTACAGAAGCCACTCCTTGTTTAATAGTTTTTGCTCTACCTTTTTGAGTAAGATCTATAGTGTCCCATTTACCTTTATCAGTAGTGGGATGATTCACCATGATATCACCCTTTTTGCCTTTACCAAGTCCTGTAGGACTTGTTTTCTTATATACAACATGTTTTTCTCCACCAGTAGTCACCTTCACCTTACCACCGTTCTTTAATGTACTTCCTTTAAATGGTCCTTTCTTTTTAATTAATGGACCATTAGGTACAGGAGTGATTGCTCCTTTAACAGCAGGAATGGTATCCCCATTTTTGAGAACACCTTTACCTACATAAGCAGAAGCTTTCTGTGGATTGTAAGGACCTGGTTTTCTAATACTTGCCATTAGTGCATTTTTTTCAATGTCTGAGCTAATCTAGCACGTTGACCAAGTTTACCTGGTTTCTTAGCTGCAGCAGCTAATTTAGCAGCAGGGATAGGTTTGCCCTTCTTTGCTCCTAATGCTGAACGTAAAGCTCCTGGTTTTTTGATTGCTTTTTGAATCCACTTACCATCTTTAGCCATAGATGTAGCACCTTGTTCTTTATCTTTAGTTAAAGAAACACTTGTTTTTTTGTCAGCCAAAGTTTGTTTTTGAACTTTTGTCCAAGCACCCTGTGGATCAACAGGTCCTACACGTTTGTTAGGAACAGAAAGCCCAGCTTGAGCTTTCTTCATTTTTTTAATTGTTGCCATTTTATAAACTATTTTTAGGAGTATCTGCCACTTCTTTTACTAAACCAGATTCTACAGCATTAGCTAATAAACCTTCGATGATATCATGAGCATCTTTAGCTAATAAAATACGAGCTGCTTCTTGTGTAGATAATGTAGCACGTAATGTGTTTAATATGATACCAAAATCTCCACCACTTAATACAAATGTATCTGTAGGAGCCCAAGAGTATTTCTTTTTTGGATCAAACTTAGGAGCTTCTAATGGAGCTGTAGGAACATCTTGAAAATCAATAATATCTGCCATAATTTTTATTTTTGTTTAAATACAAAGATATGTATATTTTTAATTACCATCCAAATTTATTTCAAAGGTGATTGTAGCTGAGGTTTTAATGCTCTTGCTTAAATCTAGTTTGATATGAAACATGTTATGGAACTTTAAAAGTTCTTCTAGTAACATCTCATTATATCTAGGCACAGAGGCAGCTAGTCTAAAATGATAGGAATGAGGGTTCTTAGTTATCTCTAATGTAGATAGTTCATCTACAGAAGATATAATTCCCTCCAGGTGTGCAAAATAAGCAAGTTCGTTATCTTGCATCACCTCAGGAAAAAACTTTTTATTTATCTGCATTAAGACTGAGTTAACAAGTATAATGTTTTAGATGCTTCTCCTGATAAGGATTGAGCAAGGTTTGAAATATCACCATACCCTTTAGCATCACCGTAGCTTTCTAATTGTTTTGCAAATGTTCTTACATCATTTACAAGCTTAGAAGGTGCTCCAGGAACATAATCTGTAAGAGCATCAATTTTATATGCTTTTAGTTTACGTCCTTCATAGCCCATCAACTTCTCTAAGATTTCATCTTTAGCATCTACAACATAATCCCAGAAGTTCAAAGCTGAATGTTCAGCATGACTAGGTGTTTGTAAATGTAATAAATGTATCTGCTCAAAGAAGTATGAGAACTTAGCAGCTACTATTTCTAATGTTAATTCTCCTCCAGAACTATTCATCATGTCCTGTGGAAATAATGATTTTGCCATTATTAATGTGTTTCAGGTTCTTCAGGTGCTACAGTTGTTGTTTCTATTGTTGTTTCTGTAGTAGTGCTGGTTGTTGTTGTAGCTTCTGTTTTGCCAGTGATTTCTTTCACTCTAGCAATACTAGCCTTTAATTTATCGATATCTACCATTGTTATAGTTTTAATTAGTCAGCAAATGTAAATCCTTCTAAGCTAGTAGCACCAGTTGCTGCAAATAACTCTGCAATAGCAGCTGTTGGATTTAAGAACAAGTCACCATCTACCACCTTGAATGTACCAAATGAAGGATATTCTGTGTTTAATGCAGTTGCTAACTCATAAATATTATTTATAGTAGTGCCATTTTGAGCATAGTTATATAAATAAGTTCCAGTTCCTCCAACTCCTTGTAATACAAAGTCAGGATAAGTGAAAGGATAGCTAGTGTTTTGAAGCACTACAGGAACAGGTGATTGGTCGTAGTTACAACATTTGAAACTACTAATTTGTTGAAAGTTACCAATTGTAGGCTTCTTCTTTCTGAAGATAAGGCTACCTGCAACTACACGTCCTGAACCATCATACCTTACAAAGGCTTTTAAATCTCTTAAATTGCTCATTTTTTTTATTTTTAAATTGTTTTAGATTAATTTAGTATAGCTCCATATGAAATTATTTCTTGGAGATTTAACGTTTCTACACCACTCTCCTACACTTGTAGAAGATACATTCTCTTTAACTGCAGCTTCTGATAAACATCCATACACTGCAATTAAATTATTGTCATTATCATATTTATAAACCTTTTTCTTTCGTGAAGGTTTTCTTTCTTTTTCCTTTTTAAAGACTAAGCCTTTATTCCAAGGAATGTGACCTCTATGTCCTTTTCCACCATCAGACATATTTAATAAATTGAATCCTCTATTTTTATATTCCTGTATCAATTCTATTTCTCTTAAGAACGCAGAGTCTTTAGTGTGATTTTCTTCAATGATTTTAAATAACACTTTTTCATTCTCCACTTCTATCACTCTATTCATCCAGTTATATAAAGCTAATTTCTTATACTCTTCTCTTTTTCTACTACATGAGTGCTTATATGCTCTTTGTTTGTAGTCTTCTGTCACTCCAATGTATATAGAATTATCATTGGTATTAGAAGAATATATTATATAAATACAAAATTCATCATCAGGATAGTCTAGATTAATTAGTCCATTATATTCCTTCATACTAATATTGTAAATTATATAAATTTTTCAATTCTAATAGTTTTGTAACATAGTAGTGTGTACCATGTTTTTGTGCATTCTCATCATTTAAGACAGTTTGCATGTGTGTATCATTAAAAGGATCTTTTCCTGTATGATAGATTCCTTTATAAAATGCTGGATAAGACCCCATGTGTCTATCTGTTATACCAGCATTGTGAAACAATCCAAGCTTATGTACCTTCTCAATAGGATCTGATGCCCAAGAGAAATCCATTTCAGGGATATTTTTAGTTTCATGATCTTTCAACCAAAGGTTCCATAACACAGCCCACATATCTGCACACCAGCTTTGAAATCCTTTCTCTTCACTAGCAAAGAATTGCTTGTTTACATGTTGAAGATATTTACGAATGATAATACAATCATTCATAACCTTGTGCCAAAAGTTAGCATCTACATTCTTTAGGAAGTATTGTGCTCCTCCAGAATTCTCGTTGTTAGCTTCAGCTATTTCTCTAGAGATACCTATCAAGCTTGTAAGCTCAGCAAGTATATCTCTAGTTTTGTATTCTTCTAATTTCTCAGGAAGAACATCTTTAATTTTACTATCAAAATATGAAGCATTAATATAGCTGTTTGTATCTGATAGATAACAAATGTCATCATCTATATACTCATCTATATTGAATTTATCTGTAAACAGAATATCACAGTCACAATAAAACACTGCTTTAGTTATCATATCAGGATGCTCCTGAAAGTATTTCATTAAAACAAATGGACGTAGAACAGGAATGTATGTTCCTAATTGTTGACTAACATCACCGTTGTCTTTATAATAAGCAAATGTTGCTTCTGGATAAAGATCTGCTATCTTCTGCCATTTATCACTTTTCTCTCTGAAGCTAGGAGTGTACACTAGTACAATAGCTTTATCAGAATGACCAATTGATTTTAAACTTTCTAACCATGCATGTACTTGCCATGTATAGTAGGTATCATCTGGTTGGCAGCATACAAACTTCAAATCCTTCATATGTAGTTTTGTTGGTTTGTTTTTATTAAACAGTAGTAGTAGTTGTTGTTGTTGGAGGAACAGTTGTTGTAGTAGTTGTAGTAACTGGAATGTTTCTACCCACTGTACCAATCAATTGTTCTAATTGCTTAGATATATTCCAAAGTAATAAAGCTTTTGGACCAGAAGCAGCTCCTATCTGTCTTGAAGGTATTGCCATTTTATATTAGATTAAAGAAGCGTTAAATAATGTACCTGCTCCAGCTTGAACAGTTTGACTACCACTTGTAGAACTTGAATATCCTGTAATAGTGATATAATCAGTAGTACCATTTAAATACACTACAACACTACCAGACTGTGTAAAGTTTACACTAGTATTTATAATAGACTGACTGATAGATAGTTGAGTTGATCCATTAAGATGGATTTGAGTATTCATTTGTTGTCCTGAAGTAATAGTACCTGTGCCCCATAACACACTGTAAGAGATATTATAATATCCTGCAATAGTAGGAGTGAATTTATGTGTAGAGTTATCAAACCATCCTTGAGGATCACTAATAGATGTATAGTTAATTGCTACATCAGAATTTGTAATAGATTGATTATTAGCTAATTTAGCTGATACAATATTGCTTGATGGAACTTGTATAGACCCAGCTTTATATGACACTCCTATAAGAGCTTCTAATTGTTTAGAAATCTCCCACAAAAGGTTCTCTTCTGTGCCCCAGCCTATCTGTCTACTTGGTATTGCCATGATAAAAAAAATTAATGTTCAAAGATATGTTACTTTTCAGTATAATCAATGAGCTTTGAAAAATTGGTATAATCAAATTGATTATAACCTATTGTAATTAAATTGATTAGAGATTGATCTTACTTCCAACCACTGCAAAGAACAATGTTGGCATGTTAGGATTTGTGTTAATACTAGTCTTAAGACCAGTGTTAAACTTAAACCTCTTTGTAATGCTGTAGTCTACAGATGCTCCTGTTAAGAATCCTACATCCTTGCTTACAGTGAATATGTTTGTTTTTGTATTGTAGGTCACTGGACTACCAGATAGATATAAGTCTGGAGAGACAGTGAGTCTTCTATTTATTACAAATGGTTTTGTATAAAACAATAATAATGAATGAGTTGTAGTTAAGGTTCCTTGAGAAGTAGCAAAGCTCAATGTAGCATTAGCTCCTGTAACACCCCATTTACCCATAGGATAGATGTAAGCATATGTAACAAAACCAAACATGTTTCCAAAGGCTGTAGCTACAGTACCACCAAAATTAGATATACTCTCAAGCTTTCCTTGATCATTCATGTTCATCACTGTGTATCTTCCTGATAGAGCAAACTGTTGTAAGTTGCTCCAGACCATACCAGTTAATCCCCAGCTAACATCACCTGCCATAGAACTCTGTGACATACCTGATGTAGCTATTAGACTCAATGAGTTGTCTATAGTTTGTCCAACAGTTAAATCAGAGTTGAACATGATGGGATTCATTTTAGCTCCACCCCCCTTACTACCAGAGGACTTACCCCCTCCCCCCTTACTCTCAGCTTTAGATTCTGATTTAGAACTAGAGCTTGAGCTAGAAGAACTACTGCTAGATGATGAGCTCTCACTGCTAGAACCTCCTCCTGAAGATGTTTCACCACCACCACCACTAGAAGAACTTGAACTAGTCTCACCACCACCTCCTCCTGTAGCTGCTGAACTAGAAGCAGAACTTGCTGCTGCAGAACTAGCACTAGAAGCAGCACTACTAGCTGCTGAACTTGTTGCAGCTCCTACAGCTGTACTAGCTGCTGTTGATGCTGCTGCACTAACAGCTGAACTTACAGCCGATGAGACAGCACTCGCTGTAATAGATGTAGCAACTTGTGTTGTTTGAGCCACTGAACACGGAGAAAGTGCTTGGTACTCTTGGTAAGTTTTATTGATCCAGGCTTGAAAAGCCCCACTATATACATCGTTAGCTGTAAAAGTTTTAGATTTATTATAAAAAACAATAGTGGTAAAGCCAGTAATAGGGATAGCAAAAGTGCTCGTAACTTTTGTACAAGGGTCTGTAAAGGTTTGTATAATAGTTTGAGAATACGCACAGACTGGTAGTATTACTACTGTTATTAAAATAAATATAAACTTTTTCATTACTTAGTAAAGATTCCTTTCTTTACCATTCTATCCAAGATTCTAGCACAAGCAACATCCAAAGCTTTCTTTGTAGCAATAGATATGGTTGATTGATTAAATTTAACAGGATCTAGACTAGCATCAGATAATCCTGAGGTTTCTTTTGTTGTTTTAGCTTCACCTAATCCACTAGCAGAGATGACAGTAGCTGTTTCAGCATCTGTAAATCTCACTTGTAGACCAATACGTGTTACCATTAGTTGACTAGTTGCAAGCTTAGAGCTTACAGTTTCATCTTCTGATACAGAGTAGTCATAACATTCTATTGTAACAAAGTATTTAGCTAGTCTAATCTTTCCTCGTCCGTCCAACTTATCTTCAGATATTCCTGCTTGTGAAGCCTGGAATTGCTTGACCATTCTATTTTTAATCTCTGTC
>Ga0209777_10003599_pt1 | contig 19041 bp, 24 predicted proteins | sample FrelakmetHBP12HB_FD_187147 | JGI IMG/M metagenome (GOLD analysis project Ga0209777, IMG submission 187147) | Freshwater lake sediment microbial communities from the University of Notre Dame, USA, for methane emissions studies -HBP12 HB (SPAdes)... | ecosystem: Environmental > Aquatic >...
TCCATACACAGGAAAGCGGAGATATGGGCCATATATCCGCTTTCCTGTGTATGGATCTTGATTACAAACAACAGCTTTAACCACTTATCGATTTAACCTTGCTTTTTCAAAAGTAACCCATCAGATATATCTACCAAACCCGTACCACTCCAATGACCTAGGGAAGTCGCATCAAATTTAGGTGATGCAATATCAAACCACAATGCTGCCATATTCATAAAACGGATATCATCCATTACTAACCATCTTTGTTTGTGCTCCATATCTAACTTAGATAACTTATCCATAAAACTATACTCAAAAGAACCATCTTTAGGGGCATCCAAATAAATAATATCGGCATCTGCCAGTATTTTTGAGTGGGTTTTGAATACAGCATCATCACTAAGATCGACAAGATGCTGAACAAGTCTACCGCTATTAAAATCAGATTCTTTTAAATAGGTACTAGGTAAATCCTTCCAAGATAAAATATCGTAAGTTACAACACTTGCCCAACTAGGGGAGTAATCCAGAAAAGCCCTTGAAGATCCACCACAGGATGTTCCAATATCAACTACTAATTTTGGTTGGGTTAATTCTGCTAGTGCAGCTAAGAAACGACACGGTTCACCAAATTTAATATCAAATGCTTGTATGCCAAATTTAAGCTGATAAGATCTTAATGAAATATCTGCTATTAAACGCTCATTATTAAACTTTTGAACAGCTTCATCAGCACTCGTACCATAACAATATGATTCAAAACATTGCGATGGTGTAGAACTACCCCAGATATTTTTCATAACTTTCTCCTATTTAACGGCTTCAACCCAAATAGATGGTGTAGCGTAACCATCATAATTATATATTTCTTGTATAGTAAAACCACAATTAGTTAGTAAGGAAGATATAGATTTTTTGGAAAACCCACAAGTATGAAATTGACCCGGATCAACGGGGGCTTCCAAATTATGTGCATTACCTAGATCGGAGCTATCAGCTTGATATCCAAATAAAGTGTACATATACCAATATTCTTTAGCGTCATCTGATACAGTAGGATCAGTCAGGATAAGCATAATTTCTTCAAGATCGGGTATCGCTAGATAAAGCATACCGCCTTTTTCAAGAATGGTGTACCAGTTAGTCAAACATTTCTTAGCTTGTCTAATGGGCAAATGCTCAAGGGAATGTGATGAATATATCGTAGTTATTGTATTTTGATAGTAAGGTAAATTATACATATCATAATTAAGTACCCTGCTATCCTTATAATATTTGTCTATGTTTAAGAAGCCATCAAATATGTTTTTACCACACCCAACATTCAAATGAGTACCTGCCATTTGTCCAGGTATTTTTTTAATTATTTCCAGCTTATTTAACATCTTTACTAGATTGTTCTTCCACTCTGGGCTTCGTGATCTCATTTATTTTACCTTTCACATTTTTATTCTTGCGGTTCGGATGTGTTACCCATACAGGTACCATGGCTGTGTTCCTTGTAAACTCTTTCAAAGTTATTCAATCTAATCTCTAACTGCACCAAATAATCTAAAAGATAATCAAATTTTTGTTGATTATTCCATAGATCGCTAATGGTAGTGGGTAAACGTGATTTTAGCACAGATTCGTTGCAATGATCACATTTGGATTCGCATTCACAATTACACTTGAAATCATGGCTACCCATATACCACTCCACTATATTTTTTGAATAGGAATATATTTAATAGGTTAATACTGGATGACCGTCAACCAAAAAATTTTTTGAGGTATCTATTTAGAGATCTCAGGGAAATATTAAGAGATTCAGCTACTCTTTTTTTATTATTCTTTTGTTGTTTCATTCTGGCGGCTATAATTGATTTCAGATATTCATTATATGTCATTGGCATTGGTTACAGCTTACCGTTTAACACAAGGATGAAAGCCCACGTTTCTTTATCTTCAAAACCCAAATCAAGTAAATCCTTTCTGATATATAACATTATACTTTCACCGTATTTATCTAATAGGGTTCCCAAGTTTGGTGAGTTCATCAAATCAACAACTGTAATACCGTAGTGGTCAGCTATTTCTTTATATCTATCAGCTTCTGTACTAAAAGAAGATTTAGATTCTAGTATATTTTTGATTGCATCTTTGTGTTCTTCTACCTTTTGCTCCATACCAATAGCAGCTATTCTCAATTCTAGTTCATTGTAAGGGATGTCTATCATTATGTGCTAGGTGCTCCTGTTGACATGGTTACTGAGGACTTCGTGAGATATTATAACCATACTAATTCAAATTTCCAATACGAATTTAAATGTACTATCGCCTTGGGTAGTTGATTTATTTTCTATTTTTTGATATCCTACACATGCTTTTAAAAAATGCCCCCGTAGTTTAAAGGTAAAACAGATGATTTGTAATCTTCAGATTACGGTTCAATTCCGTATAGGGGCTTCCATTTAAGGCACAAAATATCTACCGTACTCCGGGCATCTAATGTCAATATGTACCCAAGTAGATCCTGCATTATCTTCGCACCTAATATTCCATTCTTCTAATTTTGGTTTTATCTCAGCCCGTATATCATCACAAACCATATTTGGAATCCCCCAATCGACCGCCATACCTTCCATATGGGCTGAAATTTCAGCCCCCCCTATTAATTGATTATACTCCGGTGGTCGATATGCAGATGTAACAGATATAGGTTCGCCAAAATAATCCCTGATTGTTTCCATTTTTTCAAATACAGAAATCAAATTATTCTTATGCTCATCACACAAACCATCTTCTTCATTTGCCAATCGATTCCACCTAGGTAGCCAAATGGCTTCTTTAACACTAAAATTGGCAGTGACCTGTGATGCGGGATCTGTCCAATCTATACTTTGTTTGGTTATACTATTTACAATATTTTCAATAACTTTAGCTATATTTGTCCAAGAATTGTCCATAATATACTCCCTTCCACATGCTACTACAAAATTAAGGGAGATATTAATTTTTACATAACTACCCATTATTAAAAGAATTTTACAAAACTAACTGAATTTTTTAATTTTAGCTCAAGTTTTTAAAATAAGATTCCGACAAGACGGTGGGGGAAATAAAAAGAAAAAAGAAAGGGAAGATACGATGTATGGCTGTGAAACAGAAATATGGTATGTCAAAGAATCAAACAGAGACTTATGCATGGGTTATGATTGGTGTGAGGGAAAAAATGTACTGCCTAATCCTAATGACCTGCAAGCTACCCATATTTTATTGTGCAAGGTAGCAGATACAGACCTAAACCGTATTTACCGCAATTTCCAAACCGAAATATGGTCGCCAGAAGGGGAAGCTGTACCTGTAATTGAATCAAAGGGTCTATTGCATACTAGTATATCCGTTGGGGATATCATCAAAATAGGTACAAATTGTTGGATGGTTGATATAGTTGGGTTTAAAAAACTATAATAAAATTTATTGGTTATAACTTTTATCATCTTTTTTTAAAAAAAAGTTAAAGTTTTTAATCCGAGATGCCGATAAGGGTTATAGGAATTAAGGGAGAGAGAAACAAAAAAATAAAGGGGAACACTATGGCAAGACAAGCAAAAACAACCGCAACAAAGACAACAAAAAAACGCCAAACAACTACAAACCCCAACAAGGTGTTGCGGGATAGCGCAAAGCGTCTTCGCACCCACCGGATGGAAGGTAAATTGCTTGATGCCAAGAAGTCAGATGATTACAAAAATTTGTTAAACGAGATCAAAAAGAGTGAAAAGGCGAAAGATAGGCTGGAACAATCTATCCAGAAAAAACTTGATCCGATCATCGAAAATTTGAAGATCGAACTTGGAATCTATGACATCGAAGATAAAATTTACGAATTGGATACTGCACTGGATAGTCTCTATGCTGATAAGATTCGCTTTGAAGATCTTGTTATTGAAAACGTATCATCCGGCAAGAAGGTTAAGGACTTTGAAGTCAAGAGAGCGCCCAAAGGTTTCTACGTTTCATATAAGAGTATATGCGATGAGGAATTTGCTGGTCGTCAAGACGAATATGACGATGCTAAAGAAAGGCATGGTAGCCGCAAGGTTCAACTTGTACTGATCTTCAACGGTGAAGAAGTAGCAAAAAGAAAACTGGATGAGTAATCCCCTTGAAAACCCTGATCCCACCCCAAAAGATGTCTTGCATTGCACAGTCAAAAATACATACATACTTTCAGCCTAACTCTCAGTCTTAATTTGATTGTAGGCAACAATTAAATTTTAGGGGGTTAGATGTTATCTAAAATAACCACTATTTTAATGCTCGTTAGTTGTGCGGTATGCGTTATGGGTCTATCCCAAACCGTAACGCCTATAACACCTTTACTAGCAGATTCTTTATCGTTGGTACCCAAGGATACTGGTATTAATTTCGAATCGTTTCTAACACCCCTCTTATCCGTTCTTACGGGTATGTCTCTGGCTACTGCACTATTTTTCTTTTTACTAAAACGTATGATCATACAGTATGACAAAAAACATGAAAAATATGATGAAAATATCACAAATATCCAAGATACTATGTATTCATTCAAGGAAAATCTTCAAAGCGATATTCATGATTTTGAAACAAACTTAACTACCAAACATCACGAACAATCCGAAAATCTGCACCGTGAAATAAGGGATGTATTGAATTTAACAACAAAGGCTATAATAGATAACCTAGAATCTCTACGAGAGACAATACAGGAAATGGTTGAGGATATAGCTAACCTAAAAGGCAAGCACAATAACTGCGATTATAATTCTGGCGATATCCGGGTTATGAAAAATAAATTAGATACTTTTACAGATATGCTTAAACGAATCGAAAACAGCCAAACCAAGAAAAAATTATAATTTTGGCATTTGTCTATTCTTGGCTAGATTAAGATTGTCATCGATCTCTTTCCAAAGGGCATATGATTTTCTATGATTTTCAATCATTGCTGAATGCATTTGTTTAACTGAATCTGTTTGATATTTTAAGGTATCAGAAATGACACCAGCATAATCTCTAATCCGTTCAATTTCGTTTCTATTAAAAATAACGTGGTTGGGATCGGGTACTGGTTCCGGTGTGGGTATTGGTTCCGGTGCGGGTACTGGTTCCGGTGCGGGTACTGGTTCCGGTGCGGGTACTGGTTCCGGTATTGGATCTGGTGGTATTGGACTTGTCGTTTGTTTAGGCTTCCAACCCAAATCAATATTAGTTTTTAATGTTGGTAATGGGTTTGCTTGTGGATGTTGTCTCAATGCGGCAATTATAGCCTTAACGGTATCTTCATTGATATCCATTTCCGTTTCCTTTTTCTGTTCCTGCTTCTGTATTTGTGCAGTATTAACTATTTCTTTTTCTGTATTCTCTGTTCTTTTTGATAAATCTTTATCTCCATTTATTCTAGTATAAAAATTATAAAAGTCAAGATTCTGTTTATTAAGGCGTTCTATTGCTTCGGCATGTTTTTGTATAGATGTGGCATCTATATCCCTTGCCCTTTCCACAAGATTTAAAAATTTTTCGAATGTGTCTAAATCCATTGCTGCACCATTTTACATGATATATAGGGTGAAACTTACCCCGTATTCACAAAAAAGTGTAGACATGTCTGATGGGATTTACTTCAAAAAATAGAAATAATTTTGTGTCCAATCCAATATACTATTATCATAAGAAATATAAGGGGTGATATCAAAATACTTAAGGTAATGCCGTCACAAAAGCATAGCTCGCCACAATTGGTTAGTAATGTAAGGATCAAGCCCAATAATAAATATGACACACAAAGAATAACAAAAAACATATCATTCCTCAAAAACCACAATACTATTGTTATATAGATCATCCGTAGTAAATCGTTTCACACCAAAAGCCCATGCGGGGTTACGCATCATATCCATACACACAAAATACTGATATTCAGAACAATAAAAATAAAATTCATCGTTCTTCTCCCAGTAATCTGGCGATGAATATTGTTCTAACGTGTTAAAATTACCCCTTACTTTATAAACTACGTTTGATCGACATAATTTTTCTATTTTATTCCCAGCTAACTTTTTCTCATCTTCAGATAACGGTATTTTAAGTAATGCTAAGTTATCAACCTCTTTCAAGTAATATAATAAACTATCATACCGTATTCTTTGGCGAATATGTCTTATATAAACCTCACCATCCACACCCAATTCAACAAAACCGCTGTGCGCCCACCAGATCTTATAGAAAATTCTTTGTAATATTGTTGAAACAGATCGGTTGTCACAACCAACAAAACAATAGAACCCATTGGGATCATCCCGAAGAATTTTTCGAATTACAAAATAATTCTCTAATCTAAATTTAGGATATCCCTTTAACCGTGGAGTTAGACGAATAACACTTTTCCACAAAGGAGTATTCAAAAAATAGTCTATGCTAAATATCTTAAAAATATTCATTGCTTGTTTACACTATCCACATCATCTGAACAAGTATCAACAAAATTATCAAGATCCATTTCTAACAAAGTAATCCTTCGTTCTAACAATCTCATCCTGTATTCCATATCAGCAGTATAATTTGAAACGCACCCGCCCATAAAACTAACTAATAGTATGAAAATTAACCTTACCATTTTTTGATTTCCTTGAAAGAGATGTATTTAGGGATACATTAAAAATATAACTACTTTTAAGCTAATATTCATTGTATTATTTAACAGCATATGGGGTTATAAATGACAGAATCGTTTAAGCATATTGATTTTAAATATGATCTGTACTACTCCTTGATTCAAGAGGGTATTCATGCTGATATTGAAAAAACCATGGGGTCTACCAGAACTGACATACTTGCTGAAACAAGCAATCATTTGTTAGCCATTGAAATCCAAAATAGCCCCATCAGTGTTAAAAATATATTGAAAAGAATGCACCAGCACACATTAATTGGTGCGTATACATTATGGCTTATACCAGAAGATACCCTTTGTTCCCACGTTGTTCACAATCTAAGATGGGTTAAATTTATCCAATATATTCAAAATGGTATACTATTTATACCAACCAATACCCAAAAAGTTATACCAGCTAGGGTAGACTACTCTTTGAAATTTTGTAATGACAATATTTTAGCAACACTACCTAGAGTTCTGGATAAACACCACGCTATCGATCTGGAAGATTTAATTTATGAAAAAAATAATACCCATGGAGTAAACATTGTAACCTGTCAAGAATGGTGGATTGAATCTTGGTTAGATTTAGCTTAAAAACAGAGCATTATACATAAAGAACTTCGAAATTATTTTGCTTATATACACTTTTCCTGCTGTTGAAACAACCACTACATACTGGATGATAGTCAAGGAAATCTATGATGTATGCTAAATGCTTGTTTTCAAATGGAGTTCTGATCCTGCTTAGATCCTGATAGTAATTTGGTTTATTTGCACTTGGTGTTAAATTAAAAAAAGTTGTTAATCTGGGGATATCTAGTCCTAACGTCATACTCCTGTTAGCTACTAGAACCTGTATTTCACCTTTCCTAGCTGCTTGCAGTATACCTTCCCTTCTAGTCTTTGTACCCGCTGTTTTTCGATGGAAAGCCTGTGCCACAATACCCCTTTGTTTCAAACCAGCAGCAATGTAATCTAACATCTTTGTTCTCTCTGCCATAGCTATGCAGTAATGTCCAGACCTAGCATATGCCGCTATGTAATCAATAATAAATTCATTTCTTTCTTTGTGATTACTTAAGAAATCTCGCATATCTAAGAAAAACTTTTTAATAGATACGCACCTAAACGGTATTGCTACCCCTGTTTTCACAACCCTTACCTGACATGGTACCTGATCTGTCATACCTTGGGCGATTATTGGCCCCAACACATACTGACTGACTATATCCATACCACTTTTTATCTTAACGGTAGCGGATACCCCAAGTCGCCATTTGCTGTTAAACCCCGCTACAACTTTAGAGTATTGCGGTGCATTAGACCTATGTACTTCATCGATAAAAACTAAGCCAAATTTGTCTCGATATTCTTCTAATTTTTTCCATGATTTTTCATTTTTAATCCACTTTTGGTATGGCATAAAGCATATGTGGTAACGATCAAGATCTTCCCAATCTTCAACAATGCCTATTAACTGCTTATTCGCATCATATTCTAGGTCGAGTATATTAGTCATTTTCCAAAAAGTTTTAAGGGCTTGCTTGCTCAAATCTATCTGGTGAGAAAGAAATAAAGTTTTCAAACCTAGATGACATGTTATGTATGTCATAACAACAGTCTTACCGAACCGTGGTGGTGCAGAAATCATACCAAAACCATCTGATTTAAACACCTTATCCACAACCATTTGTTGGCTAGGTCTTAATTTACCGGTAAACTTTATAGGGATATCTATAGGTACTTCAAATCTATGATCTTCAAAATTAGGAAAATATTTTTGGATGAGATTTAAATCACCCCTAGCAAATTTACTGATACCCTTTTCGTAATCATGCTCAAAAAAATGAAGATGCTGTTCAACACCATCTACATCTTTTACTGTAGCCATAAAATCATTTATGGCATTAAACGGCACTAGGTGTGTAGGGACATACAATTTATCCAGCAAAATGGGTCTATCTAAATTTTCTAATATGTCCATTTGGCTATTACCTATTCTTGAGATATGTTGAACACTAGCATGTTCCCCTTGAGAAAAACAATATATTTGTGGTAAGGTTCAATATACTATTATGTATGTATATTTAAAGAGGTTCATTATGAATTTTGGAAATGAGTATGTTCAAATTAATCCCAAGCTTTATTTAACTGAATACAATTTTATAACATTAGATTCCACCCTAGGGGGTAAACTAAAAAAACGTGATTCATTGAACCATTTATTTATCTATGATCGATCTGGATCTATGTATGATCTGCTTGATGATCTAGTTGAAGACTTGATAACTAGAGTTAAAAGCATACCTATTGGAGATACCATTACATTTGGTTGGTTCTCCGGTGAGGGGCAAAAGAACTTTATCCTTAAAGGCTTTAAAATAAGCGAATCTAGAGATTATACAATATTAGAAAAATCGTTACGATTAAATAAAACAACCATCGGTTGTACTTGTTTCTCAGAAATTTTACATGATACAGAACAAGTTATTAAAGACCTATCGATATTCTCCCCAAACTTTACCCTATGTTTCTTCACCGATGGGTACCCTGTTGTTTCCTCATATGAAAGAGAAATAAGGGATATCCACAATGCAATTGAAAAAATAAACAGCAAAATAACCGCTTCCCTTCTTGTGGGTTATGGTGATTACTATAATAAACAACTGATGAGCGAAATGGCTACAAAGATGGGTGGTTCTTTAACCCACTCAGCCAACCTATCTAATTTTTCAATATCGCTCGATTCTTTTCTAGGTACGGTTCAAGATAGTAAAAAAATTACCGTTACGATAGATGCCCCTGTTAATGAAAATAGCCTTATCTTCAATATGAATGGTAAGAATATTAATCTATATGAAGTAAATGAAAAAAATGAAATTCAGGTTTCATGCAATGAAAATGAAAAAACCACCGTGTATGTTTTAACCAATAGCAAACCAAAGGGAACTGAAGTTAAGGGATCTCTTAACCTAGAACCAGCTTTATATGCTTCATCATACATACTTACCCAGAAAACAAAAACAGATGTGGCTATTGATATCCTAGGGTATCTAGGAGATAAGAAATTAATAGACATGGTAACCAACAGCTTCACTAACGCTGAATATGGTGTAGCCGAAGAAAACATTATAGGGGCTGTATTTGATCCCAAGAAAAGATATCTTGATGGCAAGGTTACTAACTATGTACCGCCAGCAGATGCTTTCTGCCTACTAGATTTGATTGATTTACTTTCATCCGATACTGAAGCCTATTTCTACCCAAGACACGATGCATTTGTCTATAAGCGCATAGGAAAGCCAGCTATTGTAGACGACAAGTATGCCAAATTTGAGGGAGATAAACATTCCAAATCATCTTTCTCCGATGTTGTATGGAATGAAACAAAAGTCAACTTGTCGATGAGAGCATATATCACAGGTAAAATTGACCTACCGCACGAAGCTAAAAAATATGGTTTATTAAGTCCATTTCCCACATTTCAATGGAAGAATTATACATTTGTTAAAGACGGTATTTTGAATGTAACCAAAGTACCTGTTTCATTATCCGAAAGCACATACAAAACATTACTTTCAAAAAATGTTATCTTGCCAACAGATAAATGGAAAAAAGATCATATCTTTATATTGAACCTTGACACTATTCCAATCGTGAATAGAAAAATTACTGAAGGAAAAACATCAGCTACCGATCTATGCATACGGGTTCTAGGTGAGCAAAAAATAAAAGCTACATTGAAAGCATTTAAATGGTATAAAAATAGGGACTTCCCAGAAAAAGAAATTACTGCTGAAACAGCTAAAACCTTTGCCGAGAAGCAACAGGCTTTCCTTGAAGGGGTTGGTATCAATACGAAAACTGGGGCATATGAACCACCTGTAACATACAACGAAGCCACAGATTTCTACATGGCAAAAGAATTTTCTATCAAAATAAAAGGACTATCAAGCCTACCCAAAATTGAAGTTGTTGCAGATAAGATCAAAGGCAATAAGAAATTAACTACCAGCGATTCTCTTGTTGCTGTTGGTGTCAATTTATATGAAAGCCTTAAACCCACCACCGAAAGTGAGAAATTGAATTGGTTACAACAAACCATAGAATCTCTCAATTCCGAACTTAAGCAGGTTCGTAGGCAGATCCAAGAAACAAAATTCGCAGTTTTACTTGGTAAGCAATGGTTCGTAGAGTTTTCTTCTAGGGAAGAAAACAAATTAACTATAGCTGGATTTGAATTCACCATTTCTTTGGAAGAAAAGAAGGTTCCTATCTAACAAAGAATAGGGGGAACAATGAATAGCATTGATTCCCCCCACAAAAGAAAGGACATAAATGGATACTCCAATCTTATATAAAAAATGGAAAAACAAAACAACAGGAAAAGAATTTAAGGTATTACCATGGTGGCATTGTGATGGATCTCTTATAGATAAACCAAAAGAATGCCTAATTGACGATAAAGATGAATGGCAGGATAGACAATACGCCCTTGGGGTTCTCGTACAAATTGGTTGGCTTATTGAAAATGACAACGGTGTTTGGTTCGGTGTGGGACCAAAAGCAAAAGAGGGATTTGAAGTATCGGACTATACGGAGTAAATATTATGTCTAAAATAGAAAACCATGTTTTAAAGACATCAAAAACTTTGGATGAATCTTTTAATGAGATAGGATCGGCCCTACATAAAATAATTGAACAATTTTCGGAACAGGTTACTTGTACTTGTGCAATTACATGTCGCCCCATTTTCAATATGGAAAAAGCATTAGCTTTTCGAAAAAGATTAGGGAATATGTTCTATGCCCTTCTAGAATGCCTCGATGAAGAAATTGATGAGGAAAAAACTGAAGAATATAATAAAGAATCACCATACAAAATTAATTGGGATGAACATTACAAAACTCTAGAAAAACTAAGTAAAGAAGAACTACTAAAATCTCATATGTATGAAAGTAGTAAGAGATTGCATCTTGAAACCATTCTTATGTCAAATGGTTTCCAATATGGTCCCAATGGATGGGATAAAGAAATATTTAAAAAACCATCCTTTAAAAATACAGATGACTAGATACCAGAAAATAAACTAGAACTATCCCGTGAAATACGATCTGACATAGCTAACTTGCTTGCCCTTCCTTCTATTATTTTTCCGACATTTTTAGTTCTTTTGTCAATAGCGCCTTTCTTTGATACCATTCGATCTTCACTTAATGCACCTAAAATACTTAATTCTTTTTCAGCTATTTTTGCTAACTGATAAACCTTACCATGCACTGCATATTGATCCAAAGATGCTTTGATTTGTTCCGAGATAACCACTATAGATTCGTTCAATAGGATTGGTTTTGTACGGGTCAATCCACTTCTAAAAATAAGGTAATAAGCTATATCCGCTTTAACAGGATGTTGGAAATGTTGCAACAATTTATGGCGTAGTGCAAGTGTATCAGTTAAAACTTTATAACTATTTGTATCGGGATTAATTGTTTCTAGGAAAGATGCTAAGTCAGTAGCTTGTAACGGACCCACTGTACCGTTCGATCCCCAAAAAATAAAACTGGATAATGGACCTAACTCTTGTATTTTAGATCCAAGAACCCGTTTCAGATTTGAATGAGCTAAGTTTCTCAATGAATTTATGAACTCTAATCTAGCTTCATCAGCCGCATTTTCTTCTTCTGGTACCTCATAACTTTTCTTCCATTTGTTTACCTGCTGCCTTAAATCAGCGTCATCTTCAAGGGCTTGCATTTGGTAATCCAAATCAATATTGCCAGCAGCAGCCCAATCCCTAAGATGGATAGGTACTCCCTTTTCTTCTAACTTTTCAAAAATATCCAATTTACCTTCATTGATGTTGCTAACAAGTTCTTTACGCCAATTTATAGTTGGTACTATTAATTCACTTTTAGGTATTTCCAGTGCCTGTCTTTGTGTGAGTTTACTTGTATCGCCTTTATCGACATCTCCTGTAAGACGTATCCTATGAGATAACTCAGCAGTAGTGCGTTTTCTGAATCCATGAATCCTAGCAATCAACGGAAAAAGTTTATTGTAATATATTTTTTGTGTTAATGTCTCACGCAGCTTAAGAACTTTCTCCATGAAAAACATTCGTGCTGCTTCTTGATTACTGTATGTCGCATCTCCTGTGAGAAGGGCATCGTTACTACCTAAAGCACGAAGTTTACCTTCATTTAACAATGCCCATTCATCACTCCATTTGTAAAAATCATTACCTGCTCTTATCTCATTTGTATCCACACCTGTACGGGTTACTACTACGGCACCTACTGGATCTTCATCAGCTTGTATGTACATACCAGCTAAGTTATCCATTTCTTGTGCTGTTGGTTCCCAAATATTATCAATACCCGCTTTAACATGTAGTATACTTCTAGAACGTCTTCTAGCAGATGCCATTGTAGCGTTTATCAGTGCTTTCTCTAATGCCCAAAAAGTTATTAATCGGGTAAATAACGAAGTACCTAAATAATCATAACCAAATGTACGCCTAGCAAGAAACAAGGTATTAATTGGATCTAAGGGTATTCCAAAAGTTTCATTTCGGCTAGCACTTCCCATATACTGTTGTGATGGCCGGTAACCAGATGTACCTGTACTACCGCCCCCTGCGGCCCTAATGGCTTCCACATATGCTGCGGGTAATGCTTTTTGTGCATCTAAGTCCCTAGCGTCTACGGATTCAATAAATGCCCTCATGGCTGGTGTGGGGATAAGATCAATCTTGGGATCAAAACCTTTTATTGGGATAGGTGTTAATCGAACAAAACTTGGATCGTGGCTTATAATATCAGTAAAGATCCCTCTTTCTTTGTTAAAGATCATTGATGACATATTTCGGCCAATTGTCAAATACTCACGGGTTATCTCTGGACCAGAAGTTAATGGATCAATGGCTTCCATGGTATCTTGATATATATTGCGTATTACTGGGTCTTGTATTCCTAAAAGATCATATTCCGACCACAACAACTCAGCGATTAAATCAACAACTACACCAGCTATGTGATCCCTATTATACATTAATTTGAACATTTCATCCAAACCGGATGCATCTCTAGGAATCCAATCTTCAACTATACTACCTTCATCTAACCTGTCACGGATTGGATTATAGCGATCTACGGTAGCCCCGGATTGCCCCCCACCAAATGATGTGGCTGACAAACCGGGATCACCGAAGGTACCTGCACCCATACCCATGCCTGTGCCAGATGATGAACTCCCACCCATACCACCATAACCACCGGACATATCGGCAGTAACTTTTTGCCTTGTCTTTACTGAAGCGGCCAGTTTGACATCCTGCGTAACAAAAGATCCATCCGCATGGTAGCCGGGTGCTGGGTGCGAGTTAAATTTAAATAAAGACATTGGAACCCTCTTTAACCTTCAGATACTATTGCAGGTGAAACCGCCCTATGTTGTTTACAATAATAAGCCTTGCGATTTCTCATCAATGTTATTGGTTCTGATACATTACCACATACAGGGCATAATTGACTAACAGCATATGCTTGTTTTTTAATCTCGGATTTAAGAGGATCAGATCTTATCGATGAAATCATGGCATCAATACTAGCAAGCCATTCATCATCCGTTTCAAAACTAGCTTTTTGTTGGTACAACTTAGCTGTTACTGTTTTAAATTCAGATCGCCTTAATCCCAAGTCATACATATAGTCAAGTTCAACGACTTTTTTTGCACAATCTTTTGCCATAAAACCCCCAAAATAATTGTTTCAATCTAAAATTAAGCTAGTTATCCTAATTTTAGACCGATCCTATTCTTTTGATTACTTCTTTAAAGTATTTAATTCTAACTTTGGCAAGATCATTATGACGTACATTTATCATTAATGGAAGGATAGAACCACCTTCATATTCTTTTTCTAAAATTTTGTATTCAGCACTGATATATATCTCCCATAGGGCTTGTGCATTATCATACAACTGCCACATTTCCTCAGAAACAAGACCCTTCAATTTTTTCAAAATTCTTTTCAAACTTTTCAATGTTTTTGTCAAAGTTTCAAAACTGTCGGTGTTCATTTCTTCCTGTGTTTCAAATGTTTTTTTAATCTTTCTCATTTAATTCCCCTTGATCTAATTGTTCCTAATTGTCTACCACTCTCACCTTCAATGTTACCTATACCCATACCACCACCACCGACACTTCTAATCCTAACTGTTCCCAGATAAGCTATATTGTGTCCTGTTTTTGACGGCATTGCGTACTTTAAATATTCTTCCTTTATTTTAGGGTCAGCTAATTTTGTAGCCCCTAGTGCAAATGCTCTGAAAAGATCATCGTCACCCAATAAAGGTTTAGCCATTTTATGGCCCATATCTCGAACCGTTAATAACTGTATTCCTAATGTACCTAATGGATCTATATGGTTTATATCATCGATATATTCCCTAACATATTTTTCCATCGGATATCTTAACTTAGGTATAATTATACTTTGAGATATTATAGCACCACGTATAGCGTCCATTTCTTTATATGTTAAGCTATGGATTTGTGCATCTACTCCCATACTTTTCAAGCGTTCAATTTGATCCAGTGATTGCCAACGATCAAAAAACGCATGTTTTATAGTATAATTTGTAATTAGGGGTATTGTAAAATCATCAAAAAATTTAGCAATATTTGCTCGTATCCTATTCTCCGGTCGAACAGAAAAAGCAAAATCTAATTTGGGTTTTAGCTCTGGTGTTAATGAAAAAAGACAAACTGCCAATGAATTTTTTGTACTACCTAAATCAAAAGAAACTAACCTAGGTATTATTTTATCGGGTTTAGGTGGTAGTAATTTAGCAGATTTATACGAATCACCTAGGAAATCTTTTTCGGTATACTCATTACAAACAACATTAAGTGGTTCCCCTACTGCTATTTTATCTATAAACCTAGGTTCTGGTATATATGGATTTGATGCAAGTGGGGGATTAGCTCCGAAATCCCGATCAAAAGTTAACTCATCAATATGCGCCATTTCTTCTCTTAATGATTCATAAGTATAATCCGCATTTGCTTCCCAAGTAGCTAAATGAAACGCTAAAATTCTATCGTTTTTCTTAGCTTCTTTGCTAAGACGCATAATCTTATCTTTAACGGAACTAGGGGATGATATATTAGCCATTATTATAGGGGGTATATCAAAATTATTAGCCCCATATATCTGTTTAAACTTGGTACGCATAGTAGTTAATGAGTTGGACAGTGCTGTATAAATAGCATCTGCATTCATATTTTGTAAATCTATCTTATGCTCATCAGATATCATCCAACCCAATTCATCGATAGCCCCAAAAATACGGGTATCACCACGCATTTTTCTATCTTGCGATCCCGTTGCATTCCACAATAAATGCTTATGCCCATACATAATGGAAGTCTTTAATTCATGGAGTAATTCCACCCCTAATCTTTTTTCTTCTCCTTTAAGAAACCTATGGTAATTTTGAAACCAAGGTGACCCATCTATGAAACCCTTAAAGGCTTTCCAAAGGTTCCTATATGCATGATCCAAAGATAGTGCAGAAAATGTACCAGATAAAATATCCCCAGTTGTCTGGTTGAAAGTTCTTATGGGATTTGGTATCTTTAGAAAACAATGGTTGACATAAGCCGAAATTAATCCAACTAACTTCGTCTTTCCCGACCTTTGCCCAGCCACGCCAACTAGTTCATTCCTAAAAATCAATTCCCCCGACTTTATCAACTCATATCGATTTGATTTGCATTGTGGGCAAATACCAAATTCCAAAAAAACTATATTGTCTTTTATATTACCAACAGATTGATCAAATAAAGTATCTATGTAGTAGGGTTTAGAACATTTCGGACACCAATCACAGAATAACTTTGTACCTACTTCGATCTGTTTGGGTAGTATGAGGGTATTTAGAAAATTAGGACCGATAGCAAATTCCAAAAAATTAGGCGCTTTGGGGAAATCTCTCTCATCTATTGTTTCAAAAATAGAAGGATCAAGATCATTCTTTTTTAAATTTTCAAAAATATCATAGGGGCTAAATACTTCTTCTTCAGACATAACCAACCTTTACCACTTCTTCATAGGACATGATTCTGCGACCAATCCAGCTTTCATTGCAATAAAACAACCGCAAATAGTACAACGAGTTCCTTTATCTAAATATCTGCATTTATTACACAAATCAACCCTAACACCGACAACCTGCGGGTCAGCTTTAACCTTACCTGTTGTTGTGGCATATGCCAATACATTCGCAACACTTAATACTAAATTTTTAACTTGTTGAGTAACACTGGGCATCCTAGTATGTCGGCCACAACATCCCATAGCTAATCCTTTACATTAGTGTACACTTAATATTACATTAGTAAAATAAGCAATATTGTGGGGTGTTATGAAAGAACAAAAAAAAATACTAATAGATGCTCTTGGAGATGGTGCTATCATTGAGGGTACACCTACAAAAGATAAGCCTATTAAAAATAACTATCTTGATAACATAAAAAAATTACCTACCATCAATCCCGATGAATTGGATGCAATCCAAACAATGGTAAATGATAGATTGAGTAGATGCGCCACAAACAGGGATATCATCGAACTAGAGGTCACTTCTTTAGCAGAATGCGTTGGGATAGCCACAGAGATATATCGCAAAAACCCGGTACCTGATTTCGCTTACCAGCTTGCTTCCTTGAGCAACGCACACAAAGCTACTTTACAGCAATTAGAGAAGATGAAAGATCCAAAAGTAATGGTTGGCGAGATTGAATTTCAAATACGAAATATGTTTATGGGTGTGGTAAAAGCTATGGCCGTTGAGATAGATAAGACAAAAAGAGAGATGGTGCGATTAGCTCCCGAACATAAAAACACACTAGAGGATTTATTTTCAAGAATGCTAAACGCTATACAACCAGAAACTCAAAATATTTACGATAATCTTCAAAAAAACCTTAAACGAACAATGGGAATTAAAGTATAGGTGTTAATATGATATTTTGTGAAGTATGTCTTGGCACACCACAGGATCTCCCGAACGGATGTGTCTGCCAATTATCAGATAGACCACGCACATATCAAGGAATGGTCGATGGTTTGCGGAAAATTATATACGAATACAATGAATACATATGTGAAAAAGGTTTAAATAACGATTTCCGTAACTGGAAAGATGAAAAATGAATAAAAAAATTGTACTCCTAGATGCTAGGGGTGGTGCGCTTGGTGATGAAATATGCATCGAACCTATTGCTAGATATGTCATTTCTATGGGTTTGTATGACGTTAGAATTCTTTCCGGGTACCCGCAAGTATTCAAACACCTGAATTGCCCTATCGGCTTGGTGCAAGGGGATATTACTTCCAACGATGAGAAGTATACCTACATCCCAGCATGTCCACGCCATATGAGTAATACCGGTATATTTATGGAACACCCCTTTGCATCCTTCGCCCAACCATTACTATGCCATCCAGTAGATTTCGTTTCTTTATTTATGCTTCGTAGGATGCTCCCAGATAAGGACAAAAGACCTATCTTAACGTATAGCCAAGAAGCTGTAAATGAACTAACCAAATTAAACGCATTGTCAATTGATGTTGCATTTCATATAGGGGCTACCGAAAAATGTAGGGCATTTCCCCAAGCATACACACAAAAGATAGTTGATGACTTAGAAACACTTGGTATAAAGGTAGCTATCTTTGGTAAAACTACAAGATATACGCCTGAAGTGCGGTGTAATATAGATCTAGTAGACAAACTTGATTTAGATATGTTGTTTGCTTTTATTGCCATATCACCGATTGTTCTTACAAACGATTCAGCCCCAATACATATTGCCGCTGCATTCAATACTTATTTGTTGGTTGTACCTACAATTCGCCACCCAGATAGGTTGCTTCACGTTCGCAATGGTAGTCGATACCACAATACCCGTGTTCTGTTCAAAAAATTGATGTTTGATGACTTAAACCTACCACTGGAAAACATCGTAGGTGACAGGAAATGGTCGGACGTTGAAAATCGTAGAGAAGAATTTCTACCAGAACCACACACAGTTCTAAAAAACTTAGAAGAAATAATGACTTATTTACAATTCACCGCTGTATAGCATCTAAAAATGATTGCTGTATAATATCTCTATTTGCGTCAACGAAACTTAGAGAACACTTGTCTATAAAAAAAGTAAAACATTTATCTTTTTCACTTCTTATGGATCTTCCGTATGCTTGGGCCAATGCTAATGCTGTAAGCATATTATAATAATTTTTATATATCTCCATCCTAGCTTTTAGAACAGGGTCACCCAAATATGCATATGGCGTTTTAA
>Ga0209777_10003600_pt1 | contig 19031 bp, 15 predicted proteins | sample FrelakmetHBP12HB_FD_187147 | JGI IMG/M metagenome (GOLD analysis project Ga0209777, IMG submission 187147) | Freshwater lake sediment microbial communities from the University of Notre Dame, USA, for methane emissions studies -HBP12 HB (SPAdes)... | ecosystem: Environmental > Aquatic >...
AGCAATGGCGCAGGGAATATAATGAGTTCCGGCCCCACAGTGCGCTCCGCTACCGGCCACCCGCGCCTGAGGCTATCCTGGTGCCGGGACTAACTTAACAAGTGGTATAACTAATGGGGGCAGGCCACATCCCAGAATTCTTTTGCATACGCAGGCCGGTCGTATAGTATTTGAGGCCGTGAATACCAACTTCGTGCCCACCTTGCCTGAGTAATTGAAGAAGACGAGCAAATCGGTAAGGATCTTGAACCTCGAGTTTCTCCACCTTTTCCCATATCCAGAAAAAGGTTGCTTCTATTCCCGCTTTGTTTAAAGCATCAATAAGGCATTCCTCACGAGAAGGCCCTGAATATAAACCCAGGCTTTGCCGATGCTCACAGCAATCTAGGGGTTGCGTATTATGCCCAGGGCAATGCTGATCAAGCCATCAAGGAATTTAAAGAGGCACTCAGAATAGACCTGAGCCTTGCCCAGAGCCACTATAATCTAGGGGTTGCCTATAAGGCTATGGGCAACCTTCACTGCGCTATAGCTGAGTTCAAGGAGGCTCTAAGAATAGACCCCAACGATGCCGCCGCAAATTTTAGCCTCGGGGAAACCTACCAGAATCAGGGGGAATCGCAAAAGGCTCTAGAGTTCTATGAAAGATTTATCAAGTTTGCTCCACCGGACGATGCCCAGTATGTAGAAGTGGCCAAGGATAGGATTAACTAACTTAGATAAGAGACTGCAGTCGGAGGTCGCAGAGATGGACACTATAATCTAGTCGGGATCGGTTCCGGTCAACGCACAAGGCTCCATTATCATGCAGTGCAAAAAGTGTGGCGCGCTCATATCCGATAAACTCAGGCTGAGAGGAAGGCAATGGTAGAGCATACGAGGCCAATTAGATGTCCGATTTGCGATAAGGCAGTCCCCTGCTTCAGTAATTTTGCTACGCTTTACTGTCTGGCCCTGCATATTGTTGCGAAATGGGATGATGAACCGCACCTGAGATGGAGAAAAGAGCACGGAATAACGACCGTGGTCTACCAATCTCTGAGTCAGGTACAAACAATGGCGAGACAAATAATGACAGCCTTGCCTCAATTGCCCCACGCCTGACCTCTCCACAGTTATGCCTTTGTGATTGCTGCCCAAAGGAGATACCACGCCCTCACTCCAGCGTGAACTGTGTGCCTGCGGTGTTGCGGAAAAAGACATCGCCGAATTACATTGCCAGCGTCGCCGCAAGACTGAAGCCGGCGCAATCCCAGAAATGCAGAATTTGGAGGGCAAGTCTTCTTAGCTCATAGGCAATTCATGTAAATCGTCACCAGAATGGGACACTGTTGAGGTAAAGGTAACGGATACATTGAGGCTTGCCATTAAGGTGCTTTCAAGAAATTTCAAAACCGAGTAGTTTTGGAGCGCCTCAGCACCAGCGTACTCTTAGGTTATCAAACAGGTATCCCCGTTTCAGAGCACCCTTTCAAGTAGGCTCTCGCGTCAGCATTTCACCAAAGACTCATTAAAATCCTACCAACCACAACCGAGGAGAACCTGCTCGCTGGTAGCGTTAGGTTGGGGGAGAAGATAAGCTGGACAGCGCCTATGCTCTCACCGGGCTGTAAAGCCTGAATGCCGTCTTCCATGCCACGTCCTCACGGGCACTTTCGCTGAGAGCATCGAGGAACATGTCATATTTCTGGATGGTTGCGGGAAGATACTCAAACCTGTTGACAACATCGGTGCCGATGCAGACGCGGTCGGAGTATCCTTCGCAGAGCTCGAGCCAGTGGTCATCGAGTACCCCTTTGGGGCAGATGAACTCGTCATATACTATCCAGGAGAGGTCAACGCAGATATTGCCATAGTGTTCGAGGATGCGCTTCACAATCTGATAGTAAAGGGGAGTGTACACCCCCCGCGATATGCCGCAGTGAGCCCAGACGAACTGTACCTTGGGATGCCGGTTGAAGGTCTCCTCCACCTCATGCAGCCATTTGGGGTAGGTCTTGGTGCCTACAGAGGTAATGTTCTGGTGTATGCAGATAGGGAACTCATGCTCTAGGCAGAGATCGAAAATGCTGTCCATCGCCGGATGATTGCAGCGCGAGGGATCGCCGTAGGTGAGATTGGTGAGGTCATCATGACGGAAAAGTATCTCCCCGACCCCGTGCCAGATGCCGGGGAAATAGCGGATGATGCGTTCGATGTGCTTGTAGGCGAACTTGTCGCAGGGATTGAATCCACCGATCATGGGGAAGAACCGTGCCTGCTGCGAAGGGTCGAGGGCGCGCAACTCCATGGCCAGGAAGGCATCAACGGCGCTGTAGTAGTAACACTTCGAATCGTCGGCAAGGTAATATTCCGGCGGGTGCCGCTCCCAGCTCTCCCACCCCTTCGAGACAGGCAGCCCGAAGATGGAGGCGTGGGAGATGTTTCCTTTATCCATGTAGTGAAGACAGTGCTGCAGCCCCTTGGTATCCTGCAGGAAGTCCACGACATGGAGATGAGCATCAATGCAACGATATTTCGAGCCAAGCATACCGCGGAGAGCGCCCATCAGGATAGTCCTCCTTCAGCTAGCCGGTCGTAGCGCTCCTTGAGGTAGAGAGCGTTGGCGTTCGAGAGGTAGCGCTGGGAAATTCGGGAGAGCTCCTGCCTGACAGGAATGAGCTGCCGGAGCTTTCTGGCATCAAGATGTTCGATGAGGGCATGAACGTTCTCCTGACCCAGCCCGGAAAATGCGTAGGTGAGGTCGGCGGGCGTCTGCATACAGTCAAGCACCTGCGGCCATCCGATCTTCCCGAGCGCTGCAGCTTCCTCGCTCTTTTCGAGGTGCTTTAGCACCATGCCAAGAGTCTCCATCGAGTGGATGAAGCGCATGATAAAATCCCAGCCGATGAGGTCGAGGAAGAGCTCATCCTCTTTGCCGTAGAGCCATTCCAGGGCTTCGGCGATGTCGGCGACGGTTGTGATGCAGCGTCGGAGCCCTTCGGTACCGAGGGTTTGCAGGAAATACGCCTGGTCCTCCTCCTCTGCAAGAAGGGCGAGGGCCTTCGAGAGCGTCTTTCCGGTGGTCACCCCATGGCCTAGATTGTTGCCGAAACAGCGCAGGTACGGCTGTTTGCTTTCGCCTTTGGTCCCGAAGGCTTTCTGCAGGATGAGTAGGAATTCGCTATCGTTCCTGATAAGCTGAAAGACTTTATCGCCCATCTGGGACAGGATGACTCCGTCAGCCTCAGGCGGGGTGAGGTCAAGGGCGACGAACAGCTCGTCGGCATTCTCGATCTCAACGCAATCGTCTTCGTAGCATATTTTGCAGGACATGTTAGAGGCTTCACAACTCCTTTGTCTCAATCATGAAGCTGAGGTCAGCTTCATTCTATACCCAGCTCATAGTTGCTGTCAACGCAATGTTTATCAATCTCTATCCCATCCTTTTCTCTGCGTTCTCCGCGCCCTCTGCGGTTAATCGCTCCCCCGCATTGCTTGATCTCACCCCCGTTTTCGTTTTAGTGTGCTGCGATATTTGATATTGTTTATTAACGGGGAGTGCAGAGGGTCCGCCTATGGCGGATGCCAGGGATTTGGGGGCCTGTCCTGAGCTTGTCGAAGGATGTCCCCCAAACTCAAAAGTCCCCCAAGGTTGAGGGATATAGGGGGTTGAAAAAAACGACATTTTCCTCTTGACAGTATGAGAACTAATGTTCTACAATGCCCTTAATTGAATATCAGAGAGCATTCTGTAGGGGCAGCCGCCAGAGGCGGATGCTCGAGATCCCTGAATGCTAAGCAAACCGCTGAACAGCTATCCCGAGTCCATAGCTTGGGGTTCACGGTTCCGTTGCAGGCGTCGTTACACCTGAGCGTAGGGGCGTTTTTTATCTGCGGGTTTTCTCTTACGTTCCAGCGAAGCTGCCCGGAACCCGCTGTTCAGCCATCCCGGCGACTCCAAAAATTTAAAAATGCGAAATCCCTAAAACTAGGGCCATGCTGTACCCGGGAAGCAGTAGGGGCGTCCGCCTCTGGCGGACGCCCCTACATTTTGGGGGACATTCCCATCCGCCGCTGGCAAACTGCCATAGGGGCTAGACGAGTTCATAGGGCAGCCATGTGGGTAGGTAAATTGCAGGTTGCCCTGCTAGCTATGTGCTCAGTGAGGGCCAACACCCACGGTAATCCAGTTCACCATCCATCTCATCCAGTGCCAATATCCCTGGCTCATGGGCAGACCGGATAGCACGGGGAAGAACAGCGCGAAGCATATGACATTGAGGGCAAGGTAACCCGCGACAACCCACTTGCCCCACTTATACTTATCCCATAACCACTGAATCCAGAGGGTGATTGCAAGGATTATGAAGAGCACGTTGGGGAAGAAATGGTAAATGAAAATCACGCGGTGAACAGTGAGGAAGGCAAGCCACTGGGTCAGGAAGGGTATAGAGATGAAAATAGCGAGCTTGTTCCTGTACCTTACGGCGAGCCAGAAGGTGGCAAGCATCACTGGTATGCTTGCCCACCAGAGCGCGGGGTTACCCAGAGTGGAGATATACCCGGTACTGCCGTCAAAGCCGCCCGCGTACATCCAGACCGGGCGGAGCATCACAGGCCAACTCCACCAGGGAGAGCTGGCGGGATGAGTTGCTGCCAAATGGGCATGGAAGCGGTACATATCGAACTGCAAGTGCCAGAGGTCATGCGCGCCGTGGCCTGCGAGGAAGTACGTTGTGTACGACAGCATATAAATAGCCACTGCCGCTGCCAGGCCACCAACAAACCATAGAACTTCGCTCTTGCGGATTACAGGCTTGCGCAACTTGAGCACAATCAGCAGCAGCACCATGCCTGCAAAGCCGTACATGGCAGTCCATTTTGTGGAGAACCCCAGCCCAAAAAAGACGAGGCTTAGAAAGAGGTACTTGCCGCCACGCTGGGGGTCTTCCCAGTAACGGTAGAAGAAATAGAACATGGCAATAACGAAAAACAGGACGAAGGTCTCAGGCACAGCAATCCGTGCTTCGACAAAATGCATGAACTCAAAGGTGAGCAGGAAAGCAGCGATAAGGCCAGCGCGCGAGGATTTAAATACGCGCTTAGCGAAGAAGTAAATAAGCAATATGCCGAAGGTGGCGAATATAACTCCACCTATGCGCCAGGCAAATGGATTGTGGCCGAAGACTGCTATGCCGGCGGCCATAATAAGCTTGCTCGTGGGGGGATGATCCCACTGGGAAGGGCTTTCGAGCTTCAGGGTCTGTTCGGCTGTCCTGACGTAATATATTTCATCCCAGTAGGTGCCTGATGTGTGGCTGGCGGGGTTGCCAACCAGTTGCTGCTCGTCTATGAGAGCGGCAACGGTACTATCCTGATCCCCTACAACGTTGCTTATATTGAGTTTGTGGCCGTCTGTGAACAGGGCGATTTCCCCGATTCGCCCCGATGTACCCTTAAAAAGCAGACGAACATATCTGGTGTCGCGGCCCAGATACAGTGAATCCCATTTGAACCAGACGCCGGATTCCGTCAAGTTGCTCTGGTAGGTCCAATTGCCCGGCGAGCCCCAGTAGAGATCAACATTGACCGTGTTGTCATCCGCAACCAGCACCCAAACCTTGTCCACACGGGTTGTTGTGCCAAGGTCAAGGTAGACCTCCTCGGGCTCTTTTTGAGGAACCCAATCCGAAGTGGGAACCTTTCTGTCCCCCAGATTCCAGAGGGACATGCCGAGGAAGATAACGACGAGAACCGCCAAGATAAGGGCGTGGCTCCTGGGAATTGGTACTTTGGGAATAGGAACTGAGGGTACTTCCTCAGACGCCTTAGGTACCGGTGAAGGAGGAGAAACCGCTTGCGCCATCGCTTCAGGCGGTTTGGGTTCTGGCGGCTCTGCCTCAACCTTCTTCGTGCGCTGCATCCTCCAGAAGCTCCAGATAGCGTAAAAGAACAGGATAGCATTGATGGGGGCCAGAACGTAAAGGGACCAGTGTTCGCCGGGGATAAAAGAATTAGCATTGAGCACTGACATTACGTAAACCAGGTTGGCAAAGAACGTCCCAGTGAGACCCACGTAGAGCCAGGGGGGATGACGCGGGGAGAAGCTCATGGTGAGAAGCGCGAGGGCAGGGAAGAGATACCTTTCGTGCATGCGGGTCATCAGCATGAAGAAGCCGAACATCAGGAGAAATGCAGCGAAGACGGGCGCCCTTCCGCCAGGCTTGCGATGTAGCTGCCACATAACAAAAGCAGCGAAGATAACAAAGGCGATAATACCCCAGGTCTGGTAGCTCAGGCCCAGATGTGGCACGGTGTCCTGCTTCCAGAATCCGAGGAGCGCCCAGAAGTTATAGGAATTAATACTGTTATAGGGATACAGATTGTAGCCTTTGTAGCGGTCAATGAGAAAAGTAACCGGGTTATTCCAGTGAAAGGGGGCGATAATCAGAAAGACGAGGGCCAGAAAAACAGCGGCGCTGGATACGGAACGCTTCCAGCCGCCTTTCCTCAAAATCACATAGGCGACCACAGGCAGCAGGACAACGCTCTGGGGCTTGGTGAGTACGGCAATGCTCAAGAGACCGCCTGAAAGCTCGAATCGAGAGCGCATGAGCGAGTACAGGGAGGCGACCATGAAGAAGGCGTAGATGGAATCAAACTGACCCCACACTGCAAGGTCGAAGATAGTTGCAGGATTGAGGGCATAAACAGCCATGGCGCCCAGGGCGAAGAGGAAAGAATATCTCTGACGCACAAAGCGGAAGATAAGATAGGCTGTAGCAAGGTCGAACAGGTTTTGCGGCAGCTTGATGAGGAGGTATAAACTACCCGGCCCCAGGGCATGCGCCAGCTTACCGAAAATCCAGAAGATGTAGATGTTGAACGGGGGATAATCTGACCAGGTAGAATCATAAAAGCCGTGCAGCCCTTTATCGGCGGCGGTGTTGTACCACGCCTTGAAGGAGTTTTCGTCTATATAATAGCCATGATAGCGAAACAGGAGCAACCGGATGAGCAGGGATACCGCAAGGGTGAGGACGACCAGAAAAACCTGGCCGCTGGGTTTAGAGGCAAAGCGCTGAAGTTTCTCCAAGGCATTTGTTTGCATACTAGCTTTTCCAGAATCCATCGGGAGCTGTCATTAGCTCCCCGTCATCGCCGAATGACACTGCGGCTACATTGTCTCACAAATACCATATGTGAGGCAACACTCACGACATCACCTGAAAGATGGTGACACCATCTTTCTCATAAATCGGCTTGTATCTCTCCGAATCGCTGGAGAACTTCTGCAGGCTTTCCGCCGGATACTTCTCTTTCTCCAGCTTCCCAACATACACGTATTCGACATTATACTTCTTCAGCAGAGCCAGCGCCTCATCGCTATCCGGAGATGCGTAAATTTGATTTACGTCTTTGTCTCTTCTCGATGCTTCATCCCATGAGCCCCGCCACATCACCTCATGAGTCACCCAGCCGACAACCGTAGGCAGACCGGTCATTGTCGAGATGTAGGATGAAAATTGATATGCTCCCCCGGGCGCCTCCAGAATGACAGGCTGCCCCTTTATATGTGCGTTGATCCATTGAATAGCCTCGTAATCGCCCGGGGCTATGATTTTCACGTAGGCCACCCCATCCAAGGTTCCCCTATTAAGCCCGAAGGATTTTTGCTCCCCACTCGCCCAGCCTATTGTCTGGCCTACAGGCTGAATTATGCAGGCTAAGACGAGGACAACTACAACAGCGACCCAAACGCCCTTAAGCCTCCCTTTGGTATTCTTCAACACCCAAAATACCCCGTACGCGGACGCTATACCCAGAAAAATCCATACCGGCACATAAAATTTCATAACCGTATTGTATCTTTCGGAAGGATGTGACAAAGAGTCGTCTATAAAAAATACTTCACAGAATAACGCAGTCAGCGCTCCCATGAGCACAAGGAGCAGCATGAATTCAGTCTCTTCTCTTTCACGGGCTTTACATATGCAGTATAAGGGAAACAGAATCAGAGGTATAAGGATTAATAGAAGCTGGAAATGTAATAAGAAAGAGACCGAGGCAATGATAATGGCCAAAACCGTCATTGCAACAAGTGTCTCTCCCTTAAACAACCTGCCTCTAAACAAAACGTAGAAGAATGAAAATAGCACGAACAAGAACAGGGCAAAAAGCTCAGCAAAATCGGCCAATTCAGTTCGGACATCTACTATCCCAAGTCCGTGAGCCCCACCCCAACCTCTTGTAATAAAGTAAGGCACGTATAGTACGAGGCTCACCAATATAACACCTGAGATACCCTTTTTGTTGAGATTCAGTTTGAAAAATATGAAAGCAAGCAGTGTGAATGCGGCGTAGATGGGATAGTCCCATGTATTTATGAATATGAAGAAGCCCAAGCTAATGCCTAATATAAATACAGTCAGTATCGAATCTAATCTCCCAATCTTTACATCGTCATCGCCCCTCTTGAGCAATGAGAACATGAGCGTGATGTACATAAGCTGAAAGGGAATACTCATCATGTATCCATGCAAGTGCCGCTGCAAAAAAGCCGCATAAGGATACAGGTTCTCGGTATTAGGTATAACTCCAGTGCCTAGATCGAAGTGGAGAAGCCAATCCCAAAAGCTATGTGCTCCATTTGCACTATAGTCCAGCAAGTCATGATGGAAAACAAAGGCAGAGAGTTGGAATACCCCCGAGATATACCCTGCAAGAGAAACGAAAACGAGTGCGATAAAGCCATAGAGTTTTCGTCTCGTGACATTGAACACTATCCCGTATGAGGCGCACGCGACAAGTCCAAAGAACATCGCCACTGCCAGGTTATAAGATATGGAGGAAGGCACCTTGGATATCAGGGTCAATATGGCAACAACAAGCTGGCCGCCATAGTAATAAGGGAGGCTTGCGCCGGCAAGCCAGGGATCGGCGGGAGGGAAATAGCTGCTGCGCAGAATCGATTGGAGAAAGGCAAAGTCCATAAAATCTTCGCTATATGCATAGAAGATATCTGGCTTGTATCGGGTGTAGACCACAAACAGCGCAAAGGCGACGGTGAAAATTGCCTCGCTGATAAGCATCGATTTTAAAGGCAGATTCTTCAGGCTGAGATTCTTTCTGCCCAGATAGAAGGAGAGCGCCAGCAGAAGTAGCACTGCGATAGAGATGTTGATGTACCCGAATTTGAGCAGGTGCAGGCTGGCGAGCAGCCAGGAGAAGTATGTTAGAAACAACAGACCCAGGATTTTGGAGATGGAGTAGCCCTTATCCGGGAGCCTGCCGCACACCCTGGATACGAGGGGAAATGTGATCAGGCCAATGACTAGAAGGATAAGCCACCAAACTATGGCATATACCACCTGGATCATCTAACATACATGTCCTAGTCGATATCCGCTAATGTGGCGGCGGTGCCGACAATTAGAGAATCGTCTTTCCTCTACCAACCCAGATGGACGCTCCAAAGGGTTCCCCATAGATTAACCGCCACAGATAGGGCTACCAGAGTAAGCATCGTCTTGTTCACGGTTTTGCCCATACCTGAAGCGATTAGAATCATAAGAAACGGCAGGAAATCCAAACTATAACGGTACCCAAACTGAACCCATCCCGTGGAGAACCATAATAGAGTAGGCAGCAGAATACCTACTACTGCTAATAATGACCATAGGTTGGTTGATTCGGAGAATTTGGCCTTTACAACATAGAAAATTGCTGGTGTTGTGAGTAAGATGCTCATTCCGTCAGGAAGGGGTTTCAGGAAAGGGAAATAAGAAATATACTGAGGTGACATAAGCAGAAGGGTGTACAACTGCTTTGGTATGTAATGGAGGCTAAACATGCCATACTGCTGGATGTCAGCAGCAAAATAGGAAGCGTAGGCGTGCCCAAAATAGCCAGTCTGCAGAGGATTCCCAAAGCGCAAGTAGTTGAAATAACCATAGAAAGCTAGGGGTATAGCCAGACCAGCAATGAATTGTAGAGGGCGACGTAGACCCCCCTCCTTGTATAACATTGCCAGAAAAAAGATACTGCCTATTACGACTGGAAGCCGACTTAGAACTGATAGCCCCAATAATAGCCCGATCAGCACTGCTCTTTTCTTGCCGAAGTATTCAATTAGACTGAGAAGCAAGAAGAAAACCGCAACTATCTCGGCAAAGAACCAAGTGGTTCCTGTCGTGGCTACATCCCAGTGGACTGTACCGAAACCAAATAGAATTATGAGCAACAACCGCTTCCAGCCCTTGACGTTCATGCGCCCCAATAATATCCAGACTAGCGCAACATTGATGGCTCCGATGAGCATACTTATGCGGACTTCATCGGTACCTGTTCCCCATATGGCCACTGCAGGGAGCAGTACCAACGCCGGCATAGGGGGGCTTGGCAGATAGTATTTTCCGTGATAATTTACAAGGTCTTGGTAATAGCTAGGGAAGCCCTGTAGATCAGTTCTACCCTGGAGAAACGCCTGAGATTCATAAACATAATGCTTATACCATTGGAGAGGGGTAGAATTTGATAGAAAGTAGATACCAAAAACTATCCCCACAATCAACAGCGGGACCAACAATTGCTTCAAACTTTTGCTCATGCTTGACCAACCGCCAGTTATTGTAGCACTTCTAAAGTTAGATTTACTAGCAAGTGGTTTCGGAGTACTTGGACTGCACCCCTATGACTGGACAGATAAGGTTAGGAGAGTCTGGTGGGGTAGGCCATTACCCTCCTGAATAAGCAGTAGCTCCTCGAAGTCATTGGGTGAGCCGACAAGCTGCGTGGCGACGTGTGGTGAAGCATGAGGGATTTGATGCCATGTGATTTCTACACCCTCTTTCTGGGTGGGATTGAGGAACATGTTCAACCATTAAGCGAAGTGCTTAGGGGGCGATGGTTTGAGGTTGTAGCTTGCCTAATATGACTGAGGACCTACCGGATATGAGGAGGGCAACGCTGAGATGCCAAGTAATATAAGTGTATTGTTAGGGAGAGCGAAAGACGTCTTACAGAAGGAGGGATTAATACCAGTACTCAGACGCGGTTCCGCTCTTGTGGCATCTCAGTTCTTTCAATACGATAACTTCTATCTCTACGAACACAAGCTTCAGGAGAGAAATGAGGCTGACTTCCTGCCTGAAATCCAGGATTTCACCTTCAAAATAATCAGTAGCAACGAGGAGGCTGATAAGCTGGCAGAGGCTATAGGTTCTGATTTCCGCCGACGCTTTGTCACTGCTAGGAGCAGGTTAGACAAAGGCGCGATAGCTTTCTGCATTTTCGTTAAGGGGGAAATCGCCCACATAGGATGGGTAGCTCTGAGCGAGGAAGCCCATAAAGCTGTTGATAACCTGCCCTACAGGGTGTATTTTTCAAATCATGAAGCTTGCACCGGTGCTACTGAGACCATTCCCGAATACAGGGGTAAGGGCCTCATGGCCTATGGCTATTTCAAAAGGTTCCAATTCCTTAGAGAAAAAGGGATAGTTGTATCACGAAACGCCGTAGCCAAAAGTAACATTGCCTCTCAGAAGGCACATGCCAAGTTCAGCCCCAGGGTTTATGCCGAAGCTAAACACCTCAGGTTGCTGCGGTGGCACTTCTGGAAAGAAAAACCGCTTGCGCAGCCTGTTTCTCATAATTGAGCGATCGGATTGATTAGCCTATTGATATCGCCTGGTAGGGAAAATTCGCTTAGCACTTTTGTGAAATGACAGATACCAGAATAATTTCGGAACCAAACGAGTTTGAATCGCTCTCAGAGGTCTGGGATAGCCTTCTGCGTAAAAGTGGAGATGATAACCCTATATATCTAACTCACGAGTGGCTATTGACCTGGTGGAAGCACTTCGGAGAAGGCAGGAAACTGAATGTACTTCTTATTGAAAAGGAAGGCCAGCCCATCGGTATTGTCCCACTCATGAGAGCCGAGTATCGAATTGGTCTATTTAAGATTCATACCCTGGAGACTATAGGCTCGCTGAACTGCAATCATATAGGGGTTATTAGTTCAAGTAACAGGGAGGAAGTTGTATCTGTATTTGTTGCATACCTTGAGGAAGAACTTGCCAGATGCAAACTTGTATTGAGGCTGACTTTGGTGCCTGATGACTGTGATTTCTTGAATCTGTTGCGAAGGTGCATTTCTGTGTCATCGAATAACCTGATTATGCAAGAAAAAATAAAGACTCTGGCGCCGTATATTGCATTACCCTCCACATGGGATGAATACTTTCTCAAGTTAAGCCAGAATAGGAGGCACATACTCCGTCGGAAATTGCGTTCTCTCGAAAAGGCGCACAGGGTCGAGTTTCGAGATTGTACTGGGGACAATCTCGAGAACATGTTAAGCCGATTCATTGACCTGCATGAGAGACGCTGGCAATCTGCGCATGTCAAGGGAGTGTTCTCCGATCCTAAAATGGAGGGGTTTTACCGAGACATAGCGACACAATTTGTCAAAAGGGGATGGTTACATTTCTCTTGTTTGATTGTAGATGGTGAGGTTGCATCAGCAGAATATGCCTTCGTCTATAATCGGAAGTTCTATTGCGCTACCTCAGCCCGTGACATTGGCTATTTGAAATACAATGTGGGTCATTTACATCAGATGTTCCTGATAAAATACGCGATCGAGAAAGGGCTTCGGGAGTTCGATTTTCTCAGAGGTGATGAGCCGTATAAGTTCCACTGGACTGAATCATCCAGGAGATACATAAATTTTGTAATAGGCAAGAAAGGCCTTTGTTCCGGCCTGCGACTCAAGCTCATACGTGCATTCTTGCGTTTGCATGAGATAAAGCGATACAGTTTGAAGGAAATCTATTACATTTATCTGATGAAGAGGAAGGAAGCTAAGCAGAGAAAAGAGATGGGAGTAGGGACGCCTGTTTAGCGATTGGCGTATGCGGAACTGCACGGTGGTGTTTCAACCACGCACTTAAGAAAAGCTGGTTGATTAAGAAGCGCGTTTAGCAATGGGGGAGTGCAGAGGGTCCGCCATAGGCGGATGCCAGGGGGTTGATAACAGCGTTTGTAAACGCCCTCGTCTATTATGAAGCCCTCATGAACTGGACGACAACCTTCCCGAACACCGGCGAAACGAAGTAGCGCATGAATGGCAGAAATAGGGTAGAGTATCGCCTCGTCAAACCCTTGGCATAGTCCCCAAGATAATCGCCAAACGTCTTTTGCTGGTATTTCAGAAGCTCCTGTGATTTGGTGGTATCGTACCAGTCCAGGCAATAGGGCTCATTGGTGAATTTCTCGGCCGGTGGCAGAGGCAATTTCATAACGCCTATGATATTGCCTACCATATCCCGGTATGACATCCTTTGATCGGGCCCGCCGCTAATGACCAGTGTGTTTCCCTTTACGGCATCGAAATACTTCACGGCATTGAGTATTGCCACAGCTAGGTCATCAGGATGGCAGAACTCGACACGGGTGTCCAGAGGCATGCAAAACATGCGTTTGATATCGCTTACTTCAAAATCAAAGTACATGATCGCAGTCAGACGCAGTATTAAATAGTCAATCCCCGACTCTTTGATAACATTCTCGGCCTTGAGCTTGGTCTCGGGATAAGTGCCTTTGGGATGGGGGGCAGTCTTATCCACAGAGATGGGTTCGGTAGCATCGGGAGAGGGGCCGAATACTGTTACGGATGAAGTGAAAATGAAGGGGATATGTCCGCCCTTCTCCTTTATCAGGTCTACGAGTATCTTGGTCCCCCCGACATTGACCTTAGCGCATAGTTCGGGCTTCTCGTCAGCTAGAGGAGGTAGGATGCCGGCCATATGTACTACCGCGTCTACTTTCTCCAGCGCCTTCCTCACTGAGTCCGGTTTTGTGACGTCTCCCCATGAAATTTCGGCCTTATCCTCAAGTGCCTTGATGCTCTCTCGGTTGCGCGGCGTGTCCAGGTCGAACACTCGCACCTGGAATCCGTTATTCAAGAATTCTTTGCATACGTTTATTCCCAAACGGCCTGCTCCACCTGTTACCAAAACACGCATTCCATACCTCCCGGTTATCGTTTTGAGTTAATTTCTCTAGTTAAGCCTTGCCCTTCAAGATCCCCCCAGGCTGAGCCCAAGCTGAGGCCTGTTCACTGAGTTTCTCTCACGCACTGCAGAGCCACCATTTAGGGGTTCCGTGACTATTGTTGATTGGCCTCTGTGGACTTGGGCTGTTACATATTTGCCTCGTGCATAGTAGATTCGGGCCTCACCTTCTTCATCTGGCCGCAACTGAACCGTGAAAATTTGCGAGCCATTCTCAGTCTTAGCCCCTTGCGAGAAAACTCTAAAGCCCCAATACCTGTGCCCTGTGTTTGCCATAACGACACAGGGATAAATCATCCTCCATCGTGGATTGTCTTTTAGGGCAAAGGTGAGAAAGAAATGGACATTATAGTCCTCCGGTTTTTCTGCTGGCCTTAGACCGCTTATACCTGCTACGCCCGCGCGCAGAAAGCTGCTGATGAGTTGGAACACCTCATCGCCTTTATCCTTAATCTGATTTATGTTCAGATGCGATCGGTTCACGGCAACAAAGTACATGTTCTCAAAAACGGTGCCATCGGAATTGAACTTGGCCAGGCTGGTTGAGCTCATCTCTATCAGACCGTCGGTATGGCCCCGAGAGTGTCCACCAACGGCAGCGAACTCGGATACATGAGAATCAACCTTGGTATTTAAATCCCAGAGAAATCTGCTGTCCGTTCTCAATTCCGCCCCCGCTCTGGGGATAAGTTTGTCGGGCCATTTGAGGTTGAAAGGCTCGAATCGCAATGTTCCCATATGCGGTGTGGCCAGAGTCAGCAGTTTAGCTACCCTTGATTTCCCTCCCGCAGCCGCATATTGGCGAGCTACAATCCCTCCCATAGAATAGGCAACGATAGAGCATATGCTATTACCGGTAAGTTCGCTGATCCTGTCTACAGCCTTGGCGAGTCTGGAGGCATATGTTGCTGCCGTGCCTAGGGTTCCCCGGGCATTGTCTGAATACTCGAATTGCCACACATTGTACTGCTCCTCTTTTGTCTGCAGCAGCTCATCGAGCTTGGTGAATTGCTCCTCACACCGGGTTGGCCTGGCGGAGCCCGGGAACCTGAACCCGTGCACCAAAACAACATTCTCCCTATCGAACACCGGGCCTTTATGCCAGAGTCTCCAGGAGTAATCGCTAGGCCCGTAATTGAGCATCAGGTAATCAACCTCGATGTTTTGATTATTAGAAGGACACGGGACACTTTCTCCCTTGCCTTTTACCGTGCTCCAGATGCCCCACTTCTTGAGGTCCGGGTCGTAGCAATCCCCTTTTAAAGGTAGAGAGACCTTAAGGGCGTAGTATTTCCCGGCAGGAACCGATAAGGTGTATTCACCCTTTTCATCAGTATGGGTTACCGCTATGGCTTTGTCTCCTAGCCGCGCAGTCACAATCGCCCCCGGTATGGGTATATCTACCTTGGCATCATATATTCCATCGCCGTTTTCGTCCTTGTAAACAGTCCCCGAGATCAGAGCTATTGCTGTGATCGGAGGGGTGGACAAGCACTGCTCGTTAGCCCTCTCTTGATTCGTAATTCTCTGACCAATAGGATGGACAGCATGTCGCTCTTTCTTGGTCATCTTAATATTCTGCGTTTGCGCCATCGTGTTCAGCCCCGATATCATTTCGAATCTTTTCTCGATGCCTCGCCCGCCTTTAACAGTGCCTCAAGTGCTTCAGTAATCAACTGCAGTTGTGACGTGGCTGCTACCTCCAGAAGTTCCTTGGCACGGTCACGAGCCAACTGCCATAGCCCGCCTATCATCTTCTGTCCTTTCTCTGACAGGCGACATAGCACCACCCGCCTGTCCTCGGGCTGGCTTTCTCTCACAACTATGTCTCGTTCCACCAGCCGGTCTACTACTCCGGTTGCTGTGGCCAGGCTCACACCCAGTGCGGAAGCGATATCGCCCATGCGTGCCGGGCCGTTCATGAAAAGAAGCAGGACAACCTTGAGCTGAGGCATGGTCAGATCCAACTGGAGCCATTCTGTGGGCAATATCGGAATGAGTTCGCGGAATGCCTTTTCTCCGAGTTGGAGGATGCGTTCTATGAGCTCTTCCTGTTTTGGCCCCTGCTTCATCTGAATCCTCCTGTTCAATTTCTGGCTAAGCGGGTAATATCTAGACCGGTATCTTTAGTAAGGCCAGCGCAGTACTTTAGTATAGCACTAATCATTTGCATTATACTAAATAACTGGCAATCTGTCAATAGTAGGCTGGAGTGTGCCCAACAAGATTGGGAGGAAAAGTTAATGCCTGAGTAGAGCGGCAAAAATTGTTTGTCTTGGCTCCTGTTTCCTTGACAACCCAGATATGGGGGCTTATCATAACCTCAAATTCGTATCAGGTTTGTTATTTTGCTAGATCATGGTGCGCTTCAAGCTATCCTCGGCATTAACTTCAAAGATGAGTCTCTTCTCCAGCAAGCCCTTGTCCACCGCTCTTATCTAAACGAGAACCCCGCCTTGCACCTGGTCTCCAATGAGAGACTTGAATTCCTGGGAGATGCCGTGCTGGGCTTTGTCGTGGCGGATGAGCTCTACTCTCGCTCCCCTGACTTCTCGGAAGGGGAACTGACTAAGCTCAGGGCAGCATTGGTGCGCGGAGAGACCTTGAGCCGTATCGCATTGTCGCTGCAACTTGGGGACTATCTGTATCTGGGGCGTGGCGAGGAGGAGAGCGGGGGTAGTTCTCGTCCCAGGAATCTGAGTTGCGCCCTGGAGGCGGTTATCGGTGCCGTCTTCCTCGACCAGGGATTTGATATCGCCAGAAGTTTCATCTTGAAGTTGCTGGGCAGTGAGTTTGATGGCGTAGTCGAGGATAAGTTCACGGACGATTACAAGTCAAGGCTGCAGCAGGTCATCCAATCAGAACGGAAGATAACGCCTGTTTATCGAACCGTTGAAGAGGTAGGCCCGGACCACGCCAAGGTCTTCACTGTGGAGGTCCTGGCAGGGGAAACGGTGCTTGGCCGGGGCTCTGGCCGGAGCAAGCGGGCGGCAGAGATGGATGCAGCTCGGGAGGCATTGCAGGGCTCAACCGGAGGCTAAGAGACATGTTTGGCCTTTTCAAGAGGACGGAAAAAGGGGTAAAACGTACCCGCGAAGCTTGGTGGGGCAAGGTTGTTCATCTTTTCGACCGTCCCACCTTCGGCGAGGAGCTTTGGGACGAACTTGAGGAGCTTCTCATCTCCGCCGATGTTGGTGTGAACACCACCGCTAAGCTTACCGGACGGCTCAAGGAGAGGGTGACTAAAGAGAACATCAAAGACGCTGCACTGGTAAGGAATGCCCTGAAAGAGGAGATAGCCTCCATGCTGATGGCTGGTGGTGGAGAGGCTGCGCCGCGGACTGACGGGAAGATAGGCGTAGTCCTGGTGGTAGGTGTCAACGGCGTGGGCAAGACCACCAGCATCGCGAAGCTTGCACATAACTACAAAGAGCAAAAGAAGCGAGTGCTTCTGGTGGCAGGCGATACGTTTAGGGCGGCTGCCATCGACCAGCTTAAGGTCTGGGGGGAACGCATAAAGGTTCCGGTAATCGCTCATCAGCCCGGCGGCGACCCTGCGGCAGTGGTCTTCGATGCCTTGGAGTCAGCCAAGAAAAATGCCGATATTGTTATTGTGGATACCGCAGGCCGTCTCCATACCAAGTTCAATCTCATGGAGGAGCTCAAGAAAATCAGGCGCGTGGTGGATAAATCCGGTATCGAGCCCCAGGTTCTGCTCGTATTGGATGCTACTACAGGCCAGAACGGGCTGACTCAGGCAAAATACTTCACCGAAGCGGTAAAGGTCAACGGCATACTGCTGGCTAAGCTCGACAGCACGGCAAAGGGAGGCATTGTCCTCGCCATCTGCGATGAGCTCAGGATACCTATCCTTTACATCGGCACCGGCCAGGAGTTGGAAGACCTCGCCCTCTTCGACCCTGAAGAGTTCGTGGAAGCTCTATTTACCCGCGAGGACCAGCCTTGACCCAAACTGTAACCGTATTCAGGCAAAAGGCGCTTCCCAACAGATGGTTTCAAGCTGCCTGCGTATTTGCTCTTGTCTTCGTTATCCACTTCGTTACTTGTGTGGACAAAACATAGCCCTACCATTTAGCTTCAATTCGGACATAAGCTGAGCTCTAGCGGCTGCAACATCTTGATATGCTATGCCGAGAGCGAGGTGTTATGTAATTCTTCTAAGAGCCTTTGATCATGGGCATTACTAACACGTCATGCGTAGGAATACCCTTCAGGGTAACTACCTACTCATCTGTTGTAACGTCTAAAGGAATTTGGCAGTGCATCGTCAATAGATTGCACAATCTCCCCGATTCTTGCTTCGACCACTGCCGCACATAATCTGCTGCTCAAGAAAGGAATGTTTACGCCAGGATGGACTGGTCGCCTAGAAACTAAGTTGGAGTGGACCCCTGAAACTGGACACAATGGGTTAGGAAGGTTTGGTAGGGTCAGGTAGCATATAATGAGGAGAGAATGGACCCTACCATGAGAAATAAGAGAAGTTACAGTATTGAATTCAAGAGGCAGGTGGTAGAAGAACTGATGAGCGGCGAAAGCCGCCCCGCCCAGCTCTGCCGCCGTTACAACATCAGCCCAAGTCTACTTTACCACTGGAAAAGGCAATACAGCAGAGGCAAGTTCGATAATGAGCCTACCGAGGAAGGTGCTCTCCGGGACAGGATAGAGAAGCTTGAGCGGCTGGTGGGTAAGCTCACCCTGGAGAACGAGTTCCTAAAAAAAAGGCTCCAGCACAGTCTCAGCCAATCTCAAAGAAACGGGAAGTCGTCGGCCGGTTCAAGCATGTCATCAGAAATGTCCGACAAGGGTGTGGCCTGGTGAATCTAGTCTAGTGTTTCATAAACTGCTTTACAACGAGCGAGCTTGTCAAGAATGGCTTTGGCGGAGGCTTTCCACACCAACGGTTTAGGGTTGGCATTGGACGTTGTAAGGTACTCCTCAATGGCATGG
>Ga0209777_10003601_pt1 | contig 19030 bp, 22 predicted proteins | sample FrelakmetHBP12HB_FD_187147 | JGI IMG/M metagenome (GOLD analysis project Ga0209777, IMG submission 187147) | Freshwater lake sediment microbial communities from the University of Notre Dame, USA, for methane emissions studies -HBP12 HB (SPAdes)... | ecosystem: Environmental > Aquatic >...
TGTAAGAGTCTGGACGTGTCCGCATTGCGGACTAGTCTTAGACAGAGATATAAATGCAGCGAAGAATATAAAGAGAGAAATATTAAGTACCCTTGGGATAAGGGGAATTTACGCTTGTGGAGATTCAGTAAGACCTATGACGAGCCTAAAAATGGGCAAGTCCTGGGCAAGAGTCTAAGAAACAAGAAGCCCCTCCCTTCAGGGAGGGGTCATTCACGCAGCAATATCTATCGGGTGTTACTTCCTGTAATCTCTTTGATAATTTATTTGAGAACGCAGAAACCAATAATAAAATTTTTATCGACGATTATGACATTCCTTCTGAAAATAAAAAAGTTATTCTCAATCTGCTTAAAAATCAAAGTGGTTGTAATATTTTATTGCATGGAAAGCCAGGAACAGGAAAAACTGAATTTACAAAAACTCTAGCAGCAAAACTTAATATGAAAGTTTATTTTATTAAAAACGAGGATTTAGATGGTGAGGATGATATCACTTATAGGAAAACTGCTTTAGTAGCTGCTCAGAATTTGCTTAAAAATAAAAATTACATCTTAGTTGTAGATGAAGGGGATAAACTTTTAAATATCAAAAAAAGTTTTCTAGGAATTGATTTGGACAGTAAAAGCGATACCAAAGCTTGGTTAAATTCAATATTAGACAAATGTCAATGTAAAGTTATTTGGATCGCTAATGATGTTACTAATATTGATAGTTCTACTAAACGAAGATTTGCCTATGCTCAGGAATTTTACGATTTCAATACTATACAACGGGAAAAAGCATGGAAGATTCAAATTAAAAAAATCAAAATTAATTTTCTTGATAAAAAAGTAATTTCCCAATTAGCACAAGAGTATGTAGTTAACGCTGGTAGTATTAGTTTAGCTTTAAATAAAATAAAAGAGATGAAAAATTTTAAGACATCAAAAGAGCGTTTAGATTATTTAAAAAACATCCTTACATGCCATCAGCAATTTGTAATGAGTAAACCTAGTAAAACAATACAATTAACCGAATCCTACCTTCCTGAAATTATTAATACAGATATAAATCTTATGGATATTGTTAATAATGCTAAGAGATATATAGATATTGAAACAAAATTTAGAGGCGAGAAATTAAATCACTTGAACATATTATTACAAGGACCCCCAGGAACTGGAAAAACAGAATTCGTAAAGTATTTATCAAGTATATTAAACAAAGAAATTCTCACAAAAAGAGCTAGTGATTTGATGGCAGCATATGTGGGTGAGACAGAAAAAAACATCGCTAAAGCTTTTAATGAAGCGCAAGAAACCAAAAGCATTCTCTTCTTAGATGAAGCGGATTCCTTTTTAGCACAAAGAGAAATGGCACTTAGAACATGGGAAATTACACAAGTCAATGAAATGTTATCTCAGATGGAATCTTTTAATGGCATCTTTATCTGTGCTACAAATCATGTCTTAGGCATTGATTCAGCATCACTTAGAAGGTTTGATTATAAGGTTAAATTCAATTATTTAAAAGCATCTGATGCTGTTTTATTTTTTAATAAAGTTTTATCAAAACATACAAACAAAAAATTATCAGATGTTGAAACTAGTAAATTAGCTAAGATAGGATGTTTAACTCCTGGAGATTTTTCTGTTGTAAATAGAAAAAATATTTTATCTAAAATAAAAGGAATCAAAGACAAATCAGAGATTAACAATGAAAAGTTAATTGAGGAACTAAAAATAGAAGTTTCTTATAAACAAAAAGAGAAAAAAATAGGGCTATAGGTATGAAATTTTTGAAAGTAATGGAGGTTTTAACGTATAGAAGCGTTATAAATTTCTTCTAAAGGCTTAAATTTTCCAGTAAATTTAGCTTTCTTTTGTACCCAAATAAAGTCTGGATAATCAGTAGAAATCCATTTACCCCCGATAATTCTATTACTCTTGTCTAATTCTAAGATATAATTGTATTCTTTTTGAGTTGGATTATTATCGGGCACTTCGAAAGATGCTGGAACTTCTGCTATGTAAGTGACCAAAGTATCCATTTCTATTTCTTTAACTGTTCCTTCTGCAGCATCTTGAGTAGGACCGTGTGTTTTAACTATTTTTGCATCATAAGCATAGACAGGTTGATTCCAAATCTCTTCTCCGGTACCTACATCCATCACAAAACCCTTTTTAATAATTCCTATCCTATTAGCTAAAATTATGTGAAATGCACCTGCATTAATATCTAAACAAGCATCCTCTTTGTTTTCAGAAGTAACAATCCTCATATCTTTATTACATCTATTTCCAGCCATATAACTTTTCGCTTCACTATTTGCTTGTAAATAAGTCAATAAAGCTTTTACATCAGAAGATCCAAAAGGTATTTTTATACCTTCTCCATTCTCCACAGTAACAGCATTAGGTTCTTGAAATAACATTGCCGCAGGTGCCCATCCGTGACATAATCCCTCCCATTGAGGATCATCAGGAGAAGTCCTATTTAATTCACTTTTAGTCAAAGAGTATTCATAATCTCCAACAAAAATATCATACTTTTCCGCGGGAGATAATTTTTTAATGCTTTCAGCACTCATATTCAAAACTTTATCTTTATAAGGCGTTATATGAATGTTTGACTTTCCATACCATCGAGCAGCTATTCCCCGTTCATAAGATGCCCAATAAGTGTCCGCCCAAGGCATATAGTCTAGTTGCCCTTCTGTAGGAAGTTTTTGAAAGTTATATTCAAAAGCAGTGGGAGTGTCGGGGGTAAGACGATCAGGATCATTGTTGCTATTCCACGCGGATTTGTCTATTGCAAATACACTACTACTTAAAATTAACGCAAAAATTAATAAAAATTTTCTCAAAAACATTGTAAAAATCCTTTTTTGTTAAAAAATAATAAAAATTTGAATTGTCTTTGTAACAAAAGAGTTATCTGTTTGAAACAGATATTTTTTTAAAATTTAATTTTTTTACTATGCAACTCCCCATTAATAACGTAAATTAAGTAGAATCAATAAACATTCCATTACTTTGGGGGGATCACATGGATCTTTTTCTTGAAATTATTAAGTGGTTAGTAATTGTTGCAGGATCTATAGCATTTCTTATTTATGCTCCTTGGATCATTTTCGGACTAGTAATTATCGACGAAACTCAAGTGGGCATCATCGTAAAAAAGTTTTCTGCTAAAAATTTACCTTCTGGAAAAATTATAGCTCTTAAAGGAGAAGCTGGATATCAAGCTGATACCCTCCCTCCCGGATGGCATTTTGGATATTGGCCTTGGCAATACTCTATTGAAAAACAGAAAGCAATTGTAATTAGACAGAGCACTATAGGATTAATTGTAGCTAAAGATGGATTATCTATTCCTACGGAGCGTATTTTAGGTAAAGTGGTAGATTGTGATAACTATCAAGATGCTAGAAAATTTCTTGAGAATAAGGGGGAGAAGGGACGACAACTAACTATTATAACTGCTGGTACATATCGTATTAATACTGCATTGTTTGATGTAGTTACGGTAGATAATGCTGCTAATAAGTATGGATTAAAACCTGAGAGTCTTTTAATATATTGTGTAAATTCGAATAAAGTGGGAATTGTTACTACGTTAGATGGAGCACCAATTGAACCAGGGGAAATTGCTGGTCCAATTGTGCCAGATCACGATAATTTTCAAAAACCTCAATCTTTTATGGAGAAAAGTGGAAGGAGAGGACTTCAAGAGCAAGTTTTATTATCAGGTACTTGGAATATTAATCCATGGTTTGCATCTATAGAACAAGTAGACATGGTAGAAGTACCTATTGGAAATGTAGGGGTAGTAATTTCTTATGTAGGTAAAACACATCAGGACGTCAGCGGAAAAGAATTCAAACATGGTGATTTAGTAGATGTAGGACATAAAGGTGTTTGGATTACTCCTATTTATCCAGGTAAACATCCCCTTAATACAAAGATATTGAAAATTGAGTTAATTCCTACTACTAACATTGTTTTAAATTGGGCAACAAGAACTGAAGCACATAAATATGATCAGAATCTTTCTTCTATTACAGTGCGATCAAAAGATGGTTTTTCTTTTAATTTAGACGTATCTCAAATAATACACGTAGGAGCATTAGAAGCTCCTAAAGTAATTTGCAGAGTAGGGTCGATGAAAAATTTAGTAGATCAAGTCTTAGAACCTACCATCGGAAATTATTTTAGAAATTCAGCTCAAAATCATACTGTTTTAGATTTTTTAAATGATCGAAGTAATAGACAAGCTACTGCTGCTGAGTACATAAAAAATGCTATTAAGCTTTATGACGTAGAAGCGGTAGATACTTTAATTGGGGATATCACTCCTCCAGCACAATTAATGCAGACCCAAACAGATCGAAAAATTGCTGAAGAACAAAATAAAACTTATGCTGTACAAGAGACTGCGCAGATTCAAAGACAAGCATTAGCGAGAGAGACAGCTATTGCAGATACGCAAGGACAAATTGTTACTGCGGAGAGAGCGGTTAAAGTAGCAGAATTGGATGCTCAAGCGACTATCAATAAAGCGAATGGAGAATCACAATCTATTGCTTTAAAAGCTCAAGGAGAGGCAAAAGCGCTTGAATCCAGAGGTAATGGGGAAGCAGCAGCGATTCTAAAAGTGGGAGAAGCTAAAGCGAAAGCTTATGAAGCGGGCGTAGCAGCTATGGGCGACAACAATTATGCTTTATTACAGGTAGTCCAATTAATTGCGGACAAACAAGTTAAAGTTACTCCTGATACTCTAATCACTGGTGGGGAGAGTAACAATGGATTACTTTTAACTTCTCTTTTAAATAAATTCACTAAGTAGAGATTCCCGGGACGACGATAGTCGTCTTTTTTCCATCTAAATCTTCTATAATTATAGATTTTTTTTCGGATAGAGCTTTAACAACAATATAAGCGATATCAACAGCTATTTGTACTACCTCACTTCTATTTTTGTTTTCTAATCTAAAGCTTAAGTTATCTATTCTCTTTAATGTTGTTTGAAGCATCTGTAATTGTACATTTCTGATCAACATACTTCCTCCAAACAAAAAAGTAATATTACCTTAATATAAAAATCACTAAACTATTAATTTTTGAGACTCTTTAAAGAAAGAGGTACAAAAAAATGGAAGATAAAGATTACACACATGCTCGAAATGATCATTTAATAGAAAAAATTATTAAAGATCCCTTATTCAAAATAAATAAAAATGGCACTGTTTTTAGTAAGATTACAGAGAACGGACAAGGGATTTCTGATGAATGGCGAGAAATAGGATATAAAAAAAAAGATGGATATGTAAGATTTAGATATGAGGGAGAATTTTTATTTGTAGACAGAGTAATTTATAGAAAATTTAATGGAAAATTAAAAGCTAGTATGACGATTGATCATAAAGACAGAGATAAATCTAATAATCATGCAGATAATTTAAGACAAGTGAGTAGAAATGAGAATAATCAAAACAAATGTGAAAAGTATAAAAAAGCTTTTCCTATGACTAGAAAAGAAATAATTAGTAGGATAATACAAAAGTCAGCTTTTGAAAAAGAAATTATTAAATACATTCCAAGAATAATATCTGACATCAGAACTAAACCAGATAAAGTTGTATTTATTTTAGATAATTTTGCTAAAACATTAAAATTAAATAATGAAGATTATGCAAGAGTAATAGAATTATTAGCTGATAAATACGAGGTTCGTTCAAACTCAAAGATTAAAGAACAGTTGAAAATTTTAATTAAACGAACAGAATTGCATACATTTTTAAAAGGATTATTCCTGTAAAGCTAAATGTTTTTTAAAATCTTATATTGTTGTCTCGGGGATCACTTTCTTTTTCGTATTCAGTAATTTCTATTATTTTAAGAATCTAAATCCTCTTTATTCCAATTTAGTAAATAGATGGGAATTTTAACTTTAAAGCGCAGAAAACCTATGCCTGCACTTCGTGTGCTGCTTTACCTTAACAAAAATATGCAGATATAATTATAAAATACTCTCTTATTTAAAATAATTATTTCTTTAAATTTTCAATAAAATTTTCAATAAAATTTTTAGGGTCATTAATTTCATCATATTCTGTCATTTCTATTATTTTATTTTTTAATTTTTCGATGTCTAAATTTAATAAATCATTTATAGAAATATCGAATCTTTTTAATTCAGAAAAAAATAAAGATTTAGTTTCAGTATGAAAATAGAACAAAAGAGAAAAAATTTCTTCATTTTTGTTATCTATTTTATTAAGAAAATTTATATGTTTTTTTATTAAATCTTTTAATTTAGGAAAATGTTTTTTGAGCATTAATTTATTATCCACTATTTGAGCATAACATACTCCAAAAAATTTAGGCACCATAATGTCATCCCAATAGTCTTTATTGTTAGAATTTAAATAATCACAATAAATAATTTTTGTCTGCTCTATAAGATTAAGTGCTTGACTTAAAAACCACAAACTCGTACCTATTTTTTTATTTGTATTCATGTGTATATTATAGCACAAAGCACAACTCTTTACAACAGATAATTTTTAATTAAAAAAATAAATATATTTTATTTTTTCCAAGATAAACAAATAGCAATTACAACTAGAATGTTAGCTAATATTACTGGATTGGAATGTATCAACAAACCATATACCGCCCACAATACAGCAGAAAATAGTTGCATATATTTTAATTGCTTTAGTGACTTTGTAAAAAAAGAGTAACTTATAACTCCAGTAGCAATCCAGCCCAATATTTCGGTATAATTCATAATTTTTTCCTTACTGTTAAAATACTAATAATTAGAATATATAAAAATTAAAATTAAAAGGTAAACTATGGGTCTATATCACAATATAATGCACTTTGATTACGATATTAATACTTATGATCCTGTCAACTACAGTGATCACGTTGCTTGGATTCGTAATCCCTTCTTAGAATATCAACTAGATCCTATTTTCAAAGTTACAGCTTTATATGATGATTATACTTTTGATCTAGAATGTATTCAAAGTACATTTCTACCAATTGGCACAATATATTTAAAACAATCTAGAAGGGAGTTTAGAAGAGTGAAACTTACTCCTATTGGGAGTAATTTACAATATATTAAAACTATATGAGGGGGAGATTTTGTGACAGTGTTAATAATAATTTTAATTCATGTGTTCAGTGCATTTTTTTGGTCTTTTTCAACCTTAAGTAAAATATCTGTAGATCAGGACTATCTTACTTTAAAAAAAATTGATCCTAAAATACAAAATATATTTCAAAATTATATTTTTGTGTATATAATTTTAAATCTACTAGGATTATGGATATATACTGTTATAACTTATATGCGAGGCACCGAAACAACTAAAGATCACATTTATGCTTTAAAAATTATATCCAAGCATCTTAAAAATTTAAAATAAACTTCTTTATATTCAATTTGTCTTTTAATTAAAATCTAAAAAGATAGTATTATAACTTAAAAGTGAGTATTTTATATGGATTACAATTCAGGGACTAATTATAAGTTAATTGGGGAAAATGAAAAACCAAAAATAAGAATGGAGGTGGAAAAAATCCCCCTCGTGAAAGAACTAATATCTAAAATAATAGAAGAAGATTATCAATACTGGACCAAAAAAAATTTAAAACAACCAGGAATAGAGAGATTTATTCTACTAGGAAAAGTAAGTAAAGAAATAAAAATTAATAGCAATGTTTTTGATGCTGCTTTAGAAGAATTAGAAATGGAACAAATAATAATACCTTTTAACGATGGTCACTTTAATAGGATTATAAAGGCATTTTTTCATGTTTAATAATATATCAGTAATTTTATTTGCAATTGAATTAGGAGATTTAAGAAAAACAATAGAAGGTGTTTTAGCTCAAACTTTTAAAAATTTTGAACTTATAATAATTGATCCAGCAGACCACTCAGAAGATATAGAAGACTATATTGTAAGCAATGATAAAATACGATACATAAATATTAGAAAAAAAACTGTTACAGAGGGATTTAACTCGGGAGCAATACTCTCTAGATCTAATTTTCTTATTTTCTTGACTAGTCAAGATTATCTCTATCCTACAGCTTTGCAAAATCTTTATGTTCATAATCATGTAGATTTAATTTATGGGCAAGTGAAAATAAGAAATAATATAATAAATCATTATGGAAAATCTGATCTAAAAATAAATAATTTACATGCTAAAAATCCTATTCATTTATCTTCAGCTTTAATAAAAAAAGATTTATTAAATAGAATCGGAGGTTTTGACGAAGAATTAGAAAATAATTTTGATGTCGATTTATGGCATAGAATAGCTAAAACTACTAGCAACATTAAACGTATTAATTCCGTTTTGTCGGAAACAGAATGGACTAATAGTAATAATGAAAAAATTGTTCCCAAAAATAATTATCCCCTTCAGAATTATTGGAACATAAGAAAGAGTGTTTGGGTAGAAAATTATAGATTGCTAAATATTTTACATGATAAGAGAGTTATGTGGGTAGCAAGCACATCTGATCAAATAGATACTGATGCTCTAATTACATCGAGATATCGTTCTGAATTAAATAATTATAAAGGTAGAATTATTTATCACCCCAGTTCAACACAATTAGATGAAAAATTATTAAATATGTGTTGCGCAGTAATTAGTGACTTTCCTCTAAAAACAGACAAACCCAATTTTATTTTGGGAAGTTTATGCACTCATGCTGATTTAAAAATTATAAAAAATCTACCTTTTATGCCTTTTAACGATTATAAAATTGTTTTTTTAAATGTTTGTGAAAATAATGAGGATTATTTCATACTTTTAGTGGAAGAAATTTGTCGAAATTTTAAAAATATTACAATTTTAATTGAAAATAGTCCAGAAATTGTCTATCGTATTAAAAATCTTAATGAGAACATAAAATGTCTTTCTATCGAAAATTTGACTGTAAATTTTTTAAGGGAAATAAATGTATGGGCAATTATAAGTTTAGCAGAATATGATAATTTTAAAGATTTCAATATTGATTTTAATTTAAGTCTAAATTGTAAAGCTCCCCTTCTTATATCTGATAATATATCTTTAAACTATAAAAATAATAAAGGTGTTTTAAAATTTTCGAATATCCAGACATTACTTGCAAAATTAGATTTATTATTAGACCCTAAAGAAAGAGAAAATATTATAAGCAATCTTATATTTTTAAACTATAAAGAATTTTTAATGGATAAAGTTTTAGATGAACTATTATTGTTTTTAGAAGAAATATATGTGCCCATTCCTCATTCATTTTTAGCTACATCACATTACACAGATGTAGAACAGTTAAATTGTAATGGGCATTTGTCTATTATGGAAAGCACTAGAGTAAAGCAATCTTTTTCTTGTACCCATAATAATTTAATAGGTGTTGAAGTATTTTTAAATGTTGTGACAAATAGAGGGGGAGAAAAATTAAGTCTTTTTTTAGAAGATAATGGTAATATTTTAGCTAATTCTTATTTGTATAATTATCAATTAAAAAATGGATCTAATATTTTTTGGTTTACAAATCCCATTGCTAATGCTGCTAATAAAGAATTAATTTTTAACATTCATTGTGATAATCAAATTTGTAATTTTGAATATGTAGATCATGTGACCAATGTAGGTGTTTTTTGGATTAATGATATTCCTAAAAAAATGTGTTTAAAATTTAGAACTTTATACAGATAGGATTTAAAATGGATAAAAAATTAATTGCAGAAATGGTTAAAGAAATGAAATTAAAATACAATTATTTTTCTTCAGAACATCCCAATAAAGAATTAAAAGGAAGATTGTTTAAATTCCTAAATAATAATCAAGTGCAATTTTTAAGAGATAGAACTGTTAAAACTATAAAACCTGATGATTTAGAAAGAGGCGGAAAAAAACTTTATAACCCCGCTGACATGCACTAAAATTATGGTATTTTGTTCACGTTGTAAATATTACCACACTAATCTCAATTGGATGGGGGGAAACGATATGTTTTGGTGTAATCACCCCTTTAATCAAGATATAGAGATAAACTCCTATAATAAAATAGTCAACTATAAGAAACCTCCCCACGATTTGAATGAAAATAATGATTGTAAAAATTATAAATTTTCAATTTTTAAATATTTTTTCAAATAATCAAGTTAAATTATCTTTTCAATATATCTTTTTACTTTTACTATTAACATTATAAATAATTACGGGGGAGCAAATCATGTCTTTAGATCTGATAGAGAGAACTGTGCCTTTAAAACCTTGGATGGAGAATTACGAGTTTATCTTAATTCAAAGTATAGAACATTTAGAAATTATAATAAATAAAGCAATTCAAGCTGAACTATGTGCGTTCGATTTAGAATCTACAGGATTAGATACGAGAGTATTTAACGGAGTATGTAAATCACATGTGGTGGGATATAGCATATCTTTTGAAGATAAGCGCGGATATTATATTCCCATTCGACATACTGTAGAAACAGATAGGGGAAAAAATTTAGATTTCCAATTGGTGAATCCTTTAATTCAAAAACTTTTACTAGAAGCAAAATCAATTGTGGGGCAAAACTGGTTAAAGTTTGATGCTGAAATGTTATTAGCTTCAGAAAAAATAGTAATTCGAAAAATAAATGGACTTATTAATCCCGATCATGACACTTATATTTTAGCTAGATTGCAAGGAAAAGAACCAGCTGGTTTGAAATATTTAGCTAAGACTCTTTTAGATAAAGAGATGTTAGAATTAACAGATATTCTACCTAAAGGAAATATGAATTTTGCCTCAGTTACCCCCTACGAGGGGGTAACTTATGCTAGTTCTGATGCTATTTGTACTCGTGAACTCTTCCTCTTACCCGAATTCCAAAAACCTATCAAAGAACAAACCTTAATTTATAATATTGAAAGAAAAGTAATGCAAGTTGTTCGGAAAATGGAACGAAATAAAGTAAAACTTAATCTGGAATTTTGTCATAAATTAGATAATGAAATGATAACTTCCATTAAAGAATTAGAAGATTCCATTTACTCAGAAGTAGAAAAGAAAACTGAAGGACAAATAAAAGAATTTCAATTAGATTCCCCTGACGAGGTATCTAAAATTTTATTTGAAATTTATGATATGGTACCTAAACCAGAAAAAGGTAAAAAAGGAAACTATACTACCGATGATGAAACTCTAGAAAAATTAGCTCCAAGATACCCCATAGCTAAAAAACTTCAAGATTATAGAACAGTTACAAAATTTCACCGTTCTTACATAAAAAATATGCTTTTAAATGTAGATGAAGAAGGATATCTAAAATTTAATTATGCTCCCCTAAAAACAGATTCAGGTAGATTCGCTTCCCCAGGTAGAGAAAAAGAAGGTATAGGTAAAGGCAAAGATGGTTATAGTGGAGTTAATATTCAAGCTACGCCGGCCCGTTATGATAAAGATAAACCCAATGTTAGAAAATGTATAAGTTGTGAAGATGATGAATTGATAGCAGCTTTAGACTGGAGTGGGGTAGAAATTAGGGTAGGAGCTAATATGTCGGGAGAACCTATTTGGATAGATCGTTTCGTAAACGGTGACGGAGATGTCCACAATTTCACTGCTTCAGTAATTTTCGATAAACCTGAAAAGGAAATAGATAAAGATACTGAAAGACCTTTTGGTAAATGTGTTCATCCAGATTCTTTAGTTTATGTTAATGGTCAATATATAAGAATTGGGAACATTCATCAAGGAAGAGAGGTAGATATTTTTTATAATTTACCTGAAAATAAATATGTTATTAGAAATGATTTGAATTCTACTGCTAATATAAAACAATTTTATTCTAATGGTATTAATGATATTTTGTTAGTTTGTTCAAGAAGAGGTGTTGTAGCTTGTTCTAAAAATCATAGTTTTGAATTAGAGAATGGTAATTTAGTTAAAGCAAAAAATTTAAAAAAAGGAATGATCTTAAAAGAAATATCAAAAGGAACTGAATGTGAAAAACAAAATTTTGTAAAAGAGATCTCTTTTAATCCTTTTCTTAAAAAACATAGTGAAAATAAAACATTTTTTATTAAATTTACTGAAGAATTAGCTTATTTTATAGGATTATTTTTAGGAGCTGGTTCTTGTTCTGGAAATGAAGCTAATATTATAAGTGGTAGAGGAGTTAAAAATGAATTTGATTATGAACTGTGGCGAGAAAAAATAAAAGAATTAGTAGATAAGCTTGGTTTTGATGCTAATAATAGAAAGGATAAAGAAAAAAATTTGGAAATATACTTAGGTAGTAGATATACTTTGTCTATTTTACAAAGATTAGAAGTTGTAACAGAGGATTGTCAAAGAAATTTAATTGTTCCATTATATATAATGAACAATAGTTTTAAGATCAGGTTAAATTTTTTAGCAGGACTTTTTGATACTGATGGTACTGTGGGAAAATCAGGAACTATGGATGTTACAACTAAATATTGGAGATTAGCACAAGATGTTTGTGTTTTATTAGCTAGTTGTAATGTCCATTATAACTGTGAAGTTACTTGGAATAAAAAATATAAGAAAAATTATTTTAGAATTAGATTACCTAAAAAGCATAACAAATTATTTAGAGAATATATGAAATGTCCATGGAAGTTAGATAGGTTATCTGACCCAGAATTTAGTTATAAGACATACCCCAAAAATGCTGTAACTAAAATAATGACGTTAGAGAAAGATTTTTTAGTGGATATAGGGATAGATAACCAAGAACATATGTATTTAGTAAATAATTTTAGAACGCATAATACCTTTAACTTCCAAACATTGTACGGGGGAGGACCTGGATCATTAGCGGCAGCTCTTAATATATCTTTTGAAGACGCTAAAAAGAAACAAGAGAAATATTTTGGTAGAATGAAAACAATTAAATCTTGGATTAAAATTAAACATGCGGAAGCAGAGAAAACAGGATATTGTTTGACTCAATTTGGGCGTAAAAGACTCTTGCCCCAAATATTTTCAGAAGATCCTAGAATAAAAGCTGGAGCACAAAGACAGTCTATAAATACGCCGATCCAAGGCAGTAGTGCAGACCTTTTAAAATTAGCAATGATACAGATAGATAAATATATTGAAGATAATAAATTAGAAGATGTAATTCAGATGCTGATTACCATGCATGATGAATTAGTCTTTCGAGTAAAAAAAGATAAAATAGACATTATCGATGATATAGCAAATGTGATGAAGTTAGATTCCGTAATCAAGAAAGTGGGTTGGAAAGTACCCCTAGCAGTTGACGTAGAAATAGGAAGCTCCTGGGACGTAGAATACGAATATAAAGATATGCTCTCTTTTTTAAAAGAGAAAAAAGGAATCGATAAAGTAGCTCATATTTACACACCTGAAATGGACTACGATTCAATTTTTAAAGAATTTAAAATTTATAAAAAAGAAAAAAAAGAAGGTAAAAAAGAAATCACCCCCATAGATCATGTTAAAGAAGCTAAAAAAGAATTTAAAGATACCGTCAATCAAATGAATCTTCGAATCAAGGAAGAAGAGGTATCCTCTATACCTGAAAATTCTGCTACTAGCAAAATAGATAATGCTTTTGCTGTTTTAAAAAACGTATCTCTACAAGATCTACCTGAAGATGCTTATTTTAAATTAAAGAAGAATTTTTATGAGAAAGAAATAGAAAGACTTTTATCGGGAGATGCTTCAATTGAGGATAAGGAGATAGAATTTGTTTTTATTGTACATACTCCCATTGATGATGCGAAGAAGAATATGCTAGGCTTTATAATCGATAGCTGCCCCGGCAACGGAAAAGTAAAGTTTTTAAGTCAAGATAAGGAAGAACTGCATGAAGATTGGTTAAGTGCGGATATATTAAAAATGGCAGTGCTTTGTAAAATTTTTAATTTATAAAAAAATGTTGCTATAAAATTTTTTCGTACATATACTTAAAGAATATTTTGAAATTTTGGAGGGGATGAAAAGTATGTCATGGCAATGCGACGTGTGTGGGGAAAACTTACACCTTATAAGAGAAAATAACAAGAACAAATTATTAAGATGTCCTTTAGAAGTATATAAAAAAGTAAAATCTTTCTATACTCCCGATCTTAGAAATTTACTCGCGTCAATCCTCTTTGAAAAAAATATACCCATATCTAATGACCCAGAGGGATTAAAAGAACTTGCTAAATTAGTACCCAACGAAACTCCTTTGTCTGAGCATATTAAGAAATGTGATGGTTATATTTATACTAGAACTCTAGTAATTCAAGCAAAATTAGATACTTTTTTTCTACACTTTAATAGAATTCTTATAGAAATATACGATGATAATAACATACATTTTGTAGATCCTTTACAAGAAGCTGAAAAAGGAGAGTTTAATTATTTTTGGTTATCTCCCACCCATCTTCGAGAGTCTTACTTTAAAGACGGATTAGATAAAGCTAAATTAAAATCTCTTACTGAAATGGGCATCCCTTCTTTAATGCTTTTTCCTATAGGTAGAGTAGCATCGGTTAAAAATAAAGCCTGGGGCGACATTTTATTAGATTTAATAACACATAGAGCAGCTATAGGAAAACCTACGTGGATTATTAATACGAAAGGATTAGATTCATGTCCTGAAATAAAATCCAGTGAAGCACTAAAACAGTATTTGAGTAGCTCTGAAAGAACTCATCTAAAATTAGATTCTGACGAGGAAATGAATACTTTTAAAGAAGAAGAAAAGAAAATAGACCCTAAAAATGGGGATGCAGTGCCGATTCGTAGATATAGTTGATTAGAGGGGGAGGATTTTAAAATATGCTAAAACATCGAACTTTATTAAAGTCGATAATTTCTTTTACTAAAGATCAAAAAGAAATTGATTTTATAATAAATAATTTTCACGTTTTACACGCTTCTAATGTGCTTTTTAATTTAGATACTCATTCAAAAATATATGCTTACATATGTAAACATGTATCTAAATTTGTAGATGTGCCCAGCTATGATAGAATAAAAAAACAATTTGAAGAAGATCCTGAAGCTAAAGAAGAATTAGAAGCAATCTCTAAAGAGGCACTTTTATACTCTTCAAATTTTAAATCTCTTTTAAGTGAAGTATTTGAAGAGCAACAAAAAAGAGATTTAATAACTCTTTTAAAAGAAACCAGTCAAATTTCTGAATCTGGTAAAAAAATTAAAAATAAATTTATTCAAGGACCCCGACAAGCAGTAGAACACTTTTTATTTAAAAGTTTGGATTATCTTAAAACAGAAATTAAAGTAAAAACTCAAGGTTTTCTCAAAGGAGACAGCAAAGAAGCTATTGAAGATTATTTTGAAATTAAAAATAAAAATAAATTTGATGGACTTTTGGTGGGTTTAGAATCAGTAGACCTAATATGTAAAGGAATTAGACCTACCGAACTCTGGCTAATAATGGCATATGTCTCTGAATTAAAATCTACCCTTTCTATGAATTTCGCTTATACGCAATCTATAGAACAAAGAGCTAACGTGAAATTCTTAAGCTTAGAAATGCCCTATAAAACAGTTCGAAATATTTTTATCTGTATTCATAGCTCTAACCTTAATCTTTGGCCTCAAAGTGAGTGGGATGATGTATATCCTTTAAATTTTGATGCTGTGATGGAGGGTACTTTAACAGAGAGGGAGGAGCAATTTTTTAAATTTTTATGTGAAGATTTGGATAATAATTCTGAGTATGGGAGATTACATATTTATCAACCTGAAGAAGGTTTGACCATGTCACATTTAAAAGCGTGGTCAGAGATAGAATTTCGTAAAGAATCTTTTGATATTATTTATTTGGATTATATTGAATTAATGAGGGATGATAGTAAAACGGGGGATTATACGGTTGATTTAAACCAAAGAATAAAAGATTTGAAGCAATTTGCTTTACATTTTAATGAGGGGCAAGGTTTGAGGATTGTATCTGCTTATCAAGCAAATAGGAAGGGAAAAGAATATGCAGACAAACATGATGGGGAATATAGATTAGATGCCTTATCTTACGCAAATGAAGCGGAGAGAAGTGCGGATGTAATCATGTATTCTTATTTGAATGATGAGTTAAGAGCTAATAACCAGACCAAAATAGGATGTTTAAAGAATAGATCACGTCCTAAATTTAAACAATTCGTTTCTAAAACTAATCTTTCCAGTAGGAAAATATTTGAAATTCCTAATGGAAAAACACTTGACGAGAAATTTAAAGAGAATAACAATAATAAAAAGGCATATGATGAATTAATAATGAATATCTGATTAGTGGGGGAAAAACTAAGCAGATAGAAGAGGAGTATGGGGATGGAAATTACAAATGAAGGGAAAATTAAATGTAATTATTTTTATGATGATTTAACTGTAATTGATTGTGTTTCTTTGATGGATGAGGATTGCGGGGGGTGTGCTTTATATCAAGTGCATAAAGAGATCAAGGAAGAAATTGGGAATTAGGGAAAGATTAGAGAACATTAAAAAAAATATCTCCATGAGACAGCTTATAGATTACTTTCAAATCCAAGCTAGCTCAGGAGATATTATTACTCAAATAAAATGCCCCTTTCATGGGTCAGATATTCATGCTTCTGCTCGAATTTATGAAACCAATTCCATGTATTGTTTTACTTGCTCGAAATCGTGGGATGTAATTTCTTTTATTCAAGATTATAAAAAAGTTAATTTTGGGGAAGCTTGTGTATTTTTAGAGAGTACTTTCAATGTTACTCGTACTAATTTTGATTCTTATAAGATAGAGACATTTTCTTTTTTAGAACCACAAAAAAAAGAAATAGACTTTGAAAAAGACTTAGAAAAAATTCAATTATTATTAATTAATAATATGGACTACTTTGAATTAGATAAATATATAAAATGTTTTTATTTTTTTGACAGTCTTTATTATAATTATATGTCTAAGCAGTATTCTAATGATAGGGATTTTAAAATTGCTTTGGACATCTTTCATAAGGAAGTTATTTATGCAGGTACAAGTATTAGGAGTAGGGGGAGCGTTTTCGCCTGAAATAGGGAATTCAGCTCTTATTTTGTGGGATAAAACAGGTAACGGCAAAGGATTTTTAATAGATTGTGGGTATACTGTTTTTCCTATTCTAAAAAAGAGCAGACTTTTAGAGAGAATCGACCGAATATTTATAACCCATACACACGGAGATCATATGGGGTCTTTAGATACTTTTTTATATTATTTTAGATATGTTTTAAAAAGGAAAGTGAAATTTTATGGGGTTTCAAAATATTTAAAATATTTATCGGTACTCGACCCAATTTTTGAAAAAGAAGCAGAAGAATTTTTTGTTTTAGAAGAGGAAAGTATTCAAACTCTTCCAATGCCTCATACTGATACAGTATCTAGCGAAGCTTTTTATAATTATGGTTTGTTGTTTAGTGGAGATACTAAAGAATCTCTTCTAGAGACTCCTCAAGCTAGAGATGCAAAATTAATTTTACATGAAGTAAGTTTTGAAAATTATGGAGTACATACCCACTTTCCGCTCTTAGCTAGAGCAGCTAACGATATTAAAAGAAAAACCTGGTTATATCATTACAATGTGGGGGATGATGAAACATATGCAGATAAAGTAAAACATTTTGGATTCGCAGGTATGCTAAAGCAGGGGCAATATTTAGATGTAAGATAATTAATTAGAGGGGGAGAAGATGGAATCAGAATATGTTGATTTGGGAGAGGTCAAAGAGGATTATTTTGACAAGGAATTAATAGCTGAGGATATAACAGCGGAAGAGATTGAAAGGTTCACTCCAATTTCTCCATCTAATATCTATGATTTAATTTTAATTTGTGAATATTTTTATTTTTATATAAATAAAGATACTAAGAAATTAATAGCTTTTTCTTCTAAATCAGAAAAAGGTGATATTTCTATTTATATTGTAGCAGATATCAACATAAGAAATTCTTCTTATATTTCTTTAAAAGATGCTATGGCTAAAATAGACGGAGAATATCTAAGTATAATTTCAGATTATGTGAAGATAATATATATTAGATATTTAAATTATATAGATTCTGTAGAGGAAGATCAAAAACCTTTCTTCGAAAGATTTATGCAGTGGATTTTAGGTACTCCCCTTCCACAAATCAGAGAAGAAAATTGTTCGGGAGATGCTCTAGTAGATGAATTTATCTTCGGAAAAAAGATCATCAAAATAATCGAGACCGAGGGGGAATTATTTTGAACATTACTACTAATAATTTAACTATAACTCATCCTGAATTAATAAAAGAATGGAATTATATTAAGAATGGAGATCTAAAACCAGAACAAGTTTCTTATGGTAGTGAAAGAGAAGTATGGTGGATTTGTGAAAATGGACATGAATATTTAAGATCTATAAAAATTAGAACACGATCTAAAACAAAAAATTGTTGCAAGTATTGTAATCAAGAGAAAGTTTTTTTAAAAAAAGAAATTAAGAAAAATAATGGAATAGATAAAGAAAAAAATTTTTAATTTTGACTAATCCAGAATTAGTAAAAGAATGGAATTTTGAAAAAAATAAACATTTAAAAATAGAAAAAATAACTTTCGGAAGTGATAAAAAAATTTGGTGGAAATGTGAAAAAGGACACGAATGGAAAACTCAAGTTAAATCTCGAACACTTAAAAAATGTGGTTGTCCATAGCGGACGTAGCTTGGGGGATATTTTTAAAACAATTAGAATATAAATGTGCTTGGAATGGAAAATATTTTTTAAAAGTAGATCGATTTTTTCCTTCTAGTAAATTATGTAATAATTGTGATTACAAAAATGATAATTTAGATTTGAGTGTGAGATCATGGACGTGTCCTAGCTGTGGACATGTCCATGATCGGGACATAAATGCAGCGAAGAATATAAAGAGAGAAATATTAAGTACCCTTGGGATAAGGGGAATTTACGCTTGTGGAGATTCAGTAAGACCTATGACGAGCCTAAAAATGGGCAAGTCTTAGGCAAGAGTCTAAGAAA
>Ga0209777_10003602_pt1 | contig 19029 bp, 18 predicted proteins | sample FrelakmetHBP12HB_FD_187147 | JGI IMG/M metagenome (GOLD analysis project Ga0209777, IMG submission 187147) | Freshwater lake sediment microbial communities from the University of Notre Dame, USA, for methane emissions studies -HBP12 HB (SPAdes)... | ecosystem: Environmental > Aquatic >...
TTTTTTCGATCTCATGTAGCGCTCGAAGAACGTCTACTTTATCTTGAGAAAATGCAGCTGCGACCAGTTCAGGATCAAATTTTAACCCAGCTACAGAAGCAAAATCCAAAATTTTTCTGTGATCGGATTTCAATGCCGCTAATCGCCGCAGGATCACGTCTTTGACTTTCCGCGGAATTCCTGAGTAGTCGCCGCACAAAAGCCATTGGCCATTCTGCTTGATAAGATTTCTTTGCTGATGCAGCATCCTTAGAGATTCGACTATGAACAACGGATTGCCGCCGCTGTCGGCCGCAATCTTTTCAACAAGTTCGGGCTGTACTCTCCCGCTCAACATACTTTCAGCAATTCTGCTAACATCGGCAACGCCAAGGTAAGACAGCTCAACTTCTTTGTAAAGATCTTCGCGTCCCATGAGTAGCAAAACATTGGATAGTGGATTACGGTGGCCTTCCCCTTCGGCATTAAGTTCCTCGCTTCTGAAAGAGGCTATAATAAGGATTCTCTCTGAACTCACTTGATGAGCAAGATAATGAAGCAACGAAAGCGAAGCTGAATCAGCCCAATGAATATCCTCCAATGCCAAAATCAAGGGTTTTTTTGCTGACAAGTACAGCAGTTCTTTGTTGACGGCTGCAAAAGCTTGGTCTTTCCAAACTTGAGGAGTTGACGATGCAAGTCTCAGGTTTGCTTCAGATTGATTTGTTTCCACAAGCCAAGACTTTAAACCCATTCTCTGATTAACTGCCGCGCCTCCATCCTCGTCAGATGAAGAGTAAGAATCAAATGCTTCCACAAAGGGGAAATAGGGTATAGCGGCATCGCTTAGACACCATCCAGATAAAACAGTTACTTTCCTCTTCTTGGCGATTTTCAAAAATTCATCCAGAAGTCTTGTTTTCCCAACTCCAGCCTCACCCGACAAGAGCACTGTTGATCCTTTTCCTTTTAGGGCTGAATCTAGATATTGCTGCAGTTGTGCAAGCTCATTTTGCCTGCCTACTATAATTGGTTCGGGTAACATGCTTGATTTCAATTTTGGCTGCGCCAGCCCATTTCAGGGGGTGAACTTTGTAACCTCTTTATTTATTGAGCTTATTATGTTTTTAAACTTACCAATAAGCTCCTTAAAATTTGAGTGAATTCTTAAACGAACCATTTTTGGCTGATGCTATTGATGAATTAAGCAAATATTTAGACTGGATTCGCTTAATTTATTAGGCGAATCCTCTTTTTTCCATGGAAAAGAAGTGGAACGGGCCCGCTGGGATTTGAACCCAGGGTCTTCGGCTCCGGAGGCCGACGCCTTAATCCGTACTCGGCTACAGGCCCACAGGCAAGGCTATCTAATTCGTCAAAATTAAGGCGTTCGATTACTCTTCCTGCGTGAGTTCCTCGTTTATCCACCAGGCCTTCTTCTTGCCTGACTTCTCGCCGCCGTAGTAGTCAATGACAGCTTTGCCGAATTGTTTCTGGCTGGCTTTTTGGATTTTGCGTAGTCTGTTGAGCACGAGCCACCGGTTAATTTTCATGTATTCCGCTAGCTCAGGCGTGGTGGCGCCCTTGTAGTGCATGAGGTAGTCGACAAGTTTGTGGTCAACATCGTCAATGCAGAAGCTGTGTGGGTTAACCTTCCGCTGCCCGTAGGTGAGAAGCTCTAAGTCGGCAAGGTACTTGCGTATATCAGCAAGTTCAGTTTCGATTTTGCCCATACGATCCTCAAGCTGAAGGATTTTGTCTGCTTTAGGGGTTTTTTGGAGTTTTTCCATTATGGCTTCGCGGATGAAGTTGCTTCGGTCGCCTTCGGGCACGCGCAGAATCATTTCCTTGTAGACATCTTCGGGCACTTTGGCGGAGATTGTTCTGGGTTCGCTCAATGCAGTCCCTCACCCACTGTATGTGCTCTTAGTATTTCTTGATTTCTTCAAAAGCTTGTCTATTAAAAAATAGCTGGCGCAACTTCCATTGAACAATTGACTACTTATCATCGTGAGAAGGCAAACCTTTGCCACTTGATATTCCAAATAATGAAGTAAACTTTTATGCACTGCCCGCGTACATTTATCTGGGTTGCTATCGCCCAAAAAAACAACCATCAGCCTCATAAAATGTGACGTTGGCTCTCTTGCCGGTCACCATATTGTTCCTCCGCCACTTTTTAGAATCGCCGAAAGAAACATGGAAACGCAAAGGCAAAGGGCACCATAAACAGCTTCTACGTTTTCAACGCAGGCGACGACTTGGAACTACTCATGGTGCACGAGAAAGGCGAGCAGAACCACATAATTCACGAACTCGCTTGGAACACCTTCAAAGAAGCAGCTGACAAAGCTTTGGAACTGAAACTGTACGGCGCAGGCCAAGACCTCCTGAAAACAGCCTTCAGCGGAAACGTCTGCGGCATGGGCCCTGGCGTGGCAGAAATGGAAATCGAAGAACGCGACACCGACCCTATTGTAGTCTTCGCCGCGGACAAGACCCGTGCAGGCTCATTTAACTATCCTCTGTTCCGCATATTCGCCGACCCCATGAACACGGCAGGCTTAGTCATCGACCCGCACATGCTTTGTGGCTTCAAATTCGAAGTCGTAGACACCATCGAAAACAAAGCCATAACCCTCAAGTGCCCAGACGAAATGTACGAGCTACTCGCGCTGATAGGCACTGTGGGCAGGTACGCGATTTCACGCATCAAACGCGCCGACGACGATTTACCCTGTGCCTCCAGCAGCGTAAGCAAGCTTTCCCTCATCGCGGGTAAATATGTGGGAAAAGACGACCCAGTAATGATAACCCGCGCACAGCACGGGTTGCCTGCCGTCGGCGAAATCCTGGCGCCATTCATGCACACCTACTTCGTCATGGGATGGATGCGCGGCAGCCACTGGGGGCCAATTATACCAGTGGGCCTGAAAGACTCAAAATGCACCGCCTTCGATGGTCCGCCAAGACTTGTGGTTCTGAGTTTCCAAGTGTCCGACGGAGAATCGTCAGCGACGACGACGGAAAACCCATGATTGCCGACATGTTCGAAGATCCCGCTTTCGACTTAGCCCGCCACGAAGCGTACAGGAAGGACAAACGTTGCGCCGAATGGAAGAATTCGAACCTGCCCGCCTATGTCCGGACGAGATGGAGTACACTACCATTCAGGCGGTCCTAGAAAAGCTCGGTAAACGTTTCACGCCAGTTATTGCAGCTGAATAGGCGACGTCACTTAGAGGGGACAGATTGTCCTGCAATCTCAGATAACATAATGCATCGGTTTCCCAAGAGGGCATGCAGGGTGTCTCTGAGTTCTTCCCCTGACAGTTTCCTACTCTTGAGCAAAGCTGCTTTTTTGGCAAGCTCGTTATCACCCAACATTTTAAACCATGCCTCGAAGTCTCCACGTTCCATGTGGAAAGACACGGTGTTCAGATCGACTGCGCTAAGTTTGTTGCAGAAATCTGAGAGGTCATAAGCGTAGACGTGCAACGGCTTGCCTATCCCCGCATAGAAGTGAAACGCCTTGTCACGCGGCGTCTGAGTCAGAATCTCGAACGCTTTCTCTTTGGTGACTTCTGGTAACCCGAGAGCCTTCTTTCCTTTCTGCGAAATGATGTATTGTCCTTTCTCCGGCGACTCGATCAATCCTGCTCGAACTAAGCCGAAAAGGTGTGTCTGAACGGCTCTAGCCTCCTTTCCTTCCTTTCCAAGCTCTTTGGCGACTATGGTTGCCTTCACGGGTTTTTCGTGGAGAAAAAGAACCTCGAGTATTTCAAGTTTGACTGTTGGCAAATCCATCTAAATCCGCCTCGAGGTTACTGTATACGCGGTGAGGCTAATCAAACTTTCTTATGTAGTCTAAGCTCTGAACCTTCAATAGGGAAAGTATTAGTAGGAAACGCGTTCATTCCTTAACTGGAAGCGTGAGAAGCCAGCATGAAAATCGCCGTTTTCGTTTACGAGTACCCTCCCAAAATAGTTGGTGGATTAGGCACCTACGCTGCGGAAATCACACGCAAATTCGTCCTCATGGACCACGACGTCACCGTCTTCACAATGAACGACGATGCAGGCTCGCTGCCAACCCGCGAGATTTGGCGGGGCATCGAAATTCACCGCCCCCTGCACATTGACATCTCTGACTCGCTGCCGGACGTTATCGCTGAGGACATCCGCAAGTGGGGCAGGGGTATTAATCTGTTCGGCAAGCTTATGGTTTACAATTATCTTTCTGCTGCAAAGCTGGTGAATGAGCTAATCAAGAAGGAAGGCATGAAGTATGACCTCGTCGTCGCGCATGACTGGCTCTCCGTCATGGGCGGCGTGACCGTGAAACGCGAAAGCGGCTTGCCTTTGGCGTTTCATGTGCATTCGACGGAGCAGGGTAGAACCTTAGGAAACGGCAGCAGCGTAGTAAGCAACATAGAGATGCGCGGCGGCACCATGGCAGATCTAGTTGTCACCGTGTCTTACGCCATGAAGGACGAGCTTGTGCAACTGGGGTTCCCCAAAGAGAAAATCCAAGTTAGCTACAACGGCGTCGACCCACAAAAATACGACCCCGCAGGCGTGTCGCCGGAGCAGATCAAGAAGATCAAAGAAAGCTACGGACTCAAAGAAGATGACATCATGATTCTCTTCTTAGGAAGACTCGTCGCTGTAAAGGGAGTTGACAAACTTATCATGGCTATGCCGCACGTGCTGCAAAAGTTTCCCCGAGCAAAACTCGTCGTCGTAGGCGTGGGAGACCTGCAGGAGTACCTGCAAAACCTTGCCCGAACCATACGCATGGACCAATACGTAAAGTTCCGCTTCGACTTCATCCCCGAAGAAGAACGCATACTGCACTATGCAGCTTGCGACATAGCCGTTTTCCCCAGCCTCTACGAGCCGTTCGGCATAGTCGCCATAGAAGCAATGGCTATGGAGAAACCCGTCGTGGTAGGGGCAGCAGGCATCAGCGGCATGCGCGAAATCGTCATCTGCTGCGGCGAAGAGCAATGCGGCTACCACGTCGACCCCAACAACCCCTCAGACATCGCATGGGGCATCATCAGCGCCCTAGAAAGCCCCGAGAAGCGCGCATGGCTGGGCAAAAACGGCAGAAAACGCGTCCTCAAAGAGTTCACATGGAGCCGCATCGCCGAGAAAACCGTCGAGCTCTACGAGAAAATTCTTCACCGCTGACCCAGCTTGACCAAGAAAACCTCAAAACATTCCAAGTTGCCTGCCCGAAGCAGAGTTGCAAATGAAGCAGCGACGCTGCTTTATTTTGGAATGGAGAAAGAGTACCGTCAAGCCAAGCTGAAAGCCGCTGCGAACTTGGGCGTCCACGTTCTCCCATCAAACCTTGAAGTTGCCCTCGAACTGGACAGAGTTGCCCAAGAAACCGAAGGCTCAGCGCGAACCCAACGCCTTATCCAAATGCGATCGGACGCCTTGACTCTAATGAAGGCCTTGGCGGTTTATTGCCCCGTTCTAATCGGGAGCGTTTGGAGGGGCACGATTCGCCGCGGAAGCGACATAGACATCGAAGTTTTCCACGACACTCCCGAAGAAGTTGTCACAACGCTTGGGGCTGCAGGCTTGAAAATTCAAAAAACCGAGCAGATGACAACAACAGAACACGGGAAAACCGGCACTTCACTCCACATCCACGGCGAATCAACCCAAAAGAACCACGTGGAAATCGTTGTTCGAGCCAGAGAAGAAAAAGGCAAAAGGCGCAAATGTGACACCTACGGAGATGAAATCAAAGGCCTCACGATTCAGCAACTAGAGAAACTGCTAGGCGAGAACTCTTCGAAGCAATTCCTTCCCAAATAAGCATGTTCGCAGGTTTCTTCTATGTTTCAACATTGGAAGCTCTCTTCCACGGCAAAAAAGAACTTAAACCCGCTTAGACAATAATATTTTTTGAACACTCAAACATGGGTGTTCCATGTGGAGATTGACAAAAAATCCATGAAAAAGATGTTCCCTAACCTAATCAAGGAACTTGAAGGCGGCGAAAGCAAAGTTCGAATTGACTCCGTCCGAGCCGACCCCGTCAAAGCCGAAGAAACCGTGGTTGATGCTGAGGAAGTCATGGTTGCCGAAGCGGAGGCTGCGTTGCCTGACAAGTTCCGACATTACAACCCCACAGTTGTGGATTTTATTCGCAGATGCGACACCCCAACGCAGGCTGAAGAGATTGTGGCGTACTTGCTGAAGAGAGGCGAGGTAACTGAGGAGTACGCAGGCGAGGTCAGGTTGCAGCTCAAGAAGGAAGGACTGCGGAGTTTTGGTCCCAAGAAGGAAGATGGCGACTACTTCAAGCAAGGCGGTATCTGCTAAACCACAGGGTATGCCGTTTATTCCGCCGTCATAATTGAGAACTTTACCTGCCTGACCGGTTTGTTTGCTTTCAACCCGTCGACCAGAGACTTCAAGCGTTTGGCAGGTCCCTTCACGACCATGACTTCGAGGCATTCGTTTTCAGTTAAGTGTGAATGCAGGTACGCGGTGACCATATCTTCGAACTCGTGCTGCAGCTGGAAGAGCTCGTCGTTCTTCTCGATTTTCTCATAAAGAACGGTTATCGTTGCGATGACGTTTCCTCTGAGTTTCTCGAGTTGGCTGTACTCTGAAATATACATTCGCAGGGCTTGCCTAACGACTTCGGACCTTGTGGCGGCGCGGTCTTCTGGGCCGAGTGTAGAATCGAGTTCCTCCAGCAATTCGGTTGGCAGGGAAAGGCTGATTATGCTCATCGGGTCACCTTGAATATGCGAGTAGGTGCTCCGCGCTAATAAGATTGCTGAAGCTTCGCGGGGAGAGAAGAGTCGGCGCGAAAAGTAATAAAGCAGGGGCGTGTCCTCTTTGGAGAGGCGCTGATTTCATGGAAAACGCAAAGACGATGATGCTTGCCGCGTCCATCCTGGGAGCGTTGTTGGGCGTGTACTTGACGACTTCGGCTAACCCACAGAACAATTACTTCTATTTCATAGCACTGTTCGCGATAATTGGCGCCGGCTTGGCTAACGTGGTGTTGCTGGTTTTGGTCAAGATTTACTGGTGGCTAATGCGTTGATTGTTGCACGGTAGGTAGGGCGAAGACTTTCTGGTTATTAAAAACCAAACTAAACTTAATAAACAACGATGCGCATTTTGAATTCACTGAAAGACTGGCTGGCGCCGCCTAATTATGGAAGGTTCATCCGATTATATCCTCAGAGTCTCAAACCTGACCGTGGAACTGCAAAACCAAATAATACTTGAACATGTGAACTTTAAGGTGAAACGAGGCGTCACATTAGCCATCGTTGGTCCAAACGGCGCTGGCAAAACTGTGCTTTTCAGAACTCTGCTGAACTTGGTTCCTTACACGGGAAAAATTGAGTGGGCGCCAGATGTCAAAATAGGCTACGTGCCTCAGAACATAAGCGTCAAAGATGTCCCCATCTCGGTTAAGGAGTTCCTTTCGTACAAGTCAAGCTCAGATATTGAGCCTGCGCTAACCGCCGTGAAACTCGACACCAAAGACTTCCAGAACAAGACCCTGCGCGTCCTGTCAGGAGGTCAGCTTCGACGGGTGCTTATTGCATGGGCTCTCATCGACAACCCCAACGTTCTGCTGTTTGACGAACCCACCGTTGGCGTTGATGTAGGCGGCGAAGAATCCATCTTCTTCATGCTGAACGAGCTCAAGCAGAAGAGAAACATCACAATGCTGCTCATAACACATGACATTCATCTTGTCAAGGAATACACCGACGAACTGTTGGGCTTAAACAAATGCGCCACCTTCTTTGGTGAGTCGCAGCGGATAGCAGAGCCTTCTTTGCAACAAAGAATCTACGGCGAAACCGTCTGCTTGGGAGAAACCTAACATGTCGGAATCGCTGATTTTCAGCCTGATAGTTGGTGCCTCTGTAGGGTTGGCCGCGGGCTATCTGGGCTCAATCATGGTTCTAGAAAAGATGGCGCTAGTCGGAGACGCCATGTCCCATGTAGCTTTGCCCGGCCTTGCTTTGGGCGTCTTGCTAGGTTTTAACCCGCTCTTGGGCGGCTTCCTTTTTCTCTTCGTTTCAGCAATTCTGATTTGGCATATCAGCAGGGTGACAAAATTATCTTTTGAAACGCTGGTGGGCGCCGCGTTCACGCTTGCCTTGGCTATTGGCATTCTCCTATTCAAGAATTTAGACGCGCTTGAAGCAGCACTGTTCGGCGACATAGCCCAAGTTACAGTATTATCCGCGGGAATTGCCATAGCAGTTTCTGTTGCCGTGATTGTGCTAACGCGGCTTATCTACAAGAAAATTGTTCTGGGCTTAATTTCTGAGGAGCTTGCCATTTCAAAGGGCATAAGCATCGCAAAAACTAACCTATTATACTTGCTTTTGGTCTCTGTCACCGTAGCCATAGGTATTCAAATTACGGGCACGCTGTTAGTCGGATTCCTTGTAGTGACACCCGCTGCGGCATCAAGAATCATCAGCAGCAACATGTCACGGTACCTTGCGTTGAGCGCAACGTTCGGCGCAATCTCTGCAATCTCCGGCGTTTTGCTGTCAGGTTACTTCAACGTTCTGCCAGGTCCGCTCGTAGTTATTTCGGGCGTGGTAATCTTCGTGATTGTCTTGCTAATCAGGTGGCGCAAGAAAATAGAGTCATGAACGACGATTCCTACCACAAATAGCTTCTGGGCATAACAGATGAGGGGAAACAGAGTTCTTGATGCATGCACAAGTTTGCCCCATAATTTCGTAACAAGAGTTGGCGACCAAAGCAAGTAACTGTTTCGCCAAGGACCCCGGCACTTATCGGAAGACTCCAACCAGCCTGCACCCGAAAACATCTACTGTGCATCCTCGATTTTGGGCGAAAGGCTAAATACGTGCAAGGATAAGCATGGTCTAAAAGAAAGTAAATAAACAAGCTCACCGTAAAATACAGAAAACTACTACCCAGAGGAATTCGAGTGAAGAGAACCGCCGTAATCATTGCGTTAACTATCTTCTCAATGGCTTTAATGCTGCCTTTGACCCTGAACATGCAGCCAGCGAACGCCCAAACTGGCTACACAATTCAGCACGTGGACCATAACGTACAGCTCCTGTACTCTGGGCACGTTGTCATATCTGATACATTCACGCTGACTGGCACGTTGCCTTCCAGCTTTTTGGTCGGGATGCCCTTCAAGTACAGCAGCTACGTCCTCAAGGGCATCGCCTACGACGGCAATTATATAGTTCTTCCCATGACTTTGGGTGTGCAGTTTGAGAGTCAGAGCGGCTTCTATGCGGCCAGCGTAGCGCTGCCGGCTGGGACCTCGAGTACGTTCACAGTGGTTTTCATCTTTTCCAACAGCGCGCTTGCTTCGACCCCGAGCGGCTATAACCTTGATTTTCCAGCTTACCCGAGCTTAACGCAGTCGGCGGGCGACTGCAACGTCACCATCACGTTGCCGTCGGGTATGTCACTTAACGGGGTCGACAAGAGCGACGGGCCGGTTAACGCAACCAACTATGATGCGCAGAATTTGGCCGCGTTCACTTATTCACCTGGCACAGGCAGGATAGGCATTTCAACAGGGTACATTCAACAAGTCGATATTCCCTCGCTTAATCGCCAAATCGGCATAAGCGCCGCTGGAGCCGTAACTGCTACAGACACGTATAGAGTCGTCGACAAATCCTCGAGCAGCATCGCCTCTTTCCTGGTAAACTTGCCCCTTAACGCATCTGGCATCACGGCAAGAGACCAATTCGGCAGAGTTTTGACCATCGCAACCTACCAGACTAACAGTCAAGTTTTCGTTCAAAACGTAACTTTAGCGGTGCCCATTAACCAGGGTGAATCAACGGACCTGAGTTTGGACTACTCCTTGCCCAGCATGTCTTCTGCCCAGTTCTCACGGTACGTTCTAAGCATCGACTTGCTTCCTTACTTTAACTACTATATCGACGCAGCTTCGGTGACGATCACCCCCCCTGAAGGCGCAATAATAGTATCTCCATCGTTTTCACAGCTCGGAGCCTCAGGCACGGTAACTCGAAACGCTTTCCAGGAGACAGTCACCGTCTATAGGAGTGGCGTCAGCTTCGTCGACAGCGTCATTCCATCTCAAGATATTGTGTCGGTAACTTTCGACTACAGTCCTCTGTGGATAGCTTTCCGCCCCACGTCTTGGATGTGGGCAATCACTGCCGTTGGCTTAGTGGTCGTTGCACTGTGGATGAGGCCGAAAGGCAAGCCCTCAGCAGCGCCCAGACCCACTTATCGAGCCGCAAAAGGTGTAGTAATGAGTCCTGAGAGTGTTAACCAGTTTGTGGACGCATACGAGGAGAAAATCAAGATAACCAACGAAATGAGCACGCTGGAAGCTCGAGCAGCCCATGGCAGAATCCCTCGACGACGCTACAAGGTCCAACGCATGGCTATGGAGCAACGCCTCGAAACACTGACGAATACCATCGGGCAGCTGAAGGAAGTCTTGCGCGGTGCAGGAGGCAGTTTCGCTGACCTTGTGAGGCAGCTGGAAGCCGCTGAAGTTGAATCTGAAGAGGTTCAGTTAGTCCTCAAGAACCTGGAAATCCACCATGAAACAGGCGAAATCGGGCTGGAAGCGTACCGCAAGCAACTCACTGACCTTGAGCGGCGCAAGACGAAAGCGGAAACACGGGTAAACGAACTTCTGCTGAGAGTCCGTGCAGAACTTCGATAGTTTACCTAAACGCTTTTATTCCCCATTTTCGCCTCTGATAGAATTCAATAGAGGATTAAAAAATGGTAAAAATAATGGTTGACAACACCAAATGCAACGGATGCGAGACCTGCGTAAACACATGCCCCATAGGCGTTTACGAAATCAAAGACGGCAAATCCACACCCGTCAAAGTCGACGAGTGCCTCGTTTGCCGTGCTTGCGAGGCTCAGTGCCCACAAGGCGCCATCCAAGTAATCGAGTAAACGCTTTCAGCTTCTCGATAGTTTCGCTTCGTTGACACCTTAAAGGGTAGTTAGCGAATCTCTTTTCTTTTGATCTATTTTTGTTGTGCGCGAGCAAATATTTCCATTGCCTGCTTCTTCATTCCACGGCTTTTTTCTTGTATTCTTGAAAGAGGATGTTTACGTATTCAGTCAACGTCAAATTGTGCTTCTTGGCGATTCTTTTCAGCGCGTTGTTGATGCCCGTGCTGTACTGCACCGCCTTCTTAGGCTTCTCTGCAATGCTCTTTGGAATGCCCATGTTCTCCGCTGCTCTGCGCAGGACGAGTTTGCGAAGGGAGTCTGGCTTTTTCTCAAACTTGAGCTCCGTAGGCAAACTCATGGCAAACACTGCAACCGCGAAAGAGCCGAATGGCAAGCGGAGCTCCACGTCGAAGTAACCGCAGATTTTCTCGTCCCGCTCAATGTTGCTCTCATGAATCACGGAAACGTCGTGGAACATGGTTCGCCTAGCGGCTTCGTCGCCTTCCACAAGGTACTCGTTAACGTAGCGCTGGTACCCGCCGAACAACTCATCAGCGCCCTGTCCCGCAAGCATCACTCGGAAGCCCTCCGTTGAGGCTTTTTGCGCGTTCCAGAAAAACGGCACCCCCACTGCCGCCTTAATCGGGTCAGATTCTTCGATGAGGCTCACGACCTTGGATATGTCCCGCTCAGCGTCGGCATCAGTGAACAAATGCACTTTCAATGGCAGCTCCAAAGTTTCCGCCGCCTTCCGCGCCTCCTCTGTCTCAGGCTGATCCTTCAAGCTAACATGAACCAAATGGACGTCCACGCCTGTCTTCTTAGCTAGGCATGCCACGACACTGCTGTCCAAACCGCCTGAAAACGCGACTGCAACCTCCTTCTGCCCGGCAACCCGCTCGAGCACGGACTTTTGCAGCAGCTTCTGCAACGTCGCCGCCGCCTCAGCCAAGCCCACATCCTTCGGCTTGGAAAACTCCAAAACCTTCACGGACACAAACTTGAAACCGTCGCGCGTGACCGTTCCCACATGCCCGGGAGGGAAAGACTGCGGCTCATCAACGCCAAGCCGCCACAGAGCAGCGCGGTTCGAGGCAAATGCAGCAAATTCAGAAGTCTCGCCGAAGTAGAGCGGTTGAACGCCCACAGGGTCCCTCGCCACGACAAAGCCACCAGGGTGGCTGATTATGAATGCGTATTCGCCTTCCACTTTTTTCAAGACTGATTCTGCAGATTTGGAATAGTCTGGTTTGAGACTTTTTCTAATGATTTCTTCCAGAGAAGTCTTGAGCTTTGATGTGAAGGCTCTTCCTTCAAATGTCAGGTTTGCTTCTTCCAGCTTTATCGTGATTGGCTCGTTTGAGGGCGAATTTGTACAAACGTATCCTGTGGCGACGGACGAATTGAGCTTCCGAGAATCCAAACTGCTAAAACTTGCTGTCTCTACAAGGTTGAAAGGTGTGGCTAACCCAAAGCGCGCTTCGCCGCTAACTTGCGCCCGATTTAGAGCTGCCAATAGTCTTGGTATTGTGTTCTCGCCCTTCTTGTCCAACATCGAGATTGCGGTTTTCACGTCAAAGCCTTCTCGGGTTCGTCAGCCATGTTTACGGCTTGGTAAAACATTAATCTTTAACCCACAATACTCTGTTGTGCAAAGGAGATTCACTTGCCCATCCTACCCATAGATACAGGCCGCTACGGAACCCCCGAGATGCTTCAAGTCTTCCAAGAAGAAGCACGCGTCCAAAAGCTGCTCGACGTTGAAGCCGCCCTCGCCCTGGCACATGCCGAAGTCGGAGACATACCCCATAAGGACGCGGACAAAATCGCTGCCATGGCCTCCACAAAATACGTTAAAGTGGAACGCGTGAAAGCCATCGAGAAAGAAATCAAACACGACATAGCATCACTCGTCAGAGCTCTCGCAGAGCAGTGCGGTCCAAGCGGTGCCTACGTGCATCTGGGCGCAACAAGCTACGACATCGTTGACACAGCCAACGCGTTACAACTCAAAGACGCCACAGCCATAATCGAGAAAAAACTGACAGCCCTAGCGACAACGCTCAAGGAGCAAGCGGACAAGCACAAAAAAACAGTTATGATGGGGCGAACCCACGGCCAGCATGCCTTGCCCATCACATTGGGCTTCAAGTTTGCGGTTTGGGGACACGAAATCGAGAGACACACGCAACGTCTTAACCAGTGTCACGAGCGCGTCTTCGTTGGCAAAGTCAGCGGTGCCGTCGGCACCCAAGCAAGCCTGGGCGAACACGCCCAACGTATCCAGGAGCTTGTCATGAAGCGTCTGGGCATCTGCGCCGCCGAGATTTCCACGCAGATCGTGCAGCGCGACCGCTACGCCGAACTCGTTTGTGACTTCGCCATGATTGCTTCATCGCTGGATAATTTCGCCACGGAAATCCGCGAGTTGTCCCGGCCAGAGATCGGCGAGGTTTTCGAGTCTTTCGAAGCTGAAAAACAGGTTGGCAGTTCCACGATGCCTCACAAGCGCAACCCTGAGACGTGCGAACGCGTTTGCGGCTTAGCTCGAATTGTTCGAAGCCTTACCATCCCCGCGTTAGAGGATATTATCACGTGGCATGAACGCGACTTGACTCAGTCTTCGGCAGAGCGTTTCTTGCTGCCTGAAGCCTGCATCCTAACCGACTATCTCCTCACGCTCATGAATAACATCGTGGCCAACCTTCGCATAGACGAGCAGCGGATGCTCCAGAACGTCGGATTGACGCAAGGGCGGTGCATGTCCGAATCCGTCATGATGGCTCTCGCACGCAAAGGCGTAAACCGCCAAGAAGCACATGAGCTCCTGCGGAAACTCACTATCAAAAGCGAAGCGGATAGGAAGCCTTTCCGCGAAGTGCTGCTCGCCGACCTGCTCGTGCATAAGATTCTAACTTGCGAGGAAATCGACGCCGCCCTAAATCCCCAGAACTATCTAGGCACGGCAGTTAAGCAGGCGGAAGCTTTCGCGAAAAGCTAGAAGTCCGACAGCGCTTTTTGCTTCCACTCGTCGACTTTGTCAAGCTGTTCCCACTCTTTCTTTTTGACGAAGCCGCCGACTTGTTCTTTGATTTTCTTGGCGAGTCGGGGTCCAATTGTTGGTAAGTTCGTTAATTCATCCAGCTCGGCGAGTCTGATGGCCTCTATGCTGCGGTAGCCTGCATTGAAAAGGATGCGTCCGCGCGTGCGTCCGATGCCTTCAAGCTTGACGATAGGCAACAGTTCCTTCTTTATGCCTTTGGAGACCCGTTCCACGAGCTCGTTGGTGAGCGGTTGGATTTCTTTTTCTTTGAGCAGTTCCGCCAGTTCTTGGGTGGCATGGAGTAGCCATTTCCCGTTTTCGATTATGCGGTATAAGTCGCCGGGCTGAACACGGAATCTTTCCATCAGCTGCTCTTCAGTGGTTTCCTCAATCCACGCGTCCAGAATCATGGCGGTTTTGACTTCGCCCAAGTACTCTTCGTATTCTACGCGGTCGTCCCATTCGTTTGGAGGCGGGACCAGAAATTCCTCTCTGTGCCGTTCGACTTCGACGGCAAGTTTTTCGATTTCTTCGCCATAAGGCCGCATTACAGGACCCATGTCAGGGGTGTGCGTAATTAAATGCAGCAAACTCAACTCTGTCAGTCGAGGGGGTTTGTTTTTGAGCGCGTCGCGAATCGTCACGGCAGTGACTGGGTCTATATAGAGGTCGCTGGTGCGTTTGCCCAGCTTGGTCGCGCATAGGTTTTGCCCGTCGACGTAGAGCATTTGTTGCTCATAGAGGTAGCTAAGGATTTTTGATATGACGCTTTTGATGGCTTTCACGCCGTATTGGTAGGCGTAGAAGGTTTTGCCGAAAAAATCGTAAACGCCCTGTTCCGTATGGGCAAAGTCTGAGGCAACCGTTGCCAGCACGTGTCCGCGGATGATTTTCTCGACGGCGAGGCGTGACCAGATGCGTTCGGGGCGTGCAAGGATGAAGTTCTCCATGAGATAGTCGGCTTCGTCAGCGTTTTTGGCTATGAGAACGGCTTCGCCGTTTTTGTCGTATTTTGGTCTGCCTGCTCTACCCGCCATTTGCTTGTACTCTAAGACGCTGATGGGGTAGTATCCATATCCTGCTTCGTAGCGTCTGTAATCTTGGATTATGACAATGCGTGCTGGGAGGTTCATGCCAAAAGCCAACGTCGGCGTAGCGGTTAGCACTTTGATTTTGCCCTGGCGAAACAAGTCTTCGATTATTTTGCGGTGTGCTCCAGCTAATCCCGCGTGGTGAAATGCTACGCCGCAGGCGACGAGTTCAGCGAGGTCTTCGCTTAGCTGGGTTTTTTCGTCTGCGGTTCGGACTTTTTCTGCTTCCTGTTCTAGTGCTTTTTTTGCGAGTTTGGAGAGTTCTTTGCCTGTTTGATCGGCGATTTTTTTGGCCAGTGAGGAGGCGTTTTTGCGTGTTGAAGCGAAGACTAGGGCTTGTCCGCGAGTTTTCACCGTGTTTACCGCGAGGTTTACGGCGTCGTTGCTGGTTTTCCGCTCGACTTTTCTTGCGTCGCCGTCTTTGAATTGGATTTCGTCGTGGAGAAGCACGCCTTCTTTGAGGGTGACTGGTCGCCATTCGGTTACGGTGTATTGGGCTTTGAGCCAAGCGGCGATTTCGTCGACATTTCCCATTGTAGCGCTTAATGCGAGAATCTGGATGTCTGGGTTGACTTGCATTAGCCTTGCTAGAACGACTTCGAGGGTTGGTCCTCTTTCGGCTTCGTTGAGCAGGTGCACTTCATCTGCGATGACGAGCGAGATCTCGTCCATCCATTTGGCTCGGTGGCGCAGGAGAGAGTCGGCTTTTTCGTTGGTGGTAATTATGATGTCGTATCTTCCTAGCCATGAGTCGCTGCTGTCGAAGTCGCCGGTGCTGATGCCGATGTTGACGTTTTGTCCATTTGCCTTCTTGAGTTTAGCAAAACGCTGAAAATCATCAAACTTCTCGCTCGCCAAAGCACGCAGTGGCGCGAGGTAAATGGCTTTCCCGTTGCGCTCCAGCACATGCTTGAGGCAGCACAGCTCAGCTACAAGCGTTTTTCCGGAAGCGGTTGGGCTGGCGAGAACCAGGTTTTTGCCTTCCAAGGCGCCTGCGCGTATGGCTTCTTCTTGGGGCGGGTAAAGCTCCGCTATGCCGCTTTGGATGATGAGCTCTTTGAGTGGTTCGGGAATGTTGAGTTCGGCTACTTTCACGTGCGCTTCGCCATCGGTTTGTAATGTTGATTGTATGAGAATTTGCGGGTTAATAGTGTTTGTTCGCGTGAACTGCTGATTTAGCCGTTCTTGATGAATGGTTTAGGATGTTTTGTTGATGCTTTTGTATACGGAGCTTTTTGTGGCAATTCAGGCAAATGCTGCCTATATAGGGGTTGTTAAGTCATTCTGAGCAGAATAATCTGGTAAATTCTAACCTTAAGAGGAGTTGTGATGGGTTCAGCGGATTAGTTAGAGCTTTACGAGTTTTGCTGTTCTTCTAAAAAATTCAGCTTCTTCTCTGGTGTGCACATGAATTTCGAATGGCTCCTCTATTCCTGCTTTCCAGAGTTCGGCGAACACCTTTGCTGGACGCAGCTTCGTCATTATGAGTATGTCAATGTCGCTTGAGTAATTGTGTTCTTGGGTTGCAACTGACCCGAACAAGTAGATTTCTGCTTTTGAATCAAGGTTGCAGGCGGTTTTCTTTATGATTTCAAGGTATTTCGGTAGGTTGTTGAATACTTCCTGCCTTTGATGCGCCATCCTCACCAGAAGGTCATCCGACGTTTTTCATAATCTCCTTCACTGCTGTCTCAAGTTTTTCGGCTTCTTTTTTGGTGAATTCTCGCATAACATACCTTGACGTTATGTAGGCGTCTTCCAGCATGCCCAACTCCAGTAAGTAATTCTCCGGAATGCTCTTCAAGGCTGTTTTTTCGTCTTCTGGAACCGCCTTTGACAACATTTCCAAGAGCCTTCTGAGACTATGGGTTCTTGGATAATCAACGCCCTTTAGCCAGCAACTTTGCTTTCAAATGAAGTTGCAGCGCCTGTTCAAGACTGAAAATGGCTAAGTCATAAACCCCTTCGCTTTTTTGGTATTCAGCCGTCTTGAGAAAATCTTGCGCCCTTTTGAGTAGGCGTTTTTCCTCTTCTTTCATAGTTGCCGTGTGCTTTTCTTCCCTTGGATACAGGTGGCAATTTGAATATTTAAGTCTGCAAATTACGCTTCAAAACGCGAATTTCAAGTTGAGCCTTTTCACTATTGCAACAGTTATTCCAGCCGGAGCAGAAAAGCACGGAAGAAATGTATGGAAAATGAATCTTTAGACTTCTTCTTTATTTGTCGTTACGCTGGAGCCGTTGCTGCCGTTGATTGCCATGAGTACGTTCATGCTGCTTATTACTGCGTCCATGCTTGCCATGACGATGTCTTCGCGTACGCCCATGGCTGTGGCTGTGCGGTTGCCTTTGCGCATGCGCACGGTGACTTCGACCATGGCGTCTGTGCCGCCTGTAATTGCCTTTACGTTATAGAGTTCCAGATAAATCGGCTCGACTTCTTGGATGGCTTTCTTAACTGCGTTTATTGCCGCATCGACTGGTCCGACGCCTACGGCTGCGCCGCCGACTTCTTTGTTGTTCATCTTGAGCCTTACTGAAGCGGTGGATGTGACGGTGTTGCCGCTGACCACGGTGATTTCTTGGAGTTGGATGGGTTTTTCCTTGCTGACCCCTAGCGCGTTTTCGGCTATGGCTAATAGGTCTGCGTCAGTGACGGTTTTGCCTTTGTCTCCGATGGTTTTGACCCGCTGAAAAATCTCCTTCAACTGCTCCTCGTTCGGAGCTAGGCCCATGGTTGCAAGGGTTGCTTTGATGCCCGCGGAGCCTGAATGCTTCCCGGACGCGAGTCGCCTTGTGCCGCCGACGAGTTCAGGCTCAATCGCCTCGTACGTGGACGGGTGTGCCAGCATGCCTTGGGTGTGGATGCCTGACTCATGCGTGAAGGCGTTCTCGCCCACGATTGCTTTGTTGGGCTGCACGTAGACGCCCGTAAGCCGGGAAACGAGCTGCGAGATACTGTAGAGCTGCTGCATCTTGATGTCCATTTTGAGGTTGTAGAGGTTGCGTAGGGTAACCACGATTTCCTCCAGAGAGGCGTTGCCTGCGCGTTCGCCCAAGCCGTTTATGGTCGCGTGGAACTGGTTTGCCCCCGCCCGCAATGCTTCGACGGTGTTCGCAACGGCCATGCCGAAATCGTTATGGCAATGCACGCTCACGACTGGGACGTTAAGCGATTGGCGAAGGTCGGCGAATAGTTCGTAGCTGCATTCTGGGGTTAAGACGCCTACTGTATCGCATGCCACGATTCGGTCAGCGCCCGCCTCGATGCCTGTGGCGAAAAATTTCTTTAGATAGTCGCGGTCTGCTCGGGTGGCATCTTCGGCGGATAACTCGACTATTAGGCCGCAGTTTTTGGCGTGCTTCACCATATCCTTAGTTATCTGGAGAACCTGCGAACGGGTTTTCTTCAACTTCGCTTCAATATGCAGGTCCGAAACCGGGATGATTAGATGGATACTGTCAGCGCCGCTCTTCGCCACTGCGTCTATGTCGCCTCGGGTTCCTCGGGAAGCGCTGCAAATCTCTGCCTTCAAGCCGGCTTGAGCGATGAGTTTGACGGCTTCCATTTCACCCTCAGAAACCGCGGCAAACCCCGCTTCGATAACGTCTACGCCAAGGTCGTCGAGGCGTTGAGCAATTCTTAGCTTGTTTTCAGGAGTCAAGCTGACTCCGGGTGTCTGTTCTCCGTCGCGAAGGGTGGTGTCTAAAATTCTTATTTTTTCAGGGAAACGGTTAGGGTTGGATAAAGCAATTCCCCATTTGTCATCACTTGCAAGTCTGTTCAATTCGGGAAGCGCGAATATAAGATTTATGGTCTTCGAGGCTCTGTCTCTAATTGATCTTCGCTAGTATGTTGAGGTTGTATGCAAGGACTTTAGTCATGAGCTCCTTCCGCTGAAGATCTCTCCGCATCGACGCCAATTTATGTCCAAACCTTCTTTTGATAGC
>Ga0209777_10003603_pt1 | contig 19028 bp, 19 predicted proteins | sample FrelakmetHBP12HB_FD_187147 | JGI IMG/M metagenome (GOLD analysis project Ga0209777, IMG submission 187147) | Freshwater lake sediment microbial communities from the University of Notre Dame, USA, for methane emissions studies -HBP12 HB (SPAdes)... | ecosystem: Environmental > Aquatic >...
AAGCGATTGCCCGTAACCTTTCATCCGCCTCGCTTCGGATGGACTACGCGGGTCATGGACAGGTCGTCAGCATCCTGAAGCCTTACGTGGGAGCCTCCGGCTGGCTGGAGTTCTCCAAACTCACGGTCCAATCTTTCGATACCGAGGAATTCCTGACTTTCGCCGCCCGCGCGGACGACGGCCGAACGCTCGACGACGAGACCTGCAGGAAGCTCATGCTTCTGCCTGCGGTCCAGGAAGGTCCGGCCAAGGACGCCGAGCGCGACCTTTTCGCTCTCCGCGAGGCCGAGGTGAAGACCCGGCTCCAGCAGGTCGAAGAAAGGAACGGACGGTTCTTCGACGAGGAGGTTCTTAAACTGGACCGCTGGTCGGACGACCTCAAGCAGGGCTTGGAGCGAGAAATCAAGGAACTCGACCGCCAGATTCGTGAGGCGCGGAAAACGTCGGCGCTCGCCGCTTTGCTTAAAGACAAACTGGAGGCTCAGAAGACACTGAAGTCGTTGGAGGGCGAACGCAACCGAAAACGGCGGGAGTTGTTCGACGCCCAGGATGCGATTGACGGCCAGCGTGACGAACTCATCAAACGCATCGAGGGCCAACTTCATCAGACGCACGCGGTAAAAACCATCTTCCTGTTCCGGTGGAGGCTGGCATGAACACGAATGCCCCGGCCGACTTGAAGCAACTATCGGCTCTTCTGCGTCAGGGCGAGGGCCCGGCACTGGAGTTCAAGCGTTCGACCGGCGAGCTGAAGGAAGGCATGCAGACCCTTTGCGCATTCCTGAACGGCACCGGCGGCATGGCGCTCTTCGGCATCCGGCCGGGTGGAACGGTCGAGGGGCAGGAGATCTCCGACCAGACGCTCCGCGACTTCGCGCAGGCCGCTGACCGCTTCGAGCCTCCCGCCCATGTTTCGATCCACCGTGTCAAGGTCAAGTCGGGCCGCGAGGTCATTGCCGTTGCGGTCGAGGGCGGGCGGGACATGCGGCCTTTCGCCTATGAAGGCCACGCCTACGAGCGCGTAAGTAGCACGACGCGTCGGATGCCGCAGGCCAAGTACGAGCGCCTGCTCGTTGAGCGCGGCCACGCCAAACGCCGCTGGGAGAACCTTCCCGCTGACGGACTGACCCTGAAGGACCTGGACCGCAAGGAAATTCTGCGGACGCGCGAGCTGGCCATTCAGCAAAACCGGATTTCCCCGGATACGAGCCGCGACATCGGCGAGATTCTCGACCGGCTGGGACTGCGCGCGGCGGGCGTCCTCACGCAAGCCGCCCAGATGCTTTACGGAAAGAGATTCCTGCCGGATTACCCCCAATGTCTTCTCAAGATGGGGCGCTTCCGGGGCGCCGAGATCACCGGCGAGATTGTAGACAACCGGCAGGAGCAAATGAACGCCTTCGCCATGGTGCGCGAAGGGATGGCGTTCCTCGAACGCACCATGCCGCTGGGCGCGCGCTTTCCCGAGGGGAAGATATTTCGGGAGGATCGTTTCCCGGTTCCGTTGGACGCTCTCCGGGAAATCCTCCTCAACGCCGTCATGCACCGCGACTACTCTCACTACTCCGGCTACGTCGCCATCGTGGTCTTCGACGACCGGATCGAGATCCGAAGTTTCGGACGCCTTCCTACCGGCATCACGGTGAAACAACTTTCGGGGAGGCATGATTCGAAGCCGACCAACCCCCTGATAGCCGGTGCTTTCCATCGCACCGGGGCGGTGGAGGTTTGGGGCCGGGGCACGAACCGCGTCATCGAGATGTGCAAAAAGCACGGGGTGTCTCCGCCCCTGTTCGAGGAGCGGCAGGGTTTCCTGATCGTTACGTTCAGGGCGCAGTTAGTCGCCGAAGGCGCGGCGGGAACTTCAGGGGCCCGGTCGGGGGCCCAGTCGGGGGCCCAGTCAGAGGCCCAGTCGATTCGAGTTCTGGGTGCCCTATCTCGGGGCGCCCTCTCCGCCCGCGCACTGGCAGACGCGCTTGAGATGCGCAGCAAAACCGGCGCATTGAAACGGACGCTCAGCGAGATGCTCTCTGAAACCCTGATCGAATACACGCTGCCAGACAAACCCAACAGCCGGTTGCAGAAATACCGGGTGACCCTGGCGGGTGAACGCGCCCTGAAGGAGCGGTTCGGGGAGGAGGACAGATGACCCCACAAGTCACCGATCAAGCAGCCCCACAAGTCGCCCGTGTTTTAGGAGCGGCTCGTTCGGATTGTTCCTTCGCGAACTTTCAAGCAGCTGCCGGCTTGAAAGACCGCGTTCACTTTCTGAAGGCGCATTTGGAGCCGCTTCTGTTTGCAGGCTGGATTGAGCGCACTATCCCGGACAAGCCTCACAGCAGCAAGCAGAAGTACCGGCTGACGGCGGCGGGGAAGCGTGTCGTGGAGGGTTCGTCAAGATGAAGGGCTTGCCCTACGAGGTCAAGACGCTCATTCAGAAGGCCCGCGAATCGGCTATGCTTGCGGTCGAGACTTATAACCGCCCCACGGCCAGTTTCCGATCCGGTGCATATGTCGTGCTCATGACCATCGCATGGACATCGCTTTTTCACGCCAGCTTCTTCCGCCGAAAGATTAAGCCATTCTACCGGAAGTCGAACTCTCAGCACTACGTGAAGCTCGACGGAGAGCTAAAGAGATGGGAATTGAAGGAATGTCTCCAGCAATTCTACAAGGACGACAATCCGCCGGTGCGAAAGAATCTGGAGTTCTTCATCGGCCTGCGGAACAAGATTGAACACTGCTCCTTGGCACAACTCGACCCGGAATTCTTTGGTGAATGCCAGGCCATGCTTCTGAACTTCGAGTCGACGTTGACCTCAGCGTTTGGCGCTCGATACGCGATCCACGGGGGCTTGAGCTTCACGCTTCAATTCTCGAAGGACGGACCGCAGAAATCGTCGGCACCGACTGGCAAGTCGCAGCAGAGGACGTTCAAGGCGGTCAAGCAGTTCGTCGACGCCTTTCGATCCGGGTTGAGTACCGAGGTGCAAGACTCCCTTGAGTACAGCTTTAAGGTCTACCTTGTGCCGAAGATGGGCAACCACCCCAGCGGCGACGCTTTTGCCGTCGAGTTCGTCAAATACGACCCGGCCAAGCCAGAGGAGATGAAGCAGTACGAGAAGGTGGTTGCCATGATCAAGCCGAAGGAAGTGCGGGTGGCTAACAGGGGGTTGCTCAAGGCCGGCCAAGTTGCCGCGGAGGTTTCAAAGAAACTGGGCAGGAAATTCTCCCTGTACGACAACATGCTCTGCTATCAGCACTTCAACGCTCGTCCAAAGAAGGGTGCATCGGATCCGTCGTCCTGCGACATACGCTATTGCCAGTACGACGATCTGCATAAGGACTACGGCTACAATCCGGCGTGGGTGGTTTTCCTTGCGGAGAAACTCTCTGACCCGGAAACCTACGCGTTGATCATATTGAAAAACAAGCGGACCGGAAAGACCAATTCTGCCGCTGAAGTGCAAGACGGAAAGAAGACAATATGGCCAGGCAGACGAAACTTGAACTGACTTGGATCGGCAAGGAGAACCGGCCGAAGCTGGAGCCGCGCATCCTCGTCGAGGACCCGGCGAAGTCTTACCACGCGCCCTTCCGTACCGCGAAGAACGACATCTTCGATAACCGGCTCATCTTCGGCGACAACCTCCTCGCCCTCAAGGCGCTGGAGCAGGAGTTCGCGGGGAAGGTCAAGTGCATCTACATCGACCCGCCGTACAACACCGGCTCGGCCTTCACACACTACGATGACGGCGTCGAGCACTCGCTCTGGCTCTCGTTGATGAGAGACCGGCTGGAGATTCTGCGGCGGCTGCTCATGCCCGACGGCACCATCTGGATCAGTATTGACGACAATGAGGCGCATTACCTCAAGGTGATGATGGATGAAGTGTTCGGGCGCGCCAACTTCATGACCACGATCTGCTGGGAGAAGATTTACACGCTGAAGAACTCCGCCAAGCACTTTTCGGCGATGCACGACTTCATCTTGGTCTACGCTAATGACGTGGAGAAAGTGGTCCTTTCCCCGCTTAAGCGTGGCGAGAAGCAGAATGCGGGCTTCAAGAACCCGGATCAGGACGCGCGTGGCCCGTGGCTGGACAGCGCAATGCACGGACGCAACTTCTATAGCAAGGGAACCTACGTAGTCACCAGCCCGTCGGGTAAGGAGTTCAAGCCGCCGCCGGGCAGGTACTGGACCGTGTCAGAAGAGAACTTCAAGGCCCTTGACGGTGACAACCGCGTTTGGTGGGGCAAGGGCGGCGGCAACGCCCCTCGAAAGAAGACTTTTGTGGATGAGGTTCGGCAAGGTGTCGTGCCCGGCACTATCTGGTTCTATCGGGATGCTGGTCAGAACGCCGAGGCCAAAGACGAGATCAAGGCACTTTTTGCCGCTGACGGGGATGTGTTCATCACGCCGAAGCCGGAGAAGTTACTCAAGCAGATTCTGACTATCGGCACGAAGCCGGGCGACATGGTGCTCGATTCCTTCGCCGGGACCGGCACGACCGGCGCGGTGGCGCACAAGATGGGGCGACGCTGGATCATGGTTGAACTCGGCGAGCATTGCCACACGCACATCATCCCGCGCCTGAAGAAGGTGATTGACGGCGAGGACAAGGGTGGCGTCACCGAGGCCGCGGGCTGGAAGGGTGGTGGCGGGTTCCGCTACTATCGTCTTGGCCCTTCCCTCCTCCAGAAGGACGAATTCGGCAACTGGGTCATCAGCAAGCAGTACAACCCGGCCATGCTGGCCGAGGCCATGTGCAAGTTGGAAGGCTTCACCTATGCCCCCAGCGACACCGCCTACTGGCAGCATGGCCATTCCACGGAAATGGATTTCATCTACGTGACCACACAAACACTCACCCGCGAGCAGTTGCAGAAACTCTCGGACGAGGTCGGCGAAAGCCGTTCGCTTCTCGTCATGTGCGGCGCGTTCCGTGTCAAGAACCTCGATGAGTTTCCCAACCTGACGGTGAAGAAGATTCCGAAGGCGGTTCTCAACCGCTGCGAATGGGGCAAGGACGACTACAGTTTGGAGATCATGAGCCTCCCAACGAAATCGCTGGAAGAACCAGAGCCATCCTCCGGCGGGCGCAAGCCCCGCTCCAAGGCAGAGCGACGGGCGCAAGCTCAGCCCTCGCTCTTTGACCTTTCCGGCGACAAAGGAGGCGCGAAATGAACCCCAACGTGAACATTATCGCCAACCGACTCAGCCTCCGGCCGCCCCAGCGCGAATCGCTGGAGATTCTGGCCAAGGTCTGCGACGTCATCCCGCTGGAGAAGAACACCAACCAGTCGGCCGAATCGGCGCAGGCGAGCGTGGCCCAGGCACTCAAGGTCATCCAGACCGAGTTCCCGACGGTGACGGACTTCGAGCGCGATTTCCCGTCGCTCTGCTTCGCCCTGGCGACGGGCGTGGGCAAGACGCGACTCATGGGCGCTTTCATCGCCTACCTTTTCAAGGCCGAAGGCATCCGGCACTTCTTCGTGCTGGCCCCGAACCTGACCATCTACAACAAGCTCATCGCGGACTTCACGCCCAACACGCCGAAGTACGTCTTCCAGGGCATCGCTGACTTCGCGGTCGAGCCGCCGGAGATCATCACCGGTGACAACTACGAGAGCGGCAGGGGCGTTCGGGCCAAAACGCTCTTTGGGGAAGATGAAAGGGTACACGTCAATATCTTCAACATCTCGAAGATCACGAGCACGGAAACGTCCAAGGGAGCCGAGAAGACCAACGTTCCTCGGTTCCGGCGGCTTCAGGAATACATCGGCCAGAGCTACTTTGAGTACCTGTCGAAGCTGGACGACCTCGTGCTTCTCATGGACGAGTCGCACCGCTACCGGGCATCGGCGGGCATGAAGGCCATCGGCGAGTTGAAGCCCATTCTGGGCCTGGAACTCACCGCCACGCCGCACGTGGAACGCGGCGGCGGCACCCAGCCCTTTAAGAATGTCATTTATGCTTACCCGCTATCGAGCGCCATGACGGACGGGTTCGTCAAGGAACCCGCCGTGGCGACTCGCGAAAACTTCAATCCGAAGAACTATGACGCGGCGGGACTGGAGCGGCTGAAACTGGAAGACGGCGTCCGCATTCACGAGAACACCAAAGTCGAGTTGGAGGTCTACGCCCGCGAGAACGGAAAGACCATCGTCAAGCCCTTCATGCTAGTGATCGCGCGGGACACCGGGCATGCCGACGCTCTCATGAAGGAGATTGAAGGGGACGACCTGCCTGCCGCGCCGGAACAGCGAAGCGCGGCGCAGGCAGGGGCGTTTTTCGAGGGCCGATACAAGGGCAAGGTCATTCAGGTTCACTCTAAGCAGAGCGGCGAGGAGAGGGACGAGACCGTCGAGCAGCTCATCAGCGTAGAGAAGCCGGACAACCCGACGGAGATCGTCATCCACGTGAACATGCTCAAGGAAGGCTGGGACGTCACGAATCTCTACACCATCGTCCCCCTCCGAGCGGCCAACTCGAAGACGCTGGTGGAACAGTCCATCGGGCGCGGCCTGCGCCTGCCCTACGGGAAACGCACCGGCGTCGGCGTAGTGGATCGGCTTACCATCGTCTCGCACGACAAGTTCCAGGAGATCGTGGATTACGCCAACAGCTCCGACTCCGTCATCCGTGGCGGCTTGAAGGTCGTCTATGTCAGCGACGAGCGGTCGAAGGTTGTGGTGGCCGAGCCGGAGATCATGCAACGCATCCAGCCTTTGGCCGTTGCGGATGGCAAGGGCGAGTACAAGGTTGAGCAGCCGAAGTTGCTGTTCGAGAACCCCAAGGAACAGGAGGCGGCAAAGGCCACGCTGGAGGTCATCCGCCGGGAGTTCGAGCACCTGCCGCGTTCCGCCGACCTGACCAAACCGGAAATCCAGAAGCAGATTGTCGAGAAGGTCAAGGAGGCCATCACCCCCGCCCAGCAGGAACTGACGGGCATCGCCGAGCGGGTGAACGTGGCCGAGGTCGTGGCCAAGACCATCACGCTGCGGAACGAGCTTTCGATTGATATCCCCCGCATCACGGTCCAGCCCGTTGGCGATGTAACGCGGGGATACCGGGAGTTCAATCTCAACCTCGCCAGCATCCGCCTTCAGCCGGTGGATAACGAGATTCTCATCCAGGAACTGCACCGCCGCGAACAGCACCGGCTCATGAGCGGCACCGGCATCGTGCCGGAGGAGAAGCTCGAAGACTACCTGGTGCGCGGCCTCATTGATTTCAACGACATCTGCTACGACGACCACGCGGGTTTGCTCTACAAGCTGGCCGGGCAAGTCGTGGCGCATCTCCGGTCCTACCTCAAGAACGAGGACGAGGTTCTGAACGTCCTTCAATATCACCAGCAGGCGTTGGTCAATCTGACCCATGCCCAGATGCAGGAACACTACAAGGAGAAGGCGGCGGCTTACGAAGCGCATGTGAGCAAGGGTTTCACGACGCTGCGCCCCAACAACTACTCGGCTCCTGCCGGGGAAACCGAGCGGGACTTCCGCGCGCCTGTGTCCGACAAGCAGGACATCCGCAAAATGCTCTTTGCCGGATTCGGGAAGTGCCTCTACCGGGTCCAGAAGTTCGACTCGGACTCGGAGCGACGGTTCGCCATGGTTCTGGAGAACGACAAGGAAGTGCTGAAGTGGTTCAAGCCCGCCAAGGGCGACTTCCAGATTCACTACGCGAGCGAGGCGTCCTACGAGCCGGACTTCGTGGTCGAGACGAAGACCGTGAAGTTTCTCTGCGAACCGAAGGCCGCAAGCGAGATGAACAACGCGGAAGTGCTGGCCAAGGCCAAAGCTGCGGCGGAATGGTGCGGCCGTGCCACCACGCACGAGAAGCAGCACGGCGGCCTGCCTGCCGCGCAAGGCGGAGACGCGGCGCAGGCAGGAAAGCCGTGGACGTATCTGCTCATTCCGCATGACGTGATTACGGATAACAAGACGCTTCAGGGGCTGGCCGCGACCTACACCTATGGCGGCGGGTCCAGCGACAAACGGTGATTGGAGGAACCGCCCGTGATTCGTTTTCTTCATACGAGCGACTGGCAGTTGGGGATGACCCGTCATTTCCTTTCACAGGGCGCGCAGGAAAGGTATAGCCAAGCGCGCTTTGATGCCATTCGGACCATGGGGCGGGTTGCCAAAGATCAGAATTGCCAGTTCATGCTGGTATGCGGGGATGCTTTCGAATCCAATCTGGTGGACCGGAAGACAGTTGCCCGGGCAATGGAGGCGCTCAAGGAAGTATCGGTTCCGGTGTTCATCCTGCCGGGGAACCACGATACCTTGAACGCCGCTTCCGTCTATCGTTCGAGCACCTTCATCGAGCGAAAGCCCGCGCAGGTGCAGGTCATTGAAACCGCCGCCGCCATTAAAATTGTCGAGGGCGTGGAACTGGTGGGTGCGCCGTGGATGTCCAAGCGCCCGGTTGCCAATCCCATCGAGGAAGCGATCAACGCCCTTGTGCCTGCAAACAAGGTTACTCGCATTTGCATGGGGCACGGGGCAGTCGATACGCTTACGCCAGACATGGAATCCGCCGGGATTATTTCGGTTGCCGCGCTCGAACGAGCCATCGGCGAAGGGAAGATTCACTTCGTGGCGCTTGGCGACCGGCATTCTCTGACCAAGGTCGGTGGTGGTGACCGCATCTGGTATTCCGGGACGCCCGAGGCCACGGATTTTCGGGAGACACAATCTGGGTATGCTCACATTGTAGAGATCGGCGACGGTAGCGTGACCACCAAGAGCATCCAGATCGGTCATTGGCGGTTCATCGAACGCGAACGGGTTGATCTCAATACCGCTGACGATGTGGAAGCGTTACGGAAATCATTGGAGGAAATCGAGAACAAGGAGCGCACGGTTGTTCGGTTAAGCCTCGTTGGCTCGCTTTCACTGGCCTTGAACGGAGCGCTTCAGAATCACCTTCTCGCCGCGAAGGACGTGTTCGGTGCCTTCGATGTTCGGGACGGCGCACTTCTCGTGCTGCCGGACGATACGGATTTTGCCAACCTTGGATTCTCGGGCTTTGCCGACGGAACCGTGCAGCGTCTCCGAAGCAAAATCGCGGAAGCTGGAGATGAAGCCACGGTGGCCCGCGAAGCCTTGATGCTTATGCTTCGGCTGACAAGGGGGGCGGCATGAAATTCATTCGTCTTCGAGTCGCCAATTACCGGGCCATTGCTGCCGCCGAAGTGAAGTTCGGACCCACTGGCATTACTCTCGTGCAGGGGCCGAATGAAGCCGGGAAAACCAGCCTGGGCGAGGCCATAGGGTTTCTCTTTGAGTTCTTGGATTCAAGCAAGCACCGGAATATCGAGGCCATCAAGCCGGTCCATCGGGACGAAGGGCCGGAGATCGAGTTGCAGGCAGAGAGCGGGCCTTACGCCTTCACCTACCTCAAGCGGTTCCTCAAGAGGCCGGAGACCAAACTCACTATCACCAAACCCAAGCCCGAGAACCACACGGCACGCGAAGCGCACGAACGCGCCGAGGCCATCCTCCGCGAAACCCTCGATATTGACCTCTGGAAGGCATTGACGATTCAACAGGGCGACGCCATCCACCAGCCTGTCCTGACGAAACAGACATCGCTCTCGGTCGCGCTCGATAAGGCGGCTGGTGGGCATCCCGCCGATCCTCGGGAAGAAGGCCTGTTCGACAAGGTACGCGAGGAATACCTTCGATACTACACCGAACGCGGAGCGGAGCGAAAGGAACTCGCGGAGTCCCGCAAGGCACAGACAGACGCCGAAGCGGAAGTTACTCGTATCGAGCAGGCAATCCGCGACCTTGACCAGGACATCGACCGCGCGGCCGCTCTTCAGCGGGAACTGGGCCAACTGAAGAAGCAGGAAGACGAGTTGATGAAGGCAGTGACTGCCCACGCAGCTTCACTTGAGAAACTAGGCGCTCTGGAAAATGCTCTTTCGGCGGCTCGCCTGAAGTTGGAGTCGGCACAGAAATCCGAGCAGGTCGCGCGCCGAGACAAGGACGCACGCCAAGGTCTCGTTGATACGGTTGCCAAAGCCGCCAAGGCGCATGGCGATATTGAAGAATCCAGCGTCATGTCGCTCTCGGCGTTGAACCAGGCCGAGGCCGAACTCAAGGCAGCACAGAAGGCTTTCGATGAGAGTGACCGCACGAGAAAAGCGGCGGATGCCCTTGCCATTCTCCGGCGAGCCGATTTCGACTACTACAACAACAAACTGCATCTTGATCAACTCCAGGAACGTAAGGAACGCATGGACCAAGCCAGGCAGAATGCCGCCCAAGCGGAAGAGGTGCTGGCCCGAAACAAGGTGGACTCCCGCGCATTGAAGTCAATCCAGGACGCCGAACGAGGGTTGCTGACCGCCAACGCGCAGTTGCAGACCGGTGCGCCGAGCGTGCTCCTTCGCGGACTGGCCGATTGCCGACTGTCCGTTGACGATGCCGAGGTCAACCTCGGCAAGGGGGAAGTTCGGACGATCTCAGTCGCGGACAGATCCCGGTTGACCATACCCGGCGCGTTGGATATAGAGATCACGGCCGGTTCCAGTGCCGAGGGACTGTCCAGGAAGGTCGAAGATGCCCGTCGAGTTCTGGATGATGTTTGCGCGAAAGCGGGCGTTTCAAATCCTGATGAGGCGCGGACGGCATTTGAAGAGCGCCGCGAAGCAACCCGGCATGTGGAATCCAAAGCACAGGTGGAGAAGGATAATCTGCGTGACTTGACCTATGAGGAACTGGACAAAAAACTGCTTGGCCTTCAGCAAGCAGTGCCCGGCTATCTTGCCAAGCGTGTGGCCGAACCCGCCATTTGTCCTGACATGGACTCGGCGAAGAAGGAGCGGGCAAGTGCTGAGGCGTTACAGCAGGAGACGGTCAGGCAGTGGGAATCGGCTCGCGAGTCACTTGATGCCGCCCGAAGCGTGCGGGATGGCTTGAACACTAAGCACCAGGAATTGCGGGTCCAACTCGACCTGTTGTCCAAAGATCTCAACCAAGCACGCGAAAACCTCGAACGGGCGAGAAAGAGCGTTCCCGACAATGCTCTGGAGACGGCTCTGGCGAATGCGGTCCAGGCCGTGGCTTCCGAGGATGTCAGCGTTCGTGCCGCCGAGACATCACTGAAGGCAAAGAACCCCGAGCGGGTGAAGGCATTGGCCGAGACGGCGAAGGGGTCCCTGCTAACGACGCAGAATCGCCGGAATGCAGGCCAAACGGAACTGACCGAGGTACAAACGCGGCTCAAAATTCACGGCGAGGAAGGGCTTCACGAGAAAGTGCATGCGGCCCAGATCGGTCTTGAACGTCTTGGGGCGGACAACAAATCTCTGTTTCGTCGGGCATCCTCGGCAAGATACCTTTTTGAAACGATGCGAGAAGAGCGAGACAGGGCGCGGCGGGCTTATGTGGCCCCGCTCAAGGAGAAGATCGAACAGCTTGGGCGTCTTGTTTTCGATGACTCTTTCCAAGTGGACATCAGCGATGAACTGCAAATCGCCAGCCGGACGGTCAAGGGTGTCACGGTGCCGTTTGACTCGTTGAGCGGTGGCACCAAGGAACAGCTTTCACTGATTTTCCGATCCGCCTGCTCAATGATCGTCGCCAAGGATGGTGGAACGCCGCTCATCCTGGACGATGCGTTGGGTTATACGGACCCGGAACGGTTGCGTCTCATGGGTGCCGTTCTGGCTAAAGCAGCCAAGGAATGCCAGATCGTCATTTTCACCTGCGTCCCCGAGCGGTACGGCAATGTCGGGGAGGCCACCGTTGTCGCAATAGGTTGATATGAATATGAAGGATTTCAGAGGCACGAAATGACAGAGAACTTCAAACCCATCTTCACGGTCACCAACCGGATCACCGCCGGGCTGACCCGCATCGAGCGGGCCAAGGGATTCCTGGAGGCCGCGACTCTGTCCGAGGCCTGGCTGCGATACGCATTTTGGGACGGTTCTCATTAATAGTTGTAGTATCGGCGAATTAAAAGACAATTTTGTGGTGGTATCAGGGGCAAACAGGAACTGACACAAATCAGGGGATGAATTGGATGAACGATTTCATTGAGGGGGCCTTGATGGAGTTTACGGTTTGCCCTCCTGGCAGGGACGTTGCTGAAAACATTGAAAACTTGCCCCGTGAAATTGGCGGGGGGGCGTGCATCGGGCACGGGTTCTTCTGTTTAGCACAACAGCTCGATGGGTGAGAGCTGCGAGAGACATCCCTATGGCAGACGATTCCATTAAGGAATTCGACGGATATATTTTGGGTGATGGAGAGATGGTCTCTTTGTATGATTCTGACAGGGTGCTCGCCAGAATGAGGGAGCGCTGGAGTGGCAAATCTTAGCACCGATTTAGATCTCCCCCTTTAGCACCGGTTAAGAATCCCTCCTTATAATTCTTGTGATTCAGAGAGAGATACCTATAGGTTTTTCCTTCTCATTCCTCTTGGTCTTCTTATTCCTTTGGCTTGTATGATTCCTTTCATTCCAATGCCGAAGGAAAGACCCCCTTCTTGATTTGAGACGAGATGAAATTAGATCGCCTCTTTTTTAGGCATTCTGAAAGGGAGGACTTGACATGGCGTTGGTTTGTTGGCATAATTACCAACAGGAGAGATGGAGATGAAGATAAGTCTACAGGAGGCGGAAATAAGAGCAAAGATCATAAAGGCAATGGCCCACCCCGTCAGGCTGATAGCCATTGAATTTTTAAAAGAGAGGGAACGCTCTTTTTCTGAAATATTTGACCTCTTTAAGCTCGACAAGTCGACGGTCTCGAAACATCTGCTTGTCCTCAAAGAGGCCGGCATCCTTTCGTCTCGGAAGGAAGGGGCAGACATGATTTACAGGCTCGAAGTGCCGTGCGTAACAGACTTCTTTAGTTGTGTAACTGCGGTAATCGAAAGCAATGTGAAAAAGCAGCAAGCCTGCCTGTGCAGGTAATTCTTTTTTGGTCTTTCTGTTGGTGATATTGCCAATTGACCACCGATAGGGGAATTATTATGCTTAAAAGTTTTGCAGATTATATTATTTTTCACCTGCTGGCCATACCATCTGACACTCATCTCGGTGAAGCCCTCAACTTCTTCCTGTATGACACGATCAAGATTTTTCTTCTCCTGTCAGTGATCATTTTCCTGGTGGCGATCATCCGATCCTATTTCCCACCCGAAAGAACGAGGCGTATCCTCTCGCGAGAGAGGGAGTATGTAGGAAATGGCCTGGCGGGCCTGTTGGGCATCGTCACTCCCTTCTGCTCTTGCTCCGCGGTCCCTCTCTTCATCGGCTTCGTCGAATCAGGGGTTCCTCTGGGGGTGACCTTCTCGTTCCTGGTTTCCTCCCCCATGATCAATGAGGTCGCTCTCGTCCTCCTCCTTGGGCTCTTCGGCTGGAGAATTGCACTGCTTTACATAGGTACGGGCCTGATCGTCTCCTTCGTCTCCGGTGTGGCCATCGGAAAGATGAGGATGGAGAGATATGTTCAGGAATATGTCTACCAGATGAAGGTGGGAAGCGGTGATATTGCTCAACAGACCTTCAGAGAAAAACTTGAATATGCAAGAGATTATACCAGAGACCTGCTCAAACGGATCTGGCCTTATGTCTTGATCGGTATTGGTGTAGGTGGATTCATACATGGGTACGTCCCTTCCGATTTTCTGCTGAAATATGCAGGCCCCGGCAACCCCTTCGCCGTCCCGGTGGCTGTCCTGATCGGTGTCCCCCTTTACAGCAATGCGGCCGGCACGATCCCGATCGTCCAGGCCCTTATGGGAAAAGGGATGCCAATCGGCACAGTCCTGGCCTTCATGATGGCGGTCACGGCTCTCTCTTTTCCTGAAGCCGTCATCCTGAAAAATGTCTTGAAGATGCGGCTCCTCCTCATTTTTTTTGGAATCGTTGCTGCGGCCATTATCGGGGTGGGATATCTTTTCAATTCGATTCTGTAAACGATCCAACATAGAAAGGAGTCAGAGATGAAAATCGAGGTTCTGGGTATGGGTTGTGCGAACTGCAACAAACTTTACCAAAATGTCGTGGAAGCGGTCAAATTGAGCGGCAAGGAGATCGATGTCGCCAAGGTTGAAGATATTAAAAAAATCATGAGCTATGGGGTATTATCCACCCCGGCCCTGGCAATAGACGGGGTGGTGAAGGTGGCCGGGAAGGTTCCCAAGGCGGAGGAGATCAAGAAATGGATTGAATAGAAAGGAGCCTGAAAAATGGACGAAAAATGCTTATGTGAACAAAACGAGATCCTGATCTTTTCCTGTGCGGGAAGCTCGAATGTCGGTCAGATTGCTAATCAAGCTGCGATAAACCTGACCCAGGAAGATATGGGTAGATATTTCTGTCTGGCAGGCATCGGAGGCCATGTCAGTGGGATGATTGAATCGACAAAGGCAGGCAAGATGCTTGTTGCCATTGACGGCTGTCCCGTTTCCTGTGCAAAGAAAACGCTGGAGCATGCCGGTTTCAACATCGATGAATATGTCCAGGTCACGGATCTGGGCATTGAGAAGAACCACGACTTAAATCTCGATCTTTCCGGCGTTGGAAAGGTAACAGGTCATTTGGCTTCTCGTATCTCAAAAAGGAGAGGGGTGCAGTAACACTCCAGGGAATGCGTGAGCCGGAATGACAATCGGCCCATTTTTTTGTTGGAAACACACATGTAGGTTTAACCCGGCCGTAGAAAATCTTCGAGGAATTGAACAGTAAAAGGATGACGAGAGGCAGGATTGAAGCCGATGTTCGGAAATTCTTCAGCTCTATGAGTTGAAATTTAACAAGACCTTAGAAAGGGAGGTACATGTATGGAAACATTGAAAGACTTTTTAGACGTTGCCCTGGAGTTTCATGGGCACAAATGCCCTGCAATGCCGATGGGCTTACGGGCCGGGCTCGCTGCTATGAAGGCACTTGGAGTCGAGCGGGCAAAGGACAAGGAACTCGTTGTAGAGTCGGAGACCGGCGAAGGTCACGCCGCGGGGTGCTTTCTCGACGGGGTGATGGTTGCCACCGGAGCCACTTACGGAAAGGGAAATGTAAAGAAACTCTTCTACAATAAGATGGCGTTTACCCTTATCGATGTTAAAACCGGGCGGGCCATAAGGGTCTCCCTCAAACCCGAATTCTTTGAAAAGGCTCTCCAGTCCCCTTTCGTTCAGAAGAGGAAGGAAGGGGTGCCCCCTCAGGACATACCGGCCGAGATCACCGACCCGCAGGTAGAACGGGTATTGGCCCTCCCCGAATCAGAGTTTCTCGTCATCAGCCAGGCATTCCAGAGAGACATGAAGAAGGGCTTAACAAGTTTTGAAGTTAAGCGCTGTTCCCAGTGCGGGGAGGCGACCTTCACGAATAAGATGACGCAGAGACCTGATGGCAGGCTCCTCTGTGTCCCCTGCGAGGAGAAGGAAAAGAAAGGCTGAAATAGGGCGGGAGAAGTTCCCGCCCTAAAGGACAGTACTTATGATAATGACAACGGTTCTGCTCGCTTCCGTCCTCGTCTTTCTTTTTACAACCATTCTCACCGTCGCCGGCGTGGGGGCTGCCTTTATCATCATTCCTACCTTCTACTGGCTTGGGATCCCTCTTACCGAAGCCATGGCTGTCGCGCTACTCCTCAATGCGATCAGCATGAGTTTCGCGTCCATCAACTACGTCCGCTACAGGCTGGTCAGCTTCAGGACTGCCACACCCATAATCATCCTTGCGGTTATTTTCTCTCCCTTCGGGGCCTACTCCACAAGGTATTTTCCGAAGAATCTTCTGATCCTTGTTTTTGTATTCTTTCTCCTGTTTGCGGGCTCGATGATGCTCTTCTATGCTCCAAAGCAAAAGAGAACCGGAGAAGCATCTTCAAGCAAGGAATTAAAGACAGGTGTTGGCGTCGGAATAGGAGCGGGCTATCTCGGAGGGTTGCTGGGTGTAGGAGGAGGGAATTTTATTGTCCCCGCTCTCATATGGCTTGGGTTTGATCCGAAGAATGCCTCGGCCACGACGGCCTTCATCGTCGTCTTTTCGTCGTTGAGCGGCTTTTTCGGCCATGCCGCTCTCGGCAACATAAACTGGAATCTCCTTGTTTTCTCCGCGCTCGGCTCGATAGCGGGTGCCATTGTTGGCTCCTGGCTTATGCACCGAAAACTTGAGGCAAAACAGGTTAAACGGGTCATAGGGATTGTGCTCTATGCGATTGCTCTCAAGATGGCATGGGGAGCGATTTTTTGAAAACACGAATAAATGGGAGGGTCGTTCAGGAACTTGTCTGCCGTCAAGCGACGGGATGATTTAAGGAGTAGGTGCAAGGAAAGGTGAAATCTGCAGGGAGAGTGCCTGGCAAATCGCTGATCAAGAAGTGGCTGGAGGAAGAGAAAAGATGAACATAAAGCATGTGGTGTTAAACCTTCGCCCCGAGGAAACGCTCCGGCTCACAAGGATCCTCCTTGATGAAGACAAAGACGAAGCCCTTGCGTTTCTCAAGGAATGTCTGAAGCCTCAATTGGCGGAGGCGACCAGGGATCATTGAGTCCCTGTCTTCGAGGCTTCGTATAAGCCTTCTCAAAAGGATACTTTCAACAAACATCAAAGCTGATAAGGAGGAACCATGAATAAGAAGACGATTCTATTGGTTAATCTGTTTGTGTTTATGGTCCTTTTGTCTCCGCAACATGGCTCCTACTCGCAAAGCATTCAGGATCAGCGGTTTCCCAAAGAGATTGCGTCAACTCCTCTTCCAAAACTTCTGGACTTCGGAAGAGGTAAATGTATCCCATGCAAGGCCATGGCGCCCATTCTTAAAGAACTATCGGAGGAGTACAAGGATCGCGTCATCATAAGGATCATCGAGATTGACCAGGAGTCCGGACTTACGACGGCAAACAGGATTCGTCTCATCCCAACCCAAATATTTTTCGATGCAAAAAATCAAGAAGTTCTTAGGCATGAAGGATTTATGGGGAAAGATGACATCAAGAAAGTATTTCAAAAGATGGGAATTCAATAGGCCATGGAGACCCTTCTCAATCATCTGTCGCAATCGCTCAGTGGAAACCCCTTTCTGGCCTACCTGGGAGTTTTTGTGGGCGGGATTCTCTCCGCATCAAGTCCCTGTGTATTGGCCACCATTCCGCTCGTCATCGGATACGTGGGAGGATACTCGGGAGGAGATCGCCGCAAGGCCCTGATCTATTCTCTGACCTTCATTCTGGGCCTGTCGATCACATTTACGATTTTAGGAGCCATTGCTTCATTCATTGGAGGGCTATTTGGCGTCGTCGGCCGCACATGGTACTTCGTAGTGGGAGGAGTTGCCGTTGCCATTGGCCTTCATCTGATGGGTCTTTACCACTGGAACTTGCCTGTTTCGGTTCATTTTCAACCAAAACAGAGAGGGATACTGGGGGCCTTCCTCCTCGGTCTCATCTTCGGTATCGTGTCCTCTCCGTGTGCTACCCCAATCCTCGTCCTCATCCTCACTTTTGTCGCCTCAAAAGGAGAAATCCTTTATGGAACCTCCTTATTATTTGTCTATGCAATCGCTCATTGTGCCCTGGTCTTTGTGGCTGGCGTTGCAGCGGGCTTTGCAGAAGGCTTCATTAGATCCAAAGGGGCTTCAAATGTAGCAACATGGGCAAAAAGAATTGGAGGTTCGATTGTCTTTCTCGTGGGAGTCTATATGGTCTATTCGGGAATTATGCTGTAGAGGTGAACATGCTCCTTCATTCATACAAAATTACACGCACCCTTCCATGCCTGGCCGACCCGATGAAGATCCGGGTGATTGCAGAGGTTTCGGAAGAAATCCAGGAGGTGTTCCCTTATCTCAACGCCGTCATGAAAGGTTGTATCTACAATCATCCGGCTAACACCTTAACCATCAGGAAGGATCAGAAACTGATTACCCTCCATGTCCTCCACATCACCTTGGCCAAAATTGAGGATGAGAAGGAGGCCGAAGAACTTCTGAAATGGTTGAAGGACCTGATCAACGAAACCTACGAAAGCCGAGCCAGTATTGAACCCAACTATTCGATGGCAGCAGAGCTTAAGGCGCTTGACATTTTTAAGCTTCTTCCCGGGACGAATTGTAAAAACTGTGGGGAATTGACCTGTCTTGCTTTTGCCGTCAAATTGGTAGGGCGGGATATAGAAATTATGAAATGTACTCCTCTCTTTTCGGGAGAATATCAGGACAAGTGCAAGGTATTGCTCGGACTCCTTCATGCAGCCGGATACGATATTCCAAATGCATATTTAGATTCCGAGGGGAAATGAGAAGGATACGAGAGTTTGGGTTAAATTGTTAAGAATGATTGAATTTACTTCTGTCTTTAAAGGCGAAAAAGAGAGCCAAGTGGATCTAAACGGGAGTACACTGAAAGATCTTTTAAATAATCTCTTTTCAAACATGACCATCATCCCCATCAGTTCCGCCCTTGTAGGGAAAGACATGGGATTAGGAACGGTTCTTGCGCTCATCATCGGGGAAGCTGCGGCGAGTATTCCGGAGTTGATCATTCTTAGTTCCATGTTCAAAAAGAGACTCGTCTTCGCTTTCGCGCTGAACGTCTTCCTGGTCGCCATCGTGGCTGGATTCCTGATAGAATGGTTGGCATACTGACGTAAGGGAGCCTGTGGGGAAATGCGCATAGCCTGCCTGCCGGGCCGGGCCGATAAAAAAATAACGGAGGGGGTGTAATGTGTCACTGTTTGAAAAGATAGGTTGAATAACATGAGGAGACGATTCCGAAACGCCAGCAGTTAGTTGGCGCATGCTGAAGTTTCTTGATGACACGCAGATCCGTGTTAATGGTTTGGACGAGATCCTGGCCGACCTTTACTCTGAGGGCAAACAGGCGAACCGGGAGACCGCCGAAGAGATCATCAATAGGTTGGAAGCCAAAAGAAACTATATCCCTTCGTCGGACCGTACCCGTAAAGAGTACACTCATGTCCTGCTTAAGGAGTACAGAAAGTACGTTGAGGGTCGAGCCGACAACACCCCGAAACAGAGCAAGAT
>Ga0209777_10003604_pt1 | contig 19024 bp, 15 predicted proteins | sample FrelakmetHBP12HB_FD_187147 | JGI IMG/M metagenome (GOLD analysis project Ga0209777, IMG submission 187147) | Freshwater lake sediment microbial communities from the University of Notre Dame, USA, for methane emissions studies -HBP12 HB (SPAdes)... | ecosystem: Environmental > Aquatic >...
CCATGGTTCCAGGATTATACGAAGTGGCGGTTTGGTTGCTTGCGACTTTTGGTGGTGGACTGGTCGTCCCGAAGTACACATCGTAGGTTACGACATCCCCTTGGTCTTGATCCCCGCCAGCCCAGGTGAGATGCGCGTTGATAGGAACACTGGTCGCACCATTTGCGGGACTTGGGTTGCTTGGTGTGTTCGGTGGGTGATTTGGTCGGGTGGTAAACTGCCAGATCGGACTTGCTGTGGTCGATCCATGATTATCCCAGGAGACAATCTTCCAGTAGTAGTTGGTCACGTACTCCAAAGTCCCCGGGTTGTAGGTAGCTGTGGTAATGTTGCTTGCGACTTTTGGTGGTGGGCTCGTCGTTCCAAAGTACACATCATAGGCCACGGTATCAAACGGATTTGCATCTCCACCAGTCCAGCTTAATTGTTTGCGGATATCCACATTGGTCGACCCGTTGGTCGGGTTTGGGGTGTTTGGCGTATATGGTGGTGTATTAGCTCCGACTCGGACTCCGGTCGCATCATCGACCCAGTACGCGGTAAAAGGATACTGGGACGGCGGATATGAGTATCCTGTATGTGGCGAAGGGTTAAAAACCACTGCGACAACTTCAATATTTCCGTAAAGAATATTTCCGAAATCATGACCATGCCCATCGTTAAAGTTATGTCCATCCCACACTGTAGAGGCACTCCATGTGTTTCCCGCAGTAATTGAAAGAACTTGGTTGAATGCATAGTCTAAAAACGGGAATGTGTACACCTTTCCTGTGGTGTCTTTCCAACCCATGGTCGACCCTATTTCTGTTACATATACTCGGATACGGCCGCTGTAAGTCGTCGCGTCATTGTTATGCACGGAGACGTTTATAGACATCGCTGCATTTCCAAGCCAGACCACATTTAAGGTCGTATCAACATTTGATACTGTTCTCGCACCGGTTTGAATAATGTCCTGTCGATAATCAGCTTCATTACCGGTATATCCCCCAACTTCGACGATATTTCCACCATCAAAATACGCTGTAGGAGTCCCATATAAGTTATATTCACTGCTTCTAGTTAAAGCATGGGTATTTTTATCAGTTATTAATGAAACGTAAAAGAAGGGATAATCACCGCTTGTATATATGTTTTTTAAAGCCGTGTGCGCATAATGACAATATCCACATGTTGTGGCAGTCGCATAATCCGTGAATACAGTATGGGTAAAGACTCTATCTCCACCATTGGAATTATCTTTGGTTTTCGCGTCACTTTGTTGTGCAACAGCTCCAAAAGCGCTTATTATAAAAAGGCCCGCTATACAAATTGCTATAAGGTTTTTCATATTTTCCCCTAATCACTACCTAACCAAGTTTACTTATATATAGTTTTCCACAAAAGAAACACTTTTCAGGAGGAAATGAATGAAGAACATCATTTAGGAAATCTTTATTAAATCATATGTTCTTCTTCGAATGATGGCCATGGATGAGAATGTTATTTTTATTAAAAAAGGGGATGAAACAAGTGTTACGAAGAAACCAGGGAAGCTCTATCGATTAATGGTTAAGTCTCATAAAATAGAGGCAATCATTGCCGAGCTTGATCCTCACACCGAATCAAAATGGTTTCAACATGATGGTGAAGAGATGCATTTAGTGTTACAAGGTGAACTGGAATACACGGTTGATGAAAAATCCTATAAACTCACCGAGGGAGATATCCTGTGGCATAAATCGATGTTGAAGCATCATGCACGAAATATTGGTAGTGATAAGGTAGTCTATATCACGATTGGAACACCGCCGGTCTTTACGTCAAGCATGGTGTAACTCATCGAAGTATAGGCAATCGCCGCTCATGATTTTTTTTATTTCTCCTGTCTTTGTTTTTAGAAGGAGAAACCCGGATGTATCGATATCAACAGCGGTTCCTTGAACCGTTCCCGATGAGGTTTGCACTTGGATGATTCTCCCCAGTGTATCGGTCTTGGTTTTCCATTGATCAAAGAGGGAATCGTATTGCTTTTCCTTAAAGAGAGTATAAAATAAATCACTTTGAAGGAAAAATTTTTTTAAAAACTCATATATATCAACAGAGGTGCCTACCTCAGAAAGAAGAGATGTGGAGCGGGTTTGAAGATCTAATGGTAACACGGTCAGGTCCATGTTGAGGTTGACGCCAATTCCGATGATGACATAATTCACGGTCTGTCCTCTCGCCTCTGATTCTAGGAGGATTCCAGCGATTTTTTTTCCTTTCACCCGGACGTCATTAGGCCATTTAATGGTTGCTTGTACACCATATGATTCCAATGTTGATGACACGGCAAGAGCGGCGACAAACGGGAGAAGCGAGGTTTTTTCAACAGGGACTATTGGTCGGAGAATCAATGAGAGATACACCCCGCCTTCTGGTGACTGCCAGACGCGGTCAAACCGTCCTCGACCATGTGTCTGTGTCCGTGCTATCACAATGGTTCCTTCCTCCGCGCCAGCAACCGCGAGTTCTTTTGCCGTCGTATTCGTAGAATCAAGTTCATCAAAAACAACAAGTTGTTTCACAAAATTACTCTGAAGATGTTTTGAAAACTCCTCTGTTTTTTTTACAAACGTACTCTTTTTCATAAAATTGATGAACATAGAATTTATTTCTGTTGTTGCCCACTGTTCGACGCCATGATGACTGCCTGGACTGCTGCCATTGCTGCCGCGGTCTTCGGGCCTGAGGATTGTGCTTTCATCTCTTGAACGTATTTCACGACCTGGTCGAGGATGTTGTATCTTGGGATGAAACTGGTGTCATACGTCCCTGCTCGCCATTGCGGGTTGTTCATGACGACCTGATGGAATGGAATGTTGTTCCGCACACCGCCTATCTGGAACTCCCAGAGTGCTCGTTTCATCCGTTCGATCGCCCGTGACCGGTCTTCGCCCCAGACAATGAGTTTCGCAATCATAGAATCATAGTATGGTGGAATCGTGAATCCCGGGTACACCCCGGAGTCTATCCGTATGCCAGGGCCACCAGGTTCTGCGTACCGGACGATTTTCGCGGGGGCTGGCATGAAGTTATTCAATGGATCCTCTGCGTTAATTCTGCATTCGATCGCATGGCCACGCGGATGAATATCCTCTTGGCTGTATTCAAGCTCAAGGCCTGAGGCGACACGAAGCTGTTCACGGGCGAGATCAACACCGGTGGTGACCTCTGTGATTGGATGTTCCACCTGCAGACGGGTGTTCATCTCAAGGAAATAATACTTCCCCTCTCTGAACATGAATTCACAGGTCCCCGCGTTATAGTATCCCGCGGTTTTCGCCGCGAGCACGGCTTGTGTGCCGATTTCTTTGCGTAACTCAGGGGTGAGTGCGCAGGATGGTGTTTCTTCAATGAGCTTCTGATGCCGTCGCTGCACGCTGCATTCCCGCTCAAAACAATGAATCAGATGACCTTTCTTGTCACCAATCACCTGGAATTCGATATGTCGTGGGTTTTCAATGAATTTCTCGATAAAAACAGCATCATCACCAAACGAGTTTTTTGCAAGTTGCCGTACAGATGAGAGAGCTTTTTCCATGGACTGCTCGTTGTCCACCTGAACGATACCGATTCCTCCGCCACCCGCAGAAGCTTTCAGCATAATAGGGTACCCGATCTCATGAGCAATGTCCTTCGCACGCTCATGATCCGCGATGGCTTCCGTGACCCCAGGGACGACACTGACCCCTGCCTTGATCATGGATTTCTTCGAAGAAATCTTCGAACCCATCAATTTCATCGCGGAAACCGGAGGCCCGATGAATTCAATACCGTTCTTCTTACACATCTCCGCGAACTCAGCGTTCTCCGCCATGAACCCGTACCCCGGGTGAATCCCTTCAGCGTGAGACTTCAACGCTGCATCAATGATCTTTTGTTTATTCAAATAACTCTGACTCGCTGGACCAGGGCCAATATTGTATTTCTCGTCAGCGTATTTCACAAACAACGCATGTTGATCCGCATCCGAGTACACCGCAACGGTTGGAATCCCAAACTCTTTGCATGCCCGCATGATACGAACAGCGATTTCCCCGCGGTTTGCAATGAGTACTTTATTCAGCATATGACGTCACCTTTTTAGAGAATCTGCATCAGGAGTTCCCCGCTACAGACGGGGGCTCCTTCTTTGACAAAGATTTCTTTGACTTCCCCTTCGGTTTCACATTTAATCTCTTGTTCCATCTTCATTGCTTCAATCGTTGCGATGACATCGCCTTTCTTGACCTTGTCACCTTTTTTGACTTTCACTTTCAGAATGGTTCCTTGCATGTTTGATTTAATGCCGCCTTCGACATCCTTTGGTTTCTCCACTGCGGCTCCAGCACCAGCGACAAGATATCCGCCAGAGGGGATGACTTTGACTTCGTACGGCTCACCGTCGACCTCAACTTGGAATTCTGTGGGGATCTGTGCAGGGCCAGCTCGTTTCTCAGGCGGTAGTGTCTCTAACCAGAGCTGTTTGACTTCAGGGAAGGATTGTTTTACCATCGCTCGTGTCATCGGATGATCAATAGGGAGTGGGAGTGCATCTGAGGTAAACTCAGCGCATGCTTGTCCCTTCAAGAATTTTAACCCGACCTGTGGATACAGGATGTATGTCATGATGTCTTCTTCTTTTTTAATGAGTGAGCCGCCATCGATTTCCTGCAGCTCTTTTTTCTTCGCATCCCACAGTGGTTCAAGCAGGTCTGATGGTCGTTTCTCGATGACTTCTTCTTTCCATTTCGGACCGAGAACCTTTTTCATGATTTCGGGGTGTATATCTGCGGGTGGCTTGCCGTACATCCCACGGCAGTAATCCTTGGTTTCTTTCGGGATAACCTTGTACCGTCCATGTAAGACGTTCATGACTGCCTGGACACCCACGACTTGACTCGTCGGCGTCACCAGCGGTGGAAACCCAAGCTCCTCTCGGACTTTCGCGGTCTCATCAAGGATCTGTCGGTATTTATCCCGAGCTCCTTGTTCCTCAAGCTGGAAGATAAGGTTCGACAACATCCCGCCAGGCACCTGATGCAGGGTGACACTCGGGTCGACTTTCAACGCGTCGAATCGATGCAAATGTCGGTACTTCTCCCAGACCTTCAGGAAATACGTCCGACATTCAATGAGAGTTGCTAAATCATAATTCGTATCCCATTCTGTCCCCTGGAACGCGGCAACAACACTTTCTGTTGCTGGAGCCGCAGTCCCCCCTGAGATAGGGGAAATCGAGGTGTCTAGGATATCTGCACCTGCTTCAACAGCCCGCTGATATGCCATCCCGGTCATCCCACTGGTACAATGGGAGTGAAGATCCATCGGCAGGTTCACACCAGCCTCCTTGGTTTCTTTAATGATATCATACGCTCGTTTCGGTGAAATCATCCCTGCCATGTCCTTGATACAGACAGAGTCAGCACCCATTTTCTTTAACTCAACGAATTTATCAACGAAATACTCAACCGTATGAATCGGTGAAATCGTATAGCTTAAACACGCCTGGACATGCCCGCCGTTGGCTTTCGCTGCCTGCATCGGGACTTTCATGTTCCGCAGGTCGTTTAACGCATCAAAGATACGGAAATAGTCACACCCATTTTTCTTTGCTAAGTAAATGAATTTTTTTACCACATCATCAGGGAAATTCCAGTACGCCACGATGTTCATGGCACGCTCAAGCATCTGCAGGGGCGTGTTCGGCATTGCTTTCTTTAACAATTGTAAACGGTCCCAGGGATCCTGATTCAGGTACCTGATGCAGACGTCATAGGTTGCGCCACCCCAGACCTCGAGAGAAAAAAACCCAACAGAATCAATTTTTTCAGCGATCGGTAACATATCTTCTGTTCGCATTCGCGTGGCAAGTAAGGATTGATGGCCGTCTCGTAAGATCATCTCATGTAATTGTACCATGGTTAAATCCCCCCAATTCCCAACATATATCACTCATAAGTCGGGTGGATGGTGTAAACGAGAACTGGTAACCTGTTAACCTACTTAAAAATATCGGGGAGACGAAACACCGCGAACCAATTTTTTATTAACAACAATCCTGTTAAATACCCAGAAAGAGCACAGTAATGTATTTGTATATGATATAGTATTAGACCCGAATTAACTAGGGGCAGGCCTATGAAAAAACAACTCATCTTACTGATATTAGGCGTATGTCTTCTCTGTTCTTCGTGTGTTCCCTCATCGATCGCACTTTCTGCAGGGGTGATCTCCGAAGGAAACGTCTCCCTTCAATATCGGAATGTCACGGTTTATGCACCAGCGGTCTCACAGACGGATACCGGGTATGTCGGTGTGATTTCCACCATTACTGTTTCAATACAAGAAAGTGGAAGCGGACGGGTGTTTGTCGATACGCTTCCTCTCACTGATGTTGATATGCAAGGGTCTGCTCGTCTTGCCGTAAAAGTCGCCAGCGCTCTCGTCACCTCTGATACACGTCCTCATATTACTCCACAGAATTGCGATTTCTTTTTCGTCGTCCGTACGGATTCCCCGATGATCGGTGGACCGTCAGCGGGAGCGATAATGACCGTTGCAGTCATTTCATTACTAGAGAACTGGACGCTGGATAACAGGACCGACATGACCGGGATGATTAACCCTGATGGAAGTATTGGTCCTATAGGAGGAATTCCGTACAAGATTGATGCAGCACATTCTGTTGGAACCACACGATTTTTAATTCCGAAGGGACAAATGACGTACACTGAAACGGTCACTGAGTATCAAAATATTAATGGTATTCTCTTGCCATATACTTCTCTCGTTACTCGTAATGTTTCTGAATACGCACGAACTCAGTATGGAATGGATGTCCATGAAGTTGAAGATATTAACGATGCATTGTTCTACTTCACTGGTTGGAATTTCCCGGCTACGGAATCGCCACAGAAAATTACCACAGAAGATTATATTGCTGCGATGAAACCCCTCGCGACATCACTTCTGGATGATGCACGGATTTTATATCAAAATGCGAGTGATTCGTTCAACCATTCGACCTTTCGACATTGGCCTGCGGATTACAGAAATCAAGTCATGAATTCGTTAAATACTGCAGAGAGTCGTCTCAATGAATCAACGAATTGGTATGCGAAAGAAGTCTATTATACGAGCACGAGTAAATCATTCCAGTCACTCATTAATTCCAATTTTGTTTCCTATGCATGTCAGTACTTTTCATCTCAGAATCAAACAGCATTTCTCCGAGCACTTATTAATCAGACAAAACAATTCTATATCAATAAAACCGAATTAGCGAAGAATGCTTCCATTCATGGAATGGTGACGTTACAATGTGTTGGTGCAGCGCAACAACGGGTATCTGAAGCCTCGAACTACATTGCTGCTGCAAATAATAGTATTAATAATAGCGACGATATGAATGCATTATACAATATTGCATTCGCTCAGGAACGGTGCAAGAGTATACAATGGTGGTTGAACATTTCTATCCCATTTAACGATTCTGGTGCAATTAATACATCAATGATTAATACGCTTGCAAATGAGTATCTTGATGATGCTCAACAAGCGATTGCGTATTCTGGGATTATCATCAATGAGGTGGGCCAAACCTCAACATTCCTTGATGACGCAAAAACACTCCTTCAAACCGCACGTGATGAAAATGAAAAAGGGTATTCTGCCGCTGCACTATTCGGCGCGTTTGAATCCTTAGTAAAAGCAAACCTTGCTTTAGAACTCGTTGGCGTTGATAAAGTCCCGAATGATAAAGTAGAGAGAGCCAGGGAGAGAGCCAGTGCCCGTATTACTGAAATTAGAAACCTTGGCATCGAACCAGTGCTAGCCGTCAGCTATTATGAATATGGTCAGAGCCTTGCCAATGAATCATCACTTGATACCGCCATTGTGTATTACAAAGACGCTGATTTGATCGCTGGTGCATTACGATTTACTACTCCTTATGGGGTTAAATCATCACGATATGTCGGCATCCCTGAGCACCAAGCTGTTCTTTCTTTTGGCATTAACCCATCTTCATATATCGGGTTTTTCATCTTCTTTGCCTTCATCGGAGGCATCGGTGGTCTGGGAATCGGGCTTCTTATCAGCGGACTTTTCCATTCTCCGAAACAAAAAGAACAGAGTTTCTCCGGGTCATCAGTCCCCCGTAGCATCGAGGATTACTACAAAAAGAACAAATAAGACATTCTCTTTTACCCCACTTAATGGACATCTCAGGAGAACTCGTTCAGAATCACATTCTCATAAAAAAACCAGGTGATATTGGCAGACTGTATAATAAAAGCCATATGGGAACACCGGTATCGGGAAACCTGCTTCAGCTTGACCTCCTTGAAGGAGTTTTCCTCCTTGATGAGGAAAAAATGCGTCTGTATCACCAATCGAAGCCTGTCGATTTCCAACACCTTGTCATGCTTGCTGCCCAGCAGGTCCCTGACTTTGAAACAAAGTACATGGTGTTTAAGGACCTGCGGAATCGAGGACATGCAATTACGTTATGTACTGATGAGAAACCAGTGACGTTTCAGCAGTTCAGACAAAAAAACCAGGCTGAACCATTTTGTGGTATCGCTGCGTTTTCAGAACGAGATATCCTTGATATTGATGCGACGAAAAAAATGATTTCTCAGATGAAAAAGAAAAACGATGTCCTCTGGTTCGCTCTTGTGGACGAAGAAGGTGATCTTACCTACTATAATGTCTCGGCCATAGATCTGAAAGGAGATGTCCCGGAGCAAGATTATCCGAACGGCTCTGGTATTCTTTTAAAAAATCGTCTTATTGTCTTTGATACCAAACTTGCGAATCAACTTCTTGAAAAAGAGTTCTTCGGTAAACCATTTGGGAAGGTTTTACAGCTTTCATTTGTGGAGGCGCTCTATCTTTATAAAAGAGGAATCCTGGAGATTAAGACCAGCAATAATGCGAGTCTTTCTGAGAAACAGATCACTCAGCATATGCAGAAGTTTCAACCTGATATTGAACAACGTCTTGTGGTGTTTCAGGATTTAAAACAGCGTGGGTTGCTCGTGAAGACCGGGTTTAAATTTGGTGCGCATTTCCGTGCGTACACGAAACATCCTGATGCAACACATGCGGAGTATCTCATTCATGTGGTAGAGAAAGGGTTTACCAGCATCTGGGCGGAGACCAGCAGGGCTGTTCGTCTAGCACATTCGGTGAACAAAGAGTTTGTGTTCGCCCGGGTTGATGGCAAGACCGTTGATTATATAAAATTCGGACGACTTCGGCCGTAGTTTTTCATAATGTATTTATACTTCATCGGGTATTCGAGCAATTCCATAGATGAGGGAGGAGAATTTATATGCTTCAGATACGATGGCATGGCCATTCTTGCTTTGAGATAACAAACGATATGACGATCGTAACCGATCCGCATGATGGACGATCGATTGGTATTCCAGCGCCAAATGTTGTTGGTGACATTATTTTAGTGACCCATAATCATTATGACCATAATAGCGTGAAAACCGTTGAAAAGGAAGGCTCAAAGGTAATTACCGATGAGCGGAAACGTACCATTGGAGCTATTCAAATTCAAGGGATTCCTGCGTATCATGATACGGTTCATGGTGAGCGACGCGGAAAAATGATTCTCTATAAATTCATCTGCGATGATGTCACGTTCTGTCATCTGGGTGATCTGGGTCATGAACTTGATGAAAAAACGATTCAACAGATAGGTCAGGTTGATATTTTATTTATCCCTGTCGGCGGGACGTACACCATTGATGCGGATCAAGCATGGAAGGTTATTGATTCGCTTAAACCACGGATTATTATCCCTATGCATTATCGCATCGAAGGCCTTTCCATCCCTCTTACAGGTATTGACCCGTTCTTAGAGAAGAAACATGCAAAAATCCGGAAAGTTGGCAATGAGATAGATATTGAGAAAGATGAACTTCCGAAAGATCCGGAAGTCTGGGTGTTTTCGCTATAGATGTTTTTTGAATACTTCCGGGTTGATGCAGTTTGGTGGTATTTCTCCTTTGAGTCCAACGATGAGGTTCTCTGCGGCCATGAGTGCCATTTTCGTCCGAGTCTCAATCGTAGCTGACCCTGTATGTGGCTGAAGCACAACGTTAGGTAAAGTTGTGAGGGCTTTGGGGATTTCTGGTTCATGTTCATAGACATCAAGACCTGCACCAAAGATCCATTGCTCTGTGAGTGCTTTGATAAGTGCACATTCATTGATAATTGGCCCTCGAGCAGTGTTTATGAGAACCGCGGTTTTTTTCATCATTCGAAGTTCTTTTTCTCCAATTAGATGGTGAGTTGTTTTTGTGAGCGGCGCATGAATAGAGACAAAATCAGATTTTTTCAATACCTCAGGTAATAATACTTTTTTAGCGCCAAGTTCGCGTTCCAGCTGCTCGTTTCTGTGTTCGTCGACATAAAGAATCTTCATGTGGAATCCTTTGCTTTTTAAGGCAAACGCAGTGCCGATCCGTCCTGTTCCAACAATCCCTAATGTCTTATTGGTGACGTCCTGTCCGAGCATGAGTAGAGGTGCCCATCCTGAAAATTTTCCTGATCTGGTGAAGGTATCACCTTCGACGGTCCGTCGAGCCACCGAGAACAGGAGCGCCCAGGCGAGTTCAGCAGTCGTTTCCGTAAGGACACCAGGGGTGTTACTGACGGGGATTCTTCGTTCTGTCGCTGCAGCAACATCGATGTTGTCGTACCCGACCGCATAGGAGGAAATCATTTTAAGGTTTGACTCAGCGTAAATAACCTCTCGGTCAATAGGATCGGTTAAAAGACAGAGCAGGCCTTCCTTGCCTCGCATCCCTTGGATGATTTCTTCTTTGGAGAGAACACGATCATGTAGGTTAATCGTCACCGAACATTCCTTTCGCAGGGCATTCAGCCCTGGTTCCGGTATCCTTCTAGTGACGAAGACCTTCATAGAAATCCCCCGTGTACGAAAACCGGATAGTTTGGTCGTTATTTAGAGATATCTACGGATTGTCTACAGGCGGCTCAGAATCTTCAGAGAATTAAGATTGTGAAGCGGAGGGATATCTGTGTAGAGGATTCCTCGTGGGACGAACGCATTCACCGCATTTGTTATCGGCGGGGGCTGTTCGATTTCCTTGGCTTCACGATTGAAATACGACATGTTTTGATGGATGTCCGCCCAATCGTTATTATCCCCCGCTCCATGTGATCCATCGGAGTAATCGACCACACTATACACCCAGAAGTAATAATAGTTCATCACACTTTTATAATTCCCCCAGGCATCGATAAAAGCTTGTTTTTGTGCTTTCCCTTCCGTATAGGAAAAGTTGTCGTTCCCTGGGACCGTCTCATGTCGGATACCCATGGTATGACCAAGCTCATGCATCACTTCGGAGGTTTGTGCAAGGATCTTTGTCCGTTCGTTAAATGCTTTTCGCCCGAGTGAATAGACAATATTATAATGCGTGCTAATCGCCATGCAGTCATACATGTTGAAGACCGCTGGATGGCTGAACCCTGCGCTATTCGCGATGATCGCATACCGGAAAATACCTTTCCTGTCATCCGGGAAGTAATGGTTATAGAATTGAAGCATCATGCCGGAGTCCTGAGAGATGACCTGGTAATAGGGAACGTATTGTCCTCCACCGTTTGCGGGGCTGTCTGGCCATCCGCTATCGATGTAGAGACATATGTTATGTTGCGCATATCGCTCCATCATGAACTCGGGGGTCTCAGGGTAGAGCTTGTGGTTGACGTCGAAGGCATTTTTTTTCTGCATGTTGTCAATTTCGAGGTAGACATCTTGATGATAGGGATTTGCATAGTATTTCCGCATTTGATATTCTTCGAGGTTTGTCAAACCATCGTGATCAGGGTCTTGTTGTGCATGACCATCATTCGCAAAGGGGTTGAATCCCCATTTCCAATCCCATGGAATCGGGATTCCATCATGGTTTGGATCATCAGTTACATGAGTTACAGTGGGATCTAAATGATAGACATTTACTTCCGTCCAGTAGGGTATTCCATCATGGTTATAATCAGTTTGGTAGATGTTAAACCATACTTCAAAGGTGGTTCCATTGTAATGGCCGTACCCATCGCTATCGTTAAATGAGTCACTACCAGACCATCGTCCAGTCCTGTAATCGTAGGTCACTTGGATCTTGTCTCGTTCTTCATCCTGGTACCGATTTCCTAAAATACCGACGGGAACACGTTCCATGATGGAAAGCGTGACATCTGATTTTTCTTGTTCTTGTTGTACTTGTGCACTCATTTTATTTTCCTGGAACATAGTATCCCAGGTGTTGAACAATTGTTCATTGGATGCCCCTGCGGTTGCCTGAATATCTTTACTGATTTGTTCCACATTATCTATTTTTGCGATATAATAAAACTGTGGCTTAGTTTTCCATGCATTTCCTGATTTCATCATCACTTTCACAATATCGCGGTCACGGATTCTGTTGACTTCTAAAATGAGTCCTTGGGTACAAAGAGGGCTTATCCGGGGATCAATTGTTGTATTCGTTGATTGAGTGATAGGTGTCTCTTTCTTTTTTGCATAATATTCAATATACACATATGTACCAGCGGCGAGTAAACAGGCGATAACCAGTAGCGAGACTCCTATGATTATTTTTTGTTTCCGTTTGACGTACATGGTAGCAGTACCCCCATAAAAATGGGTTTCTTTAAATATTACTATTAATAATATAGTTTACAGTTTATATAAAGCTATTGGTGGATATTTGTTTTTATACTTTCTTCTTCATTACTTCAGAAATTAATAGGAGCTATTACTGCTCCTCTTTTTTTACAGAAACCTTTATGTACACACCAATCAGATATTCGGTCAATGGTGAGTCGTTCATTTCTCTTACTTAACCCACCCATGGATTACTCCTTGATACAGAAAGAATTCTCCATGGAGGCGTACCTCCCACCATTAGGATTACTATATATTGCAAAACAACTGGAAAAACGAGGACATCGCGTCACCGTCATTGATTTTGTCGCAGAACCATTCACTGAAGAAAAACTCAGCAACCTCCTGAAAACAACCGACATTGTCGGTGTGACGATCACCAGTCAGATCGCGTCCTCCGCAGTGAAACTCGTAGATTTCATCAAACGAACATCCCCAACAACTCCTGTTATTATTGGTGGCCCACATTGCACACTCCAAGGAAAGCGAGCATTACAGGAGATCAAGGCTGATATCTCCGTGGTTGGTGACGGAGAACATGCCATTAACGAGATCCTTGATGTGTTTGAGAAAAAAAAGACACTCGCCGAGGTGCATGGAATTTTCTATCGAAATGAAGAGGAAATCAAAACAGGTCTGCCTGGCTATGAAATTGAAAATCTTGATGAAATTAATTTTCCATCCCGTCATCTGGTCTCACAATATTCGTATGGGAAACGTCAAGTGGCCGGGGTGACGTTCTTTGCAAAAGGAAAGATCACCTCTATGGTGACGACACGCGGTTGTCCGTTTCACTGTCGTTTCTGCGTCAGTAAATCAATTTTTAAGAAATATCGGTTTCGGTCTGCGGAGAACGTGATCAGTGAACTCGAAGAAATAGCAAAGGAATATGACTCGGTTTTCATCGTGGATGATAACTTTCTATCCAATAAGAATCATGCAGAAAAAATCATGGATTACCTTATTGAAAAGAATTTAGACCTCGAGATTTGGATTGCAGGCGTCAGAGTCACTGATGCCGATGAGACTCTCTTTAAGAAAATGAAACGAGCTGGGGTAAAATCAATCGAGTTTGGTATCGAATCCGGGAACCAAGACATCCTGAATTATTATGATAAAAAGATCACCTTAGACCAAATCAGACGCGCTGTCCGACTTAGTAAGAAAGCAGGATTCCTCACCATCGGGAATTTCATCATGGGCGCCCCGATCGAAACAGAGAAACATATGGAGGACTCCATTGTGTTTGCGAAAGAACTGAACTTAGATTTCGCGTTTTTCTATCCCTACTCCTATCTGAAGGGAAGCTCACTGTGGGACGATGCGTTTCAAGAAGGAATCGTCACAGAAAACGATTTGTTCCTCATGAATAACTCCCGTCCCGGTCTTGGTACGATGTCTCCTGAGGCGTTCCGAAATAAGATAACGGAGGCGTACCGCAGGTTTTATTTCAGCCCCCGGTACCTGTTGTCTCAGCTGTTTCGTCAGGTGTTCGTGTACAGAAATTTCCGTGTCTTTTATGCGGGATTAAAATTATTCCTCCAGCAGAAAGAAGGCAGTGTCTTCGATACCATCACATCAGGGGATACACAAGGATGAGTAAAATAAAACCAAACCTCGAAGGAGTCTCAGAGACGTTACTTATTTCCCTGTGGTCACGGGCACAGGTCATCGAGCGTGATACGAAAGCAAAAGACCTTGTCGACCGTATTGACTATGATTTTTCTCGGTTCGATAAATGGAAAAACCATCTGAAGTACACGATCCTGAGGACGAATATTTTCGATATGGAATTGTCTTCGTTTCTGAAACGTCACCCTGATGCAGTGGTGGTGAACATCGGCGCGGGGCTCGACACACGGTATTTTCGGGTAGACAACGGGGAGATTCTGTGGTATGAATTTGATTTACCTGCGGTGATTGCACTTCGAAAACAATTTTTTGAGGAAACCACCCGCTATCGGTTCATCGCAGCATCTCTCAACGATGACCAATGGATGCCTATAATTCAAGCGCAACATCGCCCTCTTCTTTTTATCGCCGAAGGCGTGCTCATGTACCTTACGAAACACGAGGTGGAACAATTCTTCAAACAGACACTAGAGAATTTTTCAACCGCGGAAATGCTTGTTGAAGTCGTTGGTCCAATCGGACTGAAATTCAAACATCCATTGATTCGAACCACGGCATCGAATCCAGGGTTACAATGGGGAATTTGGAATACCCACACGCTTGAGCAGTGGGATGACCATATTAAGATCCTACAGGTTTTTCGTCTCTCTGATTCTCCGTTGTCGTTTCTCACATCATTGTTCTTTGGCAATAGAGTAGTTCATGTCCAATTCAGATAAAAAAAACCTGTTTTCCTGGATTAGTTCATTGATGAAATAAGCGTGACGAGGATGGAATTCAGGGGAGTAGCAATCCCGTGGTATTTGCCATACCGGGCGAGTGCTCCGTTAATGGAATCAATCTCTGTTTTTTTTCCCTGCCGAATACTCTGCAGCATGGAGGAATAGTTCTTCGAGGTCTGCGCGATTACTTCTCGTGTCCGTTCAATCATCTCAACAGTATTGAGCGGTATTTCATCCTGGTTCGCAATGGTGGTGGATTCTGTACAAATGTATTCAACCATTTTCTCTAACAAAGGATTTTTCAGGAGATACCCATTGTTGCACTGGAAGACAGCTGTTATTGGATTAATACTCGAGTTAATAATTGTTTTACTCCAAAGTTCTTTTACAATGTCAGTACTGGCGGATGTCTCAATTCCTGCTTCGTTGAAGACGTGAACAATATCCTCAAGACGTTTTGATGGTATCCTGGTGAGTTCCCCGAGAATAGTTTTTCCGATACCGGTATGAATTATTGCACCTGGTTTTGAAAAAATCGCACCATGAGTCGTGACCCCAGCCAGAATACGATTCCGTTCAATGACCTGTTCTATCTTTTCTACGTTTCCTAATCCGTTCTGAAGCGATAAAACCATCGTATCCTTTCCAAGCAGAGGAATAGTTTGGGCGATCGCTGTCTCGGTATCATAGGATTTAACAGTAATGAGAACAAGATCGGGGGCAAGAGAGACATCCTTGGTTGAAGAAACCGCGGATATGTTCATATGAAGACGGGTTTTACCTGAGATATGAAGCCCTTCTTTTTGTATTGCTTTCGCATGAGGCGGTCTCCCCACGAGCACCACGGTGTTCTTTTTCGAGAGAAGCCCGCCGAAAAGCGATCCGATCGCTCCTGCTCCGACGATCACGATGTTCATCGGTCTATCCCTCGAATCTGACTTAGATACTTGATTTCTTTTTCTTCAAAAGCGATCAGGGGAGTCAGTATCGGGAGGTCGAACTGTTTTTTTAATTGCGTCATTTTTGAGACAACCGAAGTCGGGTCTTGAAGTGTATAGCCGGTCACAATTGCTTCGCAGTCATTTTTTGAAATAATTTGGGAAAGATTTTCGATATAGTCCTTACTGTGCGTGTCAACGTTCATGATTTCCGCCTGAGCGTACCACTGTGAAAGAAAGGAATTGATGAGCTCGTTGCTCATTTGTTTTGTCGCCGCGATGTACAGGGTGCATCCTCTTCGCATGAGATACCATGCTGCAAGCAGAGAACTCGGTTCTTCGATTAGAGCAAGAATCATGCCCTGTGTACCTAAGGGAAGTCCCCCGGCACCCCGATGTTTTTCTGTGAAGAGGAATGTAGTGTTCTGCCGTATCTCGATGAACAGCTCGATATCAGGATGTGAGAGATCCACTGGTGCATGGGTGGCGTCAACAATATATTTCCCAACGTGTACCGCCATCTCTTGACTGGTAAAGGGATGATTTCCTGTTCTTGTGACTCGGAGTGCAAAACTTTTTTGTTGTATGAGCAAAGGTTGAAGGATTCCTAATGCATGTTCAGAAATGGCATCGAAATCTGTTGTCGTTTGTTGTGCAGGACTGCAGGAGACAATGCCGAAGATCCGGCCGAGAACAGAAAGACTTTTTGTGATCTCCTCCGTGGTCAGAAAGATTCTCCCTCGTTCTTTCGCGATTCTATGGGTGATGTTTTCCTGACCAAGCGCATCTTTTATGTTATGAATAAGTGTTGATTCGAAGAGCTTTCGGACATAACTACTCTTCAGGGAAAGCTCTCCATACCGTATCAGGATAACATCGTACTTCATTTAGCTGTCAGCATCTCATGGAGATACATTAACTTTTCACTTTCGAAACATTTATGGAACATTTACGTGATGTAGGGGCCGCATGTTTCCTTTTGTGGTTGGACGTAAAAAACTGGAAAGGAGTTACTACTCTCCTCCTTTGAAACAGACGCTAATCCATAAATTACAGATTGGAAAGATATTTTATTGGCTCCTGATTTTTATCCCGATTAGTATTTTTTCTGCATTAGTTATTAAAAATGATACGTTAACGTTTCTCACCTCTATTTTTGCGATCATCCCTCTTGCACGGATTATGGGATATGCAACGAAAGAGATTTCTTTACAAACAAACCCTACGATTAGTGGTCTTCTCTCTGCAACCTTTGGTAACGCAATCGAGTTGATTATTGCAATCTTTGCACTACTCCATAAACCCCCTTTACTTGATGTCGTAAAAGCATCGATTATCGGAAGCATTATCGGAAATATCCTTCTCCTTGTCGGTTTGAGCCTTTTCTTTGGAGGTTTACGATATAAAACTCAGCGGTTTAACAACGCAACGATTGCGGTCTCATCCACTATGCTTATTATTGTAGTTGCTGGTTTAGCAATCCCAAGTGTTTACTTTTTTATTAATCCTAATGGCACACAACATATACAAGTGTTAAGCGGCGCTGTTGCGGTTGTCATGACCTTGATTTATATTGCTGGGCTGGTCTTCTCTTTACGTACGCATAAGGATCTTTTTGATGCGAGTGACGAGATGAAAGCAACCCACGAAAGATCGACGATAAACAGAAGAACTGCTGCGATAATTCTCCTCCTTGCATTTCTGGTTGTTGCCATCGAATCAGAATTTCTTGTCACCGGCATTGAAGGTGCCGCATCAACCATAGGAATCACGCAAATCTTCATTGGAATTGTCGTTATCGCAATTATTACGAATATCGCGGAAAACGCCACTGCGATTCATTTTGCGTTAGAAGATAAACTCGATGTTTCAATAGAGATCGGTCTTAGTAGTGCAATACAGATCGCGTTATTCGTCGTCCCTATCCTTATGTTCATCAGCCAAATATTTAACTTGGGGTTTTCACTTGTTTTCACTCCCTTTGAGATCCTTGCAGTCATGCTCGCTGTTTTAATCGTGAATTATCTCTCTGCTGATGGTCGCTGTAACTGGTTGGAAGGAGCGCAGTTGATTAGTGTGTATTCCATCATCGCGATAGCGTTTTTCTTTGTCCAATAGAAAAAGAGATACTCACCATTCTTGAGTAAAAATATTTTGTACTGACGAAAAAGAATTACATACGGTAAATGAGATATTCATCGGTGTGAGCGAAATCTTGTTTTCACAAAGTGCTTTTAGATCGGTGTTCTCCTCCATATTCTTGTATACCACTGGTGGGGTTTGATGAAGGTACTTATTCCCTTTTTTATGGAAGAGTCTGCCGTAGCGGGTCTTGTACAGTGTCGTGATTTCAAGTGGAGTTTCTACTGTTGCATCAAACGGGATGTTCAGAGAAAAGAGATCAACGCCAGTAAATGCGTTCTTCATGATAATTGAAGCGACCTTTGTTGTTATTTCTGCAGCATGTTCAAAATAATGATGGCTCGTCGAAGTGTAAAAATCTGTTTTTTTATCTCTTATGTTCGTCGGAATGGACAGCGATGCAGCAAGTGACCTGATCCCATCGATGGAGCCTTCTATCGCGGCACCGATTGTCCCTGAGCTTAGTGTCCGTGCCTGTCCGATGTTCAGACCGATATTAATCCCTGAGATCACCAATTTAGGTCGTGTATCAACCACGTCGTATAACCCGATTTGCACACAATCAGCAGGGGTGCCATCAAGGAGGAACATGTCGACACCTTCGTAGGATGTTTTTTTGAGTCGGAGTAGTTTTTTTGTCGTAATTGCTTTGCCTATCCAGCTTCGTCCCCGGTCCGGGACAACCGCAGTCACCGAGTATGTCTTTGAAAGCTCTTTCATGAGAGGTACAAACCCTGCGGATTTGTAGCCGTCATCGTTTGTCACAAGGATGTCTGTCATCGGCAACGGAAAAAGCAAGAGATTAATGAATCTTTCCGGTGAATGTAGGAAACAACAAAGGAATTGATTTTTTAAAATGAATTCCTTAG